>Ga0208013_1000798_pt1 | contig 16238 bp, 33 predicted proteins | sample 16_taG_FD_184091 | JGI IMG/M metagenome (GOLD analysis project Ga0208013, IMG submission 184091) | Marine viral communities from the Subarctic Pacific Ocean - 16_ETSP_OMZ_AT15313 metaG (SPAdes) (version 2) | ecosystem: Environmental > Aquatic > Marine > Oceanic | place: Pacific Ocean | collected...
CCCCTTATGTTGGACTTATTCAATTCCCATAAATCTTTTATGATAGAACACAGTTCATATTCCTCAGTTCTTTCACAATATTTGAGTATCTCGAAAATCCAATCACCTCCCCATGTATCGAAAAGGGTATCTACATCCATCCCTAAACGATGGTATTGGGTTAAGAAGGATTGTAAGAGAAGTTCCCAATCTTTATTACTCAAACTACCAAAGAGAGTGTTATACTCTGAAGGGTCTAAGACAAGTGGGTGACCGTTCTGTACATCTTGTAAGAACATACCTTTCTCTAACTCTTGTTGTAGACGATGAGTTCCGAATAAATCTCTTTCGTTATCTTCTCTATTCTCATCGTTATCATCGTTAGGTAAGTAATCATCCCAATTAAAGTTATCCATGTTTCTCTTAGTTATATAGTTAGTATTATCTGTATTATTATAAATATTATTATTAGATTGTATCCGTTCTTAATTATTCTACTTACCGAAATTCTTTTTAGGTATCAAATTGGAGGAGGAAGGTAAAATTCGACCTCATTTTTTTCTGGGGTTGTAATTAACATAATAATATTCTTTAATGTTCTTGTTGAAATACAATTCGTAATTATATGCTCTCCTCATTCTATTGAGTAGCTCTTGTTCTCCGAATGTGTATCCTTTGTTCTTAATGATATGAGAAAGAGCTTTCAATGCATATAGACATTGATTCGTGTATTTGTTATCCTTATTCGAGGTTGCTATCTTTTTTTTATAATAGACTTGTAACCTATTTATATCTTTCTTCTGTAAAGGGGTTAACTTATGATGTATTCCCATCCTTATTGTTTAATCTTATATAGTTAGTATTACTTCCTTCTTCTTCTATACTATGTGTGCACATATTCTTTTTGTTACCGACAAATTAATTTCCTCTGCCGACTTTCCTTACACCCATATTAGAACCCTTTCCTTTACTATTAGTTTTAGAATTAGTTTTCTTGTTATTCTTACTTGTTTTGTTATCGTGTTTATTACCGAAAAATTTACTTCCCATCGTGATGTCTCCTTTTTAATTTATTAATTTTCTTTTTTAGGTTTTTAACGTCTGCTCTTTTTCTCTTTTCTATTGTTTCGACTGTTTCTTTAACCTTACTTCTTTTTATTCTTGCCGCATTTGATTTATGCATTCTTTCTTCTCTACTCATCTTTATTTATTTTTATGAATATTATACTACTAATATACGAAAATTATTTGTAATTACCAAATATTTAAATCATTATTTTTTTTCTCCATCGACTTTCCTTAATAGGAATATTGTATTTAATTGCCAATGCAGTTATTCCCCATCCTTCTGCATATCCTATTCCATCCTTGTATCTATCTAATCTTTTATGTGTTTTACTATTTTGATTATATGTTTCTTCTAAATACTTTTGTAGAATTTTTGAATCAGATATTATATCATCTATATTTTCATTATACGGTACCAATAATATAGCTTCTCCCATATAACAGTTTACAGTTGTATCGATACCAATTTTTTTCATTATTGTATTTTTAACTTCTGTATCTTCAAAAACAACTCTTGAGATGTAGTTACTTTTATCTTTTAAATCAATAACCGAATAACTGTAAATTGTATCCTCATCATCTATTCTTAAAGTTGTATCATAATCTCCAATCCAATCAGCATCTATATAATAAATTCTTTCTTTGTATTCCTTTGATAGATTTAGAATGAAGTTAATCTTTTCATAGTAACTGAAAACTTCTCGTGTGTAGTGATGACATATACAATTTTCAAATGAAGTGTTATCATCTGTAAGAATATGTAATGTATTTGTTTTGGAAAATTTGTTTATTTGGTCTTTATGTTTCTTAACCCATTTTTTTCCAACACACATTGTTGCGTAAATCATATACTATATATTTTTTTTCTTACCAAACTGTCTATATCTAAGTTTGGGGTCAATAAATTGTTTAAGTTTATTAATATCTATTATCGTAGAAGTACTCCACTTTGATATTACTTCGTTTACCTTAGTATCATTTCCACTATATAAATCTTCATACCATGTGATATCTATACCAACGAAGTTAGATACATCAATCAATAATTTTGATTCTATTTCTAACTCATCTCTAAATTTATCTACATTAACTTTTCGGTCTATCCAATATGGAGTGTGCCAATCCCATGGTTGTTTAATAAATTTTGGTCTGTTTAATTGTTCTACTTGATATGTCCAACTCAATAAACGTTCTTCATTATCTCTTCTTCCTAATAGTATTGTATGGTCAAACTCTGATACTAATGTTTTATAAAACTCCATCTCATTATTTTTGATTTCATGAGGATATTGACCTACTAATGTTTTAACAATGCAGTTATCTTCAAACTTATAAGGATATGGAAACATAGTAAGATTATGCTCACCATGAACTCTCAAGTTTTTATTCCATGGTTCACCGTATCGTTTAAATTTATTTATTTCTTTAAATGCTCGTTGTAGTTGAGATGTTCCAGACCTTGCAGTTCCTATTATTAAAACTCTCATGTTATTATCCTTTCAGAATATGGGGTATTTGTTATATATGAATAAAATAATTCTGCTTGAACTTTGTGTCCTATTTTTCCTAAATGGTATTTATCTTGAACTACACCATTGGTTTCATCTAATAAAGTTGTAGCTCCATACTGATGTAGTATATCAAAAAATATACAATACATAGGACTCTTAAAAATAAGACCTCGTATCTTTTCTAAATCTTGAGCAAACTTTTCATTAAACGATATAAAAATTTGAGGTCCCATCTCGTGATATAAAATATCATGTATTATATCACCATAGTGTTTTTCTATTAAATCGTGAAGAAGATATTTTCTATTTTCGAATTCTTTTGAAAATTGTCTTGTTAATGATAACAACACATCATCAGTAAACCAATAGTAAACTTCGAACCCAATACTTTTAGCAAGAGTATCTATTAAAGATTCATAACCTTGAGTTTCTAATAACCAATGTGGTAACTGTCTGTTATCTGAAATATTTTTAAATGTTTCTGTTATATTTGGAATTGATGTTAGGGATTCTTCTCGTATTTTGTGTTGAGGTGAAATACTTAGGAATTGGTTTTCCTTTACCCACATAGTTCTAAGTGTAGATGCCCAATTAATAATAACCTTATCTCCTTTTTTAAATTTAGAAGATTGTTTACCAATTTCTATTAAAATTTCTTGATTAGATACTGCTCCTTTAGCAAAGTTCTCATAAGAATCACAATTAAGTTTTTCAGATAATATCTTACCCCAAGTTGGAGGCATTTCCTCAACTGAGTTTACTCCCAACCAATCTTTATAATCTATGAATGTTTGGAAGGACATATCTGTAAACCCTTCTGTGTGAGATGCTCCAAACGTATATAAATTCATTATTTTATTTCTTCCTTTAATACACACTCTAAATGGTCTGTTCCACTTAGGTAATCATAATCTACTTGTGAGGTATCCTCCAAACAATGTCTACAAATAAATTCTCCTGCATAAGTTTGGTCAAACCATACGTTTCTTATTTGATTTAATTTTTTTTGATGATAAGATGAATAACAACCTTCTGTTAGTGCATCATCTATTATAGATATAATTCCTTGTTTATTTGTTATCGTGGAACAATCTTCTACGAATTTTTTTAGTCTCATGAGACCTTTTAATTGTTGTGTGTTACAAATTATCATAATTTTACCATTTACCTAGTGGACATTCTGAAGTTCTTGAAAGAGTTTTGGCTGATATGTTACAACCACACCCATTTTTTCTTTGATTTGATATAATATGATATCCATATATCGATGTAGAACAAGTATTACCCTGTCTTAATCCACAATCATTACAATGAAATAATCTTTTTTTTGATATTGCTTTAGTGACCGGGTCTACTGCATCAAATTGGTCTTTGATTACATTTGCCCAACCTTCTAATATTTGTAAAATTTTCTTTTTTGATTCCATTTATATTATCAATTTAATTATCTTTTCTATAATCCATAATCCCATCCATACCATAGATACAACTGCATATAATAGAATGAATATGAGTTTCCATCTCCATTTATTCATTATCATCTCCAAAAAATAGACCTTTGATATATCCATATATAAATATCATAACCCATACAGGCCAAATAAAAACATGAACAAACCTATCCCAGTTGTTAATGACTCTTTTATTCCACTTAAATTCTATTGATTCCCAAATAAATGACCATGCTAAGCCAATAATCATATAGTTTACAAGTTCTACCATACTAATAATTATAGGATATAAAAAAAGGGGAGCGGTTAAACTCCCCTTTATTTTATAATTTATGAATTTAGAATCTTACTTTTAGAGAAGCGCTGAACGTACGTCCGAATCCGAACCATACTGAGTTTCTCGTATCTACACCATTCCATGTTTCTGAAGCATCTCCAGCATGAATATTAGTATTAGATTCTGCTATGTAGTAAGTATCAAACAAGTTATTTACGTTAACTCTAAACGAACTACTGTTTCCGAATAAATCAAATCTGTAAGTTGCACCTAAATCAGCCAATCCATAAGATGGTAATTTTAAAGCTCCCTTGTTACCAGGTTGAGTAAATTCTGAATCTGTAATTGAATAATCAGCATATAATCCATCAACAAATCTATATCCTAAATCAACTCTTAGTTTATCGAATACTTGGTAATCTGCTTCGAAGTAAGATGTGAACTGAGCCGCATCTCCTACCTTAGCATCTTTTAGGTATAATGTACCTGTACCGATTGATTGTTGATTATCATCAAATAATTCTGCATCGAAATCTTTAGTATATTTCCAATCACCGATTGATAACATACCTTTTAATCTCAACTTATCTGTTGGGTTATAAGAAGTTTCAATTTCAATACCTTTGTGTGATACATCGATATCTTTAAATTGAGCTGAACCATCTACACCTTGTTGGTTAGATAAACTTCTTTGTACAAAACGATTACCCCATACAGTTGAATATGCATTAACATTAACTTTAAAGTTACTACCAATGAAACCATATCCTAATTCGAATGATTTAATTTCTTCGTTTTGTAAATCTTCGTTGATTGTATTTCCATAGTTAGGAAATACTGCACCGAATTGTGGTTGTCTTGAAATCACACCAGCATTAAAGAATACATTTTGTTTCTCATCAATGTTGTAGTTTGCACCACCTTTGATGTATCCACCATCTACATTCTTAGTATCTGATTCTGGATTACCTGGTTGGTCAAAGTAATCAATTCTTTGGAAAGATTGATTAGAACCACCTACTTGTAAAACAGCAGATAATGTTTCGTTGTTATATTCAACTAAACCATTTAATCCTTGCCATCCAACTTTACCAACATTATAATAATCAATCTTCGGTCCTCTAATACCAGTATTGTTAAATGGAGATGCCTCCACTAACGTATTGATAATCTGACCAGCAGAATTCTTATTACCTGTTGAGTAGTATCCATCTAATCCCATTAGGTTATTTACAGTTCTGTAATGGTAACCTGTGTAGTTTCTTAAATCTACTCCTATTGAGTATTTCCAATCACCACTTTCATATTCTAAGTTAGAGATTGCTCCAACCCAGTCATGAGAGTTCATAGAAGCTCTTCTGATAAGTGCAGTTCTGTTAACACCATCATCTTGGAATCCATTAGAACCAATTAACTGACCATCGAATGGTAAACCACCACTATAAGGGTCTGTGTTTGATTGGTTAAATGCAACGATAGCATCGAAATCAATAAATCCTTCAGCAGTTCTTGAACCTCTACCATTTTCTAAGTAGTGTTCAGTTAAATCTTTTCTGAAGGGTAGGATATCAGTTTCCGAGTTGTAATAGTTCTTACCTCTTGGTCCTGTTCCACCACCTCTACCAGCTGAACCATATAATGATGTAGCTAATTTAAGGTTATCGTTAATTTCCCAATCCCAATTCAATGTTGCTAATGGTTTGTTGTAGAAGTTTCTTCTCATTGAGAATTCTTCACCATTTAAAACACCACCATTGGAGTTCCATCTTCTATCGATTCCTTCAGTACCAAAGTTTTGGTAATCTCTAATAGAAACCCAAACATCTCTTTGGTGATGCCATTGACCAGCACCTAAGAAAGAAAAGTTAACAGAATGGTCTGAATCTTCAGGTGCATATCCTAACGCAAAGAAGTAAGTGTAACCCTCTCCTTTTGTGTTATAGATATAACCATCACCTTGCCACTTAGAAAGTAACACAGATGTAGCCCACCCATTATCATTTAATCCTGTTGATACTGCCGCAGTAGTTTTAAAGTATCCATCGTTACCAACTGATTGTTGTATAGATGAACCTTTTTTAGCTTCAGCAGCTTTTGTAAAAATAGAAACAGTTCCACCAACTGAAGGAACTGCTAATCTTGAAGCCCCAAGACCTCTTTGTAATTGGATACCACTTGCAACATCTGTTAAACCTTGCCAATTAGACCAATAAACCCATCCATTTTCCATATCGTTTACTGGTTGCCCATTGATAAGGAATGATGTGTTTCTTTGGTCGAATCCTCTTAAAGAGATTCTTGAATCACCATAACCACCACCTTGTTTGGTAGCGTAAACTCCTGGAGTTTTATTCATGATTTCAGGAAACTCTTGGTTACCTACTTTTAAAGCAATTTCTGCAGGTGATATTGTAGATACTGCAACCGGAGTTGACCTTATCTTTGCAATATCAATTACACCAGAAGTTACTACTACCTCACCTAATTGATTTAGATTTGGTTCTAAGTAGATTTCTAAAAATTCATCGTTATCGGCAACAACAAATGCTGTTTCGTAACCCAAATAGGAAATGACTAATTCAAATCCATTCTCAACGTCTAATTCAAACGTACCATCAAATCCAGTTACAGTTCCATCTGCCGTTCCTTGAACGATAATGGTTGCTCCTGGTAGAGGGTCATTTGTTTCAACATCCAATACTCTTCCACCTTGTTGTGCAAAAGTAGTGATACTCATCAAGAGCATCAATCCAACTAATAATAGTTTTCTCATAATAATTAATTTTAGTTAATTTAATTTAATTGTAACCTAATCTCTATAACAGATGTGGTTTAGCTTCATTAATACCCGAATTAGTAACTTTAACATAAGGTGGATTAAAATCTTCTAATGTTTTTGCTCCTCCATAAGAAAGTGCTGATTTTATTCCATCAAGTAATCCATTCACTATGAACTTAACTCCGCCCTTGTAGGGAATGGTTGTGGATTCTCCCTCCACATTTCTGGTCTGTTGACCATGTGTTACTTTCGTTTCTAACGATGCAGAACCTCTATATCTTTTATAAAGACCTTTATTAGTTTCAACAATCTGACCTGGTGCTTCTTCAGTACCAGCGATTAGTGAACCTAACATTACAGAACTCGCTCCAATTGCAAGAGCCTTTGATATATCACCAGAGGAACGAATACCTCCATCAGCCATAACGGGTGTTTTCGAAACTGATACTATATCTTCTAAGCAACTTACATTCGGTACTCCGAATCCTGTTTTAACCCTTGTTGTACAAAGTGAACCACCACCAATACCAACTCTTAATCCATCAGCTCCCCAAGATTCTAATTCTTGAGCTGCTTCTTTCGTAGCGATGTTACCAGCAATTATATCCACTTTATCATCAAGATTTTGTTTACACCACTTCAACATTTTCTCAACGTTTTTGTGATGTCCATGAGCCACATCAATTAATAGAATGTTACAACCTGAATCTACTAATGATTTAGCTCTATCTTTATCACTTTCACTTACCCCAATGGATGCCATAATTGGCACATGAGGAATTTCTGAATGCCAATTATCAACCATGACTCCCCATGATTCAAATTGGTTTCCCCATTCATCCGAATAAATTCTGTGATATAGTTCTTTGATTATTTTTGATTGTTCTTCAATTGTATTAAATCGATGGATACAACCAACTCCACCGAGTAAAAATATTTTATATGCCATTTCTAATTCACAAACTGTATCCATCGGAGATGCTACAATTGGATTTAGAAGACCGTATCTTTTAGACACGAGAGTTTTTAAATTTATTTGAGTACGAGAGGGAATTTCTGAGTATTGAGGTACTAACTGAATATCATCGTATGTTAGATAATTTTGCATTAACTATGATTTTGATTCGTATTTGTTGAATGGAAGGTTATACTACCTGCGGTTGCAGTAGTATATAAAAAGTATGGACTATCTTCGTAATTCGTAAAATTTATAATATAAGTTTCACTCATCTTAGTATAAGTATTTAAGTTATGGAAAACTAGAAATTCATTTTTTAGTGTTTCACACTACAAATATACGAAAAATAGTTGGATTGCGCAAGCATTTCCTTAATTATTTTCAGGTTTATACTCTTCATCGATAGGTTTTTCTGTTTCTTCAACTGATATAACCTTTTTTATCGAATCCATCTTACCTAATACACTACCAATTCCTTTTTCATCTACTGCCGGTAGTTCAAATTGAAAGATAACAGGTGGTTCTTCACCCATTTCCATCAATGCAGTTATTTTAAATAGTTTGTAATTCATCATTTTAATTTATTTTTTACTAATTCTTCTGCTTGTTCTCCCCAAAACATCCCTGCTTTCGGTCCTTTGTTACATTTTCCATCAGATTCACCAGGTATTTTAATCCAAAGGTAAGCATCACACTTTGGATATGATGTTTTTGTACTTGGGAACTCCCCTAAACCCCTTCCGATAGGATTACACCACTCATTATTCAAAGGCCCTTGCCCATTTCTTGATGTATCTATGACAAAATGGTCTCTTTCTCTGTATTTTAGGATTTTTCTACTCCACTTGATACATTCTCTAGTAGTTCTGTAATTGCAAGAGTTAGTTGAGAACCCTTTTATGTTAGGATTACTAACTTTATCTAACAATTCTGCAACTATTTTTGGTTCTAACCAATTAGAATGTCCAACATCTACATAAAATATACCATTACAGTTATCTGTTAACATTTGTAAACTCTTTTTCATGAGGTTTAACCTCCATTCTTGTTCCTTTTTAGGTAAATGTGTAGAGTGTGGTAGAGCATCTGGCTCATATATTACTATTGGTGAAGAGTTTCCTACCCCTTTAGAGAACCTTTTTACATAATCGAGGTATCTTTCTTCATCTTTAGCACCACCTTTTGAGTATTGTCCTATATCTCTATTGGGTATATTGTACATTACTAGTACAGGAAGTTGAGGATATGCTCTTTTTAACAACCTTTGTATGGATTTTTCCATATGTTTCTTTGGTTTTTTTGGATTATCTCCATACCAGAAAGATTGTGGTTGTTCAAATATCTCCAATGCAAGTGGATAATCCTCTTGATAATTAGATATTCTGTTAAAATCATTAACCCAAAAAGGATATTCCATGTTTAAATTAATTTTTTAGAGTTTTCTACCTTGTTTATTATCGAAGATGCAATGATTTTATGTGCATCTATGTTTAAATGTAGGTCATGACTATCTTCAAATTGATGATTTAGGTGTAAATGTTTGTTTTCTTCTCCTAATTCTTCAAAAGAAATGTATGTATTTTCATTATATTGTAAAGGAATCAAGTATTCTTTGAATTTTTTCTCTAAAATATGATTAAAATCCTTCCTCCATGTTGTAATAAAGAAAGGTGCATTAGATATTAATCTAATTTTTCCTATGATTTGTTTAATTTTATCTTCTTTATATTCTTCTAACCACTTATCAATCTCTTTAATCTGTTCAGTAAGTGGTAAATTAAGCTCTTTATTAGATGCATAATGTTCAGGTAAATCTCTACTAGATTCGGTTAACTGAATTACGAAGAAATCAATACCTCCACAATCCATTTGATTTGGTAACGAATCTAATATCTCGACTATATCGTTGTTTGTTCCACCATTTCCATATTTGGTTACATATGATTTATTAAAATGTTTAGAAACTAAGTTAGGAAAGTGATGTTTTCTTCTAAATTCATCAGTATAATAATCATATGTTTCAGATGGTACATCTGGTGGCATTAGTTTATTACACTCTTCTATACTTTTTCCATTATCTATCCAATAAGATAGTTGTAATCCTTGTCCCCATGTAAAGGAATCACCTAAAAATATAATCATAGATATTTTTTAAATTTACTTTTTTGTACAATAGCGTATTTAACTAATTGTTTCTCATGGTACTCTTTAGCAAACTGTTCCATCAGTTCTGATAAATATGTGTAATGAGAATAAGCTGAACTATCTACTGGTATATCAGGCCATTCATTTCTATCTAACCACTCTTTTGATTCTTTACTCATAATAATCTTTTTAATGGAGGTTTTGTTAAACGAGATTTTCCTTTTGAATGTAAATACATATTGTACAATGATTCATTATACATATTAGATTCTAATAACACATCAGGTGGATTACTTTGAAATATATCTTCATAATATAATATTTGTTTATTATGTTTTTGGGATAGTTTTTTCAATGCATCAGATTGTTTAGTAAAATTAGATACACATCCTTTCATGAATTCTTCATCAAAGTCATTATAAAATTCTCTTATATGATATTTAGTAAAATCATCTTCATATTTCATCTTTCTAAATGCAAGAGATTCTGATTGAGCTACTTTATCTTTTCTATCTAATATAAAACTATTAGGATATTGTGATAATAACATATCCCCATATTCAAACATATCATCATACTCATTAGGAACTCGGTGTATAAGTATTTTTTTCACCTGTTCTAATGGTAATAATTTAGATAGATATCTTTGTAAGTTAGTAGAACCTGACCTTGCAGTTGCTATTATATATCTAGCCATTTATTTATAACGATTATCGAAATCTTCCCAATCTTCTGGCCATAGGTATTGACCTATCTTTTTACCTACTATAATTACTACACCTGTTACGGCTAACCACATTAATGTTTCCATATTATTTCTGATTTTTAGATTTGAATCTATTTGATTCACTTGTTTTACTATGTTTAGTTTTTCTACCTTTTACTCTTTTTCTCCACATCTTAAATGAAGAGTCTTTCATATGGGTTCTCATTATCTTACGAACCTCGTTCTCTTTGATTCCGAATTGAAACTCTATTGCTTCAAAGGGAGTTCTATCTTCCCAAGCCATTTCAATTATTCTATCAATATCTTCTATCTTCACGATTCTATATATTCTTTGGGTTTCTGAATATACTCCTTAAATGGATGTGTATTAAATTCTCTAGTTACATCTTTAGCATATCGTTCTTCGGGTGTATCATGTTTTAACCAAGAAGAATCCCATTCAATAGAATTCCAATAGGTATGTAAATCTCTACCAGATGCTTCCCACTTCTCCATCATTATCTTTTGTGGTAAAGAACTATACTCTTTTGCTTTAAGTTGATGTTCTAATTGATTCCAATTCATTAACTTATAATTATATCATCTTTACGATAAATCTCTACTGTTGAAGCTTTTCCCGTAGTATCACCCCAATCATCTTCTTCTAATTCTTTCCCTTTAAAGAATATTTTATTTATAACATCCCAATCTCCTTGAGGTGTTTCAATACAAGTAGTTGTGTAGTAAAAATCCTTTGGTGTTGGTATTGTATCTGATTCAATTGTGTATTCACTAAGACATCCTTTACTCTCATCAAATGAACATAATACATTATCAACATCTTTAAGATATTCAGGTATTGCACATATCACTTCTTGTAATTTTTCTGCTTCATCATCTCCTAAAACTTCCCATGCTGATGGCATTTCATTCCAATCCCATATAGTTTCTTTATTATCTTCATCATATAGATAACATCTAAGTGCACTATTATCTAATGGTTTTGTTTCATGGAATAAATCTGGACTCCACCAATCAGGTAAATCAAGAATATCATAATCTTCTAAATCATGTCGAACTTCCCATAGTTCATCGTATCCCTTTTCTTTCATTAAAGATTGGATATCTTCTACTTGTTTATCTGTTATCGAATGACCTACTGCTTCAACATCCCAACCATATAATTCGAATTTATACTTTTTCATACTTCTAAATCATCTATTAAAAATTGAACATCATCTATTGCACCCAATACTTCTTCTCGTTCTTCTGTATCAGAATAGTTATCAGCTATCTCTTTGTAGACTTCATCTAACATTTTTATAATTTTTTTCATCTATTTTCTTTTTTCCATTGGTTATAATCATCAACTACCATATTAAGAATATCTGCTTCTGCTTCAAAGTAATGTCCTTTTTCTAATATCTTGGTAATTAACTCTCTGATTCTTAAACCTATCTCGTGAGGAAACCTATCCATATTATTCTTTAGGAAATCATCTATCTTTTCGAAATTCTTGATTTGTTCTTTATCTACGAATGTTGCGTTATTATACATTATCTTTTGATTTTGTTACATAATCAGGATAATCGGTATCAAAGAATAAGTGTTCTGTATCTGAAAATGAATGTTTAGATTTAACATCACTAGTTGTACTTATTTCTACCCACTCCAATTCACCTGTTTCTTTACTAAGTTGTTTTAGATAAAACTTACCATTCTCTTCTTTCCTATACTTGTCCATTTTTTATGTATTGATATAATTCTTTTATAGAGTTTAATTTATCTGCATCATCATGGTTATATTCTCCAACATCTTTTATATAGTTTAAAAACTTAAGTTCTCGTTGTAAATCCCATTGGTAAACTTTACCATGACCAGAACAATAATACTTGTATATAGTATCAAAAAAGATATTTATCCACTTCATGTGATTTTCATCAATAATTCTCATTATATTCCTCTCAAGTTTTTGCATATTCTTTTAACGCTTGACCATATGTTTTTGTAGTTATAAATAATCTACCTAACTCATTGAGTTGCTTTCTTTCGTGATTAGAATACTTTCCTCTATTGAGAACATTAGTAGCAAGAGCATTCCAATCACCTCGTAATCTGTGGGTTTTACTTTCTAACCACAATCTTTGTCTATTTGAAAGTATCCATCTATATTCTTCTTTCATCTAATATACTTTTTTAGTTCTATTATAATAACAATCAAGTAGTTCTTCCGCTACTTCTAGTGAGATTCTATTCTCGTTGTACATTCTCCAAATTAATTTATTCATGTTTTATTTATTTTAATTGTACTAATATACGAAAATTATTTCATATATCCAAATTTATTTTAAATTAAATGATTATCTTCTCCATCGAAGAGTTTTATAGTCGTATCTAAATTTTTAAATCTTGAGTAAAACGTATTACATAATTCCATATGTTCTACACTATCATGGTGTTTTAAATCTCGTGCCTGTAATACATCAGTAAATTCATGAGATGACCACTCATATTCATAATAATAATTTACACCTAATTTAGATGCTATGTTTTCAATAGCCATTATGTTTGTTATATATTTTCGTATCATCCATTTATCATCTCCAAAGATATCAACTAAAAACTTATTATTTATATTTTTATCAATATATGGTGGAGGTGTATGTATTTGGAAATTTATCTCTTTATTATTTGAAAAGAAACATTCTCTATTATATAATGGCTGAAAATGGAATATGTTCTTTATATTGAAAAAATCTTTAAATCTATAAAGTGTCCTAAACTGATTTTCTATACCTCTTCCACTTTGACCAAAATTTACCATATGACCACAATCCAAGATTTCGTTTAATTGATGTACCCATGTATTTTCTAAATGATGACCAGTACCCATTGTATGAGAACAACCAAGATAAACATTTACATCATCACCTTTTTTGAAATTATAAGGAGTTCTATATCCGTAGTTATTAAATGAGTAGGTTATTGGGTTGTCTATATAATATTGTAAACCTTTATGTTTTTTAGAGTTTTCTATAAATGCAGCTTCTGTATCACTACCATCTTCTAACCACGATAATTTACAATGATTAGGATATTTAGAACGTATCCCTCTGTAATCACCCACTATTTTACTTATAGTATTTTCCATTTATATTTTATCTCTTAAATTTAAAACCTCGATTTATCGGTAACCATAATAATATCAGCACACATATAGGTACTAATAAGAATAACTAAGTAATAGGTATACCAGTTAAAGAAGAAGAATGTACAGATTGTAAGTATAATACAAACCACCATATAGAACCCCAAAATATCAAAGTTCCTACTATACTAATAAGACAACCTATCCATGGTTTTCTTTGCTGATTCAACTCATCCTTTCTTTTAAGAGATTCATATAATATATCTATCTCTTCTTGATTTAACGGTTCATCACCTTTGTACTTTTGTACCTGTTTTAATTTTCTTAAGTATTCTCTACCTTTATTCATAAATTTTTTATTTAAATTAATAACCTCGATTTGACTCACATAAATGACTATATAGGTGAGCTGGTAGGAGGAGGACCTCACTATTTGATTTATTCTTTTCTTACATACTATGTACCACCATAGGGGGTACTACTATGTTTTTTCCATAGGAGAAAAAAGTCATCCTCGATAAAAAAACGAGTCCGAGCTCGATTCCAAAAAAAAGTTTGAAATCTATTTACAAGAAACCACCCCCCTCCCCCCATAGGGAAGAGGATTTTGGTAATTGTTAGTCTACTACGACTACATCTTCTAATTGAGCTTTCACATACTTTTCTTTTGAGTTGATTAGTCGATTGGACTCGAACAACTCAATTTGTAAGAAACACTTATCTAGTGTGATGTATCTCTTACCTTGGAATTCTCCTCTTAACTTTGGTGTCTTTGTTATTGTCACCATTTCAGGATACTGTTCAGATGGTGTATCTACTATAATACAATTTCTGTGCTTGTAGGTTTTTAGTTCATTCTTCATTTGTTTATCTGTGTTTATTTATTATATGTTAATCTATACTGTGTACTATATAGGTAAGTGTGCACTTCTTCTTATTAGTTCACTTACCGAGGATGTTTTTTTTAATACCACTTTTTACATATGGAATACTCATCCTTACTTAGTGCATCCCACCAATCTGAAGCAACCTCATCTTCTTTTAAAGAGATTCCCTCATCTAAGAAGTATTCTCCATTCTTCATCATTGGGTAGATTATACCTTTTTCATTATCCAACCAGCTTCCTACCGATTTCAACTCGATTAAATTTGGATTGTGTTCTGTGTTCATCATATCATTACTTATTTACATAGTAAATATACGAAATATATTTGGACTTTCCAAGCTTTATTTGACTTATTTTTCATGACAATGTGTCATCCTCGTACTTGTAGTAATACTCCCACCCTCATCCACCCTAAAGGTAAGGAAAAAAACCCACATATACAAGTCTTTTGGGTAAAAGTTATTAACAATTTGGTGTTGATAAGTTTTTGACATAAAAAACCCACCAAGCGGAGACCAGTTTCTTGGTGGGTGGTTCGGACGAACACTTTAGAATAGGAGAGAGATTAGGGTCTCCTTCTTAAAATCCAACTGAAACCCCTAACAGTTGGAGAATTGTGATTTCGGTGCGTAGTATCATTTCATCGCCTGTGACACCTTATCATATATGTGGTAGTTTTCGTGTTAGAGTGAACCATATACTACCAAAAACTCACATTTCTTATATTACTTTTACTACTGAATCCCATTGTCTTTGGATAAAGTAATCCAACTTACGGTGAATCCTATCTATCTCCTCCAAATTCGGAACTTTGGTATTCATAACCTCAGCATTCAACTTAGAAGTCCAATACTGAATCTTCCCCATGTACCCATTTTCATACTTTTTACTCATAATTCTTTTATATTTTAAATTTTAATCAACTAGAGGAGGGACTATCTACCCTTATATCTCAATCATCAATCATTTACTATGTAAATATACGAAAAAAAATCCATATATCCAAGTCTTTTTTGACTTATTTTCACTTTTTTACAAATTTCTCTCTCCCAGATACACTCCGATAGAGTAAGAAATGGTTGCAACTAGTATTAATACCAATGCTTCGGCTGGATTCTTCATCAAAAGTAATAATAAGTTGAAAAAACCTCGAATAATCATCGGTAACGTTAGTAATATCAGTCCAGATACTATACCTACCCCTATATAGGGTAACAAACTCTTTATTTTTCTCATATCTCTCATTTACTATACTAATATACGAAATAAAAACGAGACCACCAAACTTTTTAGGACTTATTTTCCATTATTCTCCCCTCTGTGGATCC
>Ga0208013_1000800_pt1 | contig 16214 bp, 23 predicted proteins | sample 16_taG_FD_184091 | JGI IMG/M metagenome (GOLD analysis project Ga0208013, IMG submission 184091) | Marine viral communities from the Subarctic Pacific Ocean - 16_ETSP_OMZ_AT15313 metaG (SPAdes) (version 2) | ecosystem: Environmental > Aquatic > Marine > Oceanic | place: Pacific Ocean | collected...
TTAAGATAACAGTTTTTAACACGGCACTACTGCTAGAGTGCCCAAATGAGGGGAGAAATAATGTAGCACCCCTTGTGTTGGATTTTATTATACAGACTTTTTGCATTAATGCAATTGTTTATTTGTAATTAATGTCATATGATTACTTCCTCCGTAGTGCGTGTATTTTCCTCAGTACTAGCTTTTTATTGTCCAGGTTAGCCTTAGTAGTCCATTTAATACCATTGTCTTCTAAACGTTTGCTTAGTACTTTAGGAACAAAGGTAATGAACTTAGTAGTATCTTCGTTGTAAACACAACTATGTGGTCCTGCTTGAATTAAAACAATGTTAGAGTTGTATGCATTATTATCTTTGAGTTTCTTTGTAAGAGCTTCGTTTGTTATTAATGTGTCTTTGAGTTTCATGTTATTTCTCCTGGGTTATAGTGGTGTTGCCTAGGCTCTAAGGTAATACGCTTCGCGTTCCTTTGTAAGAGAGCAATAATAGCGTTTATTATTAAGATTATAGGTAACGATTTTGCTATTAAAGAATATATAGTCTTTTCGTTACCCATTATCAAGAAGTAATGTCGTTTTGTTTCTTATTTGCTCTGTGTTTCCTAACTCGTTCTGCACTACTCATGGGTTTTGGTTTACTTGCTTTCTTAATGGCACCGATTTGTCTTCGTCTTTCTTTCGCATTTACTTTATCAATTAACATTTCATCTATAGCACCTAAGTGCACTTCATGGACATCACCTCCATTGAACTCGAAGTACTCATTCATATCAAGTGCTGTATTTTCATCGAGTAAGAATAGATGTACTTCGTCTGTATTCAAGTAATCACGAAGTGCTGACCTCATTACTAATTGATATACATTATAAGTGCTGAAGCCGGACCTAATGTTATCATCACAAAGTCCTACGTATTCCCTAAAGAAAGCCCTAAATGCATTACTAGGCATAATACTACTTTCATAACTGATTGCATGTGTATCTATTAATTCAGGTAAGTCTAATCCATGTGCGTTGTGTTTGATTCTTATTTCATTAGATAATGTTCGTTTTTCGTCGTTATTACGAACTACAATTATTTTTTCACCTTTCTTTTTATCTTCAATGTACTCGTGCCACTCTTTCAATATAAGTGGGTAGTTCTTGCGAGTTCTACCACTCCAACTAAGGCATTTCTTTTTAGTTACTTGTGGTACATGAACTACAAGTTTGTTCTTTTTGTGTGTACAAAATTCTTGTTTTATATCTAATTCAAATTTATTATGTTTTAACCACATACCAAGGAATGACTTTTCAATCTTCGCACAAGCAATAGTAATGTCGCACCAGTCTTTTAGTACAACAGGCTCTAGTTCAGCGAACATATTAATATAATCTCCTTTGTTATTAATTAATCTGTTAAATTCAGATAAACGCATTATAAGTTTTGTATTGGTGTGTGTTAATACATTAAATTTTTTTGAATCCAACATATCATGATATCCGTATCCATCTGAGTCAATAGTAATATCAACAAAGTCATCAATCTTATTCCACATATCCTCGTTGTTTTTGTACGAACCTTTATAATTCAAGAACAAATCCCATTGAATAAGACTTACTCCTTTCTTAGTTGTCATGTTATTTTTCATGTGATGGTAAGGATTAAATGCTTCGTCGATGATTAAATTGTACTTTTCCTTTGTGTATTTGTCTACGGGTAGTCGTTTAAATGCTTCGTGCGTGATGAATATTAGTTTTGTGCGATTAGACATAGCAGTAATAATGTCTTGTACTACATGGGCTGTAGTACTGTCATTAATTACGTGTCCGTAATTACCGAATTGCTTTTTGTATTTGTTCTGTAAGTCTTTACTTGCAAGTACAACTAGTGTTGGTTTTTCAGCAAGTATATTTCTTCTTATTAGTGGATATATTTTCTTTGTTGTTTTTTGCGAACCGCATTCGCCATTGTAGACTTCTGTCATGTGTTTCTCCTTTAATCGATTGTTAGTTGTTGCAGTTATTTATAGTATAGCGTAAATAACACTAAATAACAATTACATTATTAATAAAAGGAGAACATTATGAAGTACAAAGAAGCAGTTGAGTTAGGATTAGAATCTTATGTACCAGACAAGCCTTGTGAACGAGGTCATTACAATCGCAAAGTAAAAGGTAGGTATTGCATTGATTGTAAGAAGTTTACAGATGAGCGTTATAAGAATGACCCTGACAGGAAAGCTCGTTCAGCGGCATGGCAAAAAGCGTACAGGAAAGAACAAGGCGATGAATACCGCGCTTATATTACAAATTATATGAGAGAGTACCGCAAAACAGAGAAGCACAAAGCATGGCGTAAAAAGCACTACGAAGAAGTTGCATCGCCTGCGGCTAAGCGTAGATTAGCAAATAAGAAAGAAGAATAATGAAAGAGCCTTTACGTAAGCACTTAATTAACAATTACAAATTATATCAAATAACAAAAGGTCATTTAGATAATAGTAATTTTGTTGTTGAAGGTAATGTAGTAATTGGTATTACTAATTGTACTAAATCCAATTGCACGCACTGTAATAAAGAATTTGACAAGGCACCTATTCTTAGTTGGAGATTATCTAAATCAGGTAAGCATTGGCTTGGTAGATGTACCTGTAAGAAGACGTTTAAAATCCCTATTACAAAGAGCAACAGATAGCCAAATCAAAGAGATTATTTAAAAGTGATACTACACATTAAGTTCTTTTAAATAATGTTTAGTTTGTGGAATTGCTTGTTTCATTACAGCTTCAATATCAACTGTTAAATCCAAGTGTTTAATTAAGTCTTCTACTTGAAATAAAGCCGCCTCTATTAAGTCGTCTACTTGCGCTGGCGTAATAAAAGTATTAAGTCTTAGTGCTTTAACATTAATAGAGTTGTTAGGCTTGTCTTCGTCTAAGAATGTAATGTTTATCTTATCAATAAACTCAGTGCTAACACCAGCATCGAACTCAATGCTGTTAATTAACTTAGCCCATTGCTTAATAAGTTTTGTATTATCTACGTTGTTTAAGTTGTTTAAGTTAATTGACATTACATTTATTCATTATGTTGTTGAAATTGTGGTACCTAAACTAACAACTTTCCAATCAGTACCATTGTACACAGCGGCACATGCACTACCAGCATCGCCATTACTACAATAAGCAACGTCACCTTCACTTGCAGTTAATGCATTTAACTGTGTTACTGTTCGTGGATTTAAATTAATAATATTCTGGAATGAAGTTCTTTCACTTCCTGGTAATAAATTAATGTCATTACTTCCACTACTACTTAATGTATTTGGTACTTGTGCTTGTGGAACTAATCCTGATGCATCTAAACTAGCAATACCATCTGCACTTGCTCTTTCAGCAATGATGTCATTTACCGCATCGCCTATTGCTTTAATCTGTGGTCTTGCAGATAATGGACTATCTGTATCTGCATCTAAGTATGTTAATGTTACTGTTGTAGGCCAAGCCATGTTGTTCTCCTATTCCAAACTATTACCAAGATGAATAATTGTATATTCACTTGCAGACAGTTTTGTAATTTTAAAATATTGATAAATGTCGTTTGTTGCATCACTTGTTATTGAAAATGAAGTTGCAGTACTTAAGTACGATGAATTTAAATTCATCGTTCTAGCTGTACTAGTAATATTTTTTATATATAGCTCAAGTTCCTGTCCTACATCCATATAAGTTGGTAAAGCAAGTGTGAATGAATGGGTTGGTGCACCAGTTTCAAGTGTCCAAAAATGTATCTTACCTATATCTCTTTTTAATTCGGGTACTGTACTTGAATTAAATGTTTCTGTGTTAACAACATTAGTAAACTCTGTTGTATCTACACCAATGGATATTGAATCTGTAGCAGAATTAGCAGTTAATGTTACTCCAGTTGATGAATGAAGATTTAATGTATCAAGTCCATCAGCAGTTAAGTCAGTAACAGAGTTCACAGTTATTGTTTCCCAACCAATTGCACCAGCAGGTGCTGTATCAACCATATCGTTGATGTTGTCAGCCATTTGCTTTAATTCAGCACGACTATCGGTTATACTATCTGCACCAGCATCAAATTTTGTTTCATCAATACTAGTTGTTGGCCATGTCATTGTATTGTCCTCACTTCACCTGTTGATGCAACTGTTTCAATTGCAGGAAATCCATTTACTACCATATTTATTGTTGTATCAATTGCAACTTTACCATATGAATCCATATCAATTAATGAGAACTGTAGTAAGTCGTAAGGTGTGTTTAGTACAACTCTTGGCATAACAACATCTGATATACTCGTAGCAGTTGCTTCCATTGTAAATATTTTGGATAGTTCATCTGATAAGTCTAATGTTCTACTACCTGTTGAACCAGATAACGCTGATGTATCTAAACCAGTCCTAGTAACAAACTTAGTGTCGAAGTTTGCTTCTGTTATAACACTACTAATACCTTCGTAAGTAGTGTCAAGTGAAATAGTTACTTGTGTTTTAATGTACCGTGCTTTAAATGCTTGTGGTAATTGATATGATGAATACGTAATGTCATCATCACTAGTTGCATATTCAACTGTAATAGTACTACTAGAACTAGTATTAACTGTATTACACGTTGTAGTTGGATAGAACCATTTAGAACTACCTAAGTCTAATGCACTTGTTTCTACTGTCATATAAGCAGATGATGTAAATGAACCTTCAGGACTAAACCATGAATGATTTGATGCTTGCCAAGTACTTGGCATTAATGCCCATGTTCCACCTGTTCCACCAAACTGTGCCATTAGTACTCCTCGTAAACTGTTGAATTATTAGTTAAATCACTAACTGATATTGATATATCATTACTTAACCCAGTTATATGACCATTCGCCTGTGCTTTAAGTGCATATCTCGTTGCTCTACTGGCATTAATGCGTATTATATTAATCTTACCAGTCTCTGGATTTTTGGACTGGGTTGCTAAGCCGGCCCATACTTGTTCACCTTCATGCCAGTAGTAAACGTTGACAGAATGGACTTGCGGCTCTGTAATAGGGTTGAAGTTAATTACTATATCGCGTTCCAATGCTGAACCTTCTACTGACGGCAGTACATTAATTGATGTCATAACAGGTGTTGGTGCGTACCAAATACTTGGATAGATAATATCATAAGGTGAATCAAATGTATATGTTCCATTTGCAATTGCTTCTAGTCCGTCTTCATCTGTTGTACCTGCATATGGACCTATGTCATCAAGTAAGTCAGAGAATGTACCTATATTAACACCCGTCGATACTTTAACAAACGTAGTAGGAACTCCTTCGCCTACTCTACCAACAACAATATTTCTTGCTATATAAACACTTGGATTACCTGCATATGTATTATCATTGTGTTCTTCAGCAACAATACCAAATGTGTAATTGTCATTAAAGTTGATTTTTCTTACTCTAAATGTACCATTAATACCTAAACTTCCGTATTCCATTGTGAATACATCATTAATTTCTAATTCATTTAAAGAAGCATCACCAATAAAGCCAAGTACTTTACTTCTGTTTCTTGACCTTGCTAATAATACTTCAGCATGTTTTTTAGCAACACTACCCGAAGTAACATGATTTAATTCCAATCTGTGTTGATTGATTTTATTGTTATCTTCGCTTAGGTATGTTGCTTCCTCTCCCCCGCCTGCTTCTGGCACTTGTAACTCAATTGCTTGGTTATTCTCCCCACCTCTGTAACTAACAACAATACTATTGTATTTGTTTTTAACATTCTCTGACTCAAGTTTAACTGAACCAATAATGTTATCCTCTGTAATAGTCATTACTGATGTAGCAGTACTGCCATATCTGCTTGTATTTGACCGATTATCTTCTAAGTTAACCTTGTACTTGCCTTGTACAAATGGCATAGCACTACGCATATTTGCTAATATTGCTTTAACATTACTTAGTACAGACTTTTCAGTGAAAATAACAGCATTACATTCTTGTTTTAACTCACTTGGTGCTGAACTTCCATCATCTAATGTATTAAAACGAGTTCCTTCATCTTTAAATGATTGATAATTTAACGACTCGTTAGGTAAGTTCTTACCGTATATTGGATTGCGTAAGTAATCAAGTAATGCATTAACATTATTAGTATTGTACGAAGTAGTTTCATTTTCGTATAATGTTGAACGTGTTTCTGAATCAGGGAATGTAGTTGCATCTGCAATTTTCTTACCCTTTAATGTAACAGTAACTTTAGGTAGTCCACCTGCCCAAGGTGTTTTGTCTTGGTCTTCTTGATTTTCAATTTTAAACCACTTAAATCTAAATGCAATGTAAGCAATTCCTTTTCCTTGATGTGAATGTGACCAACCTTGTGTTTCTCTTAATAAAGCACTTGATGTTTGTGTACTAGTACCATGAAATGGCTCGAATACAATGTGGTTTGCAAATTTACCCTTAAATCCCGAACTTACTCTAGTTCCATGTGATGTTGTTCCTTCCCATGCTAGTTCATCATTAATGTAAATCTTTTTAAATGCATTAATTTCACCTTCTGATACAGCAAATGCAATGTACAAGAACTTGTTACTATCTCCATTTGTTGCAACATATGCTCTATTACCACCAACAGTTCTTTCGCCGTATATAACAGGTATATTGTTGTTGGTACCTGCTTTATTCACAGTTATACCGTCGTTTAGTTGCGATTCACCTGTGTCGTATGATGGGTTTAGGAATGAATTAACTAAGTCAGCAACAATTTCGCCTCCTACATAACCAAGTCCTGCTCCAATTACAGCTCCAACGATACCACCTAGTGCAAAGCCAACTACAGCTCCAACTACTACACTAACTACTTTGAAAAGACTCTTAAAAAATCCCATTATGCTATGCTATATGTTTTAATTTCAGGTTCTTTGAACCCATAATCTTGTTGTGAAAACAAACTAACACTAACGTCATTTACTTGTCTTTGTTGACCCCATGTTTTTACTTTTCTAATCATTGCGTCTGCTACTTTGTTTTTATCAACTGCATCACTAACATGCAATGCACTAATAATAAGTTTGTAGTTTTGATTAAATCCATTTGTAACAACTTGTCCTAGTAAAGCACCATTAATTACTTTGTCATCCTTTGATATTAGAACAACACAGTTATCTTTTGCTAGATAACTTCTAATATTGTTTTGTGTAATTGACTTTACGTATTCAATGTCTAATTCAGTAGTTAATTCTTTAAATAACTTACTTAATGGTTTAATGTCCTTTGAAACTGCTTCTCTAATCATTGTTTGCCCCACTTAATGTCACTAATTGCTTCTGTACTGTACTGAAAGAACCTATCACCTGGATAGAATCTTTGTTGACTTCCATCGTTAGTTTTTCTGCCTGCTATGTAGTCAAAGTCTGAGAAGTGAGCACTTGTTGTAAAAGTAACTATACTCTCAGATGGACCATCAGTTAAACTAGCACCAGTGAACTTACCTTGGTACCACATAATAGGGTCTACTAATGAACTTAAATCACTTGTATCAAAGAATGCTTTGTAAATTCTTACATTTTTGTGTAAGAAATCATCTGTTAATGCAATATCACGGAATGTACTTGGTACACCAGTGAATACTAAACTAATTGTGTTAATTGCTGGGTCTTCTCTTTCACTAACAGGAGAATGTTTCATGAACTTACCTTGTGCAAAATAAGTTTGTGTTCCCCCACTAGTACCAGTAGACACATCTAAGTCATATCCAGCACTTGTAAAATACATTGGTGTATCTAATTCTAATTCAACTAAATCAGCAGTAATAAAAGCACCACTGCTTAATATATTCTTTGTTGCTGTACTTAATCCTCTTGGCATTAGATACTCTCTTGTAATTTAAGTGTTATTGTTGCTTTACCATTTAATGCGTAGTTAACTTCTTGGTCTTGTGTAACACTATAAACAGTAAAATCAATATTATTGTATTTAATCTGTTCTGCATTAGCAACATCTGCAAATAAGTTAGGGAATATACTAATAGTTCCTCCACCTGTTGCATTAAATGTTACATCATCTGTTACTTTGTATACTTTATTATGTCCAGTGAACTTAATAAAGTCGCCTGCTAACAAACCTTGTGTTGCATCAACGCCTGAACTAGTAAACAATGCACTATTAAAGTCGCTGTCGAACGTAACACTACTGTCGCCTTTACTAGCACTAGCAGTTGTTGCAATTGTTGTTGAAACAGCAGGATTATCAGCAATAACTGTCTTAACAGTACCATCAGTACTACCAATTTCAGGAATTGTCATAGTAAAGTCGTACAAACTGTTTCGTTGTTTGTTTAAAAATGCAATAACAGGCTTTGCTTGTTCTCTTGTTAGTACTGGGTAAGCAATTTCAAACCTAAAGAACTGTGAAAGTATTTGTTTACGTTGAGACTTACCACTTACAGCAGTAGTAACCATTGTTGGTGTTACTTCTGTAACTTTAACACTTCTAAAACTATTATTTGGTAATGTACCTGACATTATCTACTCCTATAAGTTTGCTTGGAAACCTGCATCTTCGTGTGCAGAGCGTACCATATTAACAATCATCTCTTTTCTTTCTGTTATTAACTCATCGACACTATTAGCATCAGTAGCAGTAATTTCAAATGTAATATTAGTAGTACCACCACCCTGTAATTGTCCATTATTAACAACTGTACCTGTTCTACCAGGAATCATTAACTCTGGTCCTTTCTCACCAACCATGTAAGGTTTGTTACCTGTTACTGTACCACCAAATTGTCTTCCTTGGTACTGTTGGTTTCGAATAGTAGCAACATTTGCCATACCCATTCCAATAACAGCCGCTGCCGCAATAAAGTTATACGGAGGTGGATAAGAAGCAAGTGCTTTGGTAGCACCAGTGTATGTATTCATTACTGCTTGTGCAATATTAAATGCTTTAGCGGCTTTAAATGCGGCCTTACTATGTTGTCCTAATGCAGTAAGTGCTTCAGCGCCTTGTGAAATAGCCCATTCTGTTTTTTCAGTTTGGGTTTTCTTATCAAACTCAGCGTATGTTTCAGCCATTTGTTTACTTTCGTTATGGTTGAATCCTTCTTTACGGATACGCTTGTACTGCTCTGCTTGTACAATCTTAGTTTTTCTTTCTTCTGTACGTTGTGCTAATCTAACTTCAAAGTCGTAATGTCTAAGTAATGCTTGTGTTTCTTCGTTTAAGTAACCAACTTTATTTGCTAGTCTTGCTTCGTCTAAACGGTCTAGTACCTCGTTCTTCTGTTCATTAAGTTTTTGACTGAATTCATATATTTCCAACTCAAGAGTTACTGCATAACCTTTTCTTTTTAATAATGCATCGTGTTCATGCTTTAAAATCTTCTTTTCATTTTCTAACTTCAGGTCAGCATGTGCCTTAGCCTCTCGCAAATCAATTTGTCTATACGCTTCTGTGATTTTCATCTTCTGCGCTTCTGTTTTTTCAGTAACTACTAATTCAGCGGCACCCAAACGCTCTCTATCTTCTTTTGCTTTTTGTATTGCTAATTTAGGTGATTCAAATCCACCTAAGCCACTTATAATAGCACTGTCTAACGCTTGTTTGCGCTTAGTCTTTTCGTACCCAATATCTTTATCAATTTGTACTTGATGTTCAGCAAATGCCTTTTTGTGTAATCCTTTAGCAGTTGCTAACTCTTTTGTAAGTGCATCAATACGTTGTTGTAGTCCAAAGCCACCTCTGCCTGTTATTTTTTCGCGTTTCCTGTACAACGCACCTATTTGTTGTTCAAGTGCAATTATTTCAGCAGGTAAATTGGCTAGTTGCTGTGGTGTTGACAATCTACCCATTCGTGTAGTTAAATCATCAGTTGATTTAAGGAAATCATTTACAGAAATAGTTGCGCCATCGAACACTTTGGCTAGCCAAAGTAATCCATCACCCACACCCATCTTCTCGTATATAGTAACTGCTAATTCATCACCTGACATACCTGCGTTGTCCCACGCTTTGGCAACTGTATTTGCTTGTTCAGAGGATAAATCAGCGTACTTTACACCAAGTGCTTTAAGTAAAGTATCAGTGATTTCTTTAGCACCTTGTGCAGACTTACCGTACTTGGTAATTTCATCCTTAGTAAGTCCCATCTCGTCTTGCAAGACTTTAAATACAGGAATACCTCTGTCCATTAGTCTGTTTAAATTTTCTAAATTTAAACCACCACTAACAGTTCTAGCAAATAGGTCTGACATTGCAGACAATGTGCCCATCTGGTCCGAAGTACCTCCAGCAATATCAGCGAACGTTGATAGTTTTTCAGTAGCACCATCAACACCAGCACCTTGCATTTTAACAAACGCATCAGTTAATGCATTAACATCAAACTGTGTTGTTTTTGCAATGTCTGATATTTGTTCAAACTTGGCCATGCCTTGGCCACTTGTCATTTTGTTTAAAACAACTTTTGTTTCTTGAAAACGACCGATTAAACCAGTCATTGAGCCAGCGGCATCTTTTGCACGAGCGCCTAAGTTAATTAAACTATCGAGTTTTACTGCCGCTAAGTCGCGATTAAGTTTGTTAATTGCGGCTGTTGCTTGTCTAGTATCAGCTCCAATTCTTAAATTTGCATCATTTGCCATGTTTCTTAACCGCCTCTTCTTCTAGTTTCTGCTGATGCTTGAAGTACATCAAGTGCAATTGAATATTAAAATTGGACATTGTTGATATTTCATCGTATGTTTTGTGCAGTTTATCACACAAGAACAATACGTTCATCAAATCAACATCCTCAATTAGTTTTTTTCAACTTCCTCAATATTAACTTCGCTACTTGCCATTGCATCAGCAATTTTATAAAGTATCTTAGGGTCTACTTCATTCATAAGCTCTGGCATGTTATTCTTATTAAACATAGGTGTTCCATCTTTGTCTAATGCACGCATAATAATGCCCATTGCAAGTCCTTCTTGCATCTTACCTTCATCGTAGTACTTGGTAATCTCTTGTAACTTTGCGAATGTAGTAACAGGTCTAAAATACACTGTTTCATTTAATTCGGGTACTTCAATACTTTGTAACTCTTGTGTTAGACATGCGTTGAAGTGTTTTTTTGCTTTGTTTAAGAAACTCATCTAAATTTACTCCTGATTGATTTAATTGTAGGTCTAAGAATACCCTTCCTAGCCTGTTTACTGTGGCCTCTGTTTAATGGTCCAATGTAAGGGACAGTGTTACTTAACACACTTTGCATTCCCTTACCTTTAATTTCCCATCCTCGTTGTGCTCTCCCAGTATCAACCGGTGTATAACGCTTCGCCATTTTCTGGCCGTAAGTCATTATCTGATTGACTTTCTTGTCCCCCGCACGATTTATGGTGCTAAGCATTTGCTTAGCGTTAATTTGGATGCCTGCAGTGATGCGTATTGGTGCTTTGCCTAAAGTAGGTTTCTCTTTACGAAAAAGTTTACTTAAGGTTTTGGCTCTAAGTAGTGTTTTAACACTACCTATAGCACGAAATACAGCTCCAACAACAGCAGGTACAGGCATAAGTTATTAAGTCGCAGTGCCTAATGTTAAGTCGCCTGAACCTTGCAGTGAAATATCACCAGTTACTAACGAATCAGTACTTGATGAAACTGAAAGTCCGGTAATGATAACATTACCTGACAACTTAGGGTCGCCACTGGCACTAGTACTTGGGTATGCTAAAAAAGCAACCTCGGCATCAGTGTTAATAGCAGTGTTTATAGTGCCTTGGTCGGTTGGATTGTAACTGATTGTTGCAGTTGCAGTCCACTCTTTCAAGCCTGCCATAAATGTTTTACTGTTGTCGCCCATTACAGTTGATTCAACTGTATTAACCGTGTAATCAACAGATATATTTTGCAATTGGCCAATTGCAACAGAGTTAACTGTTAGCGTACCTTCTTGACCTGTGTAATGATTTGCCATCTTCTACTCCTTTTTGGTATCTTTTGGTTCTTTTACTTTTTTGAGGACAATCTTATCGGAAACTAATTTCCAACCCGCATTTTCCCAACTCTTAACATCATCGCTGTTAATAGTTCTAGTATCAGTACCGTTTTTAATTTTTACTTGGCTCATAATTCACCTCGTGTGTATGTATAATAAATTTCAGTAGTTATTTCAACTCTACCAAAAGGCTCAATGATATCAAAATCAACACTAATATCACGTACCTGTGTCCATTTAGCATTACCATCTCTAGTTCTGTCTAAATCAATCACTTCTTCAATACGTTCAATAATGTTGTTTCTTTGAGTATCAATATTTGCCCCATTAACCCATGCTACAAATGTAACTTCAAGTATTCCTTCTCTAGTGCCATTACTGCCACCTTGTGTTAGGTCTGCTCTAGTTTCATTTGCAGTTGCAATATAGATAGCAGGAAATTGTTGTCGACTTAAACTCTCTGGGTCGAACAAATCTCTTGTTACTAAACCAAATCGTGGGTCATCAGCATCACTTAAAACACTGATTAAATCTTCAACAATTAATTCCCGTTTATTCATCTATCGTTCCAACTTTAAAAATACTTCAGGTGCTTTTTCTGAATCAGTAACAGTACTGTCACCATCTTCATCATATTCAATTCCGTCTCGAAGAATTAAATTAAATTCTTCTTCATATCGACCTTTATAAAAGTCCAACATTACTTGAAATCTATCACCATCAGTAGTAAACTGAGTTAACTTAGGTAAAATGTAATAACTTAGAACATGAAACACTGCAACTCGCGTGAACTGCGATTCCGTTAACTTAGATACATCCATCTCTGAAGATGAATGCCCTCTATGTCTTGGGTACCATTCAATTCTAAGTCTCCTTAGAATATCATTGCGTGTTTTAGCATGTTCGTCGCTAAACCCTTGTATGCCATAATCGTTTAAATCAGGCATATATTCAAGGATATCGTTGTCTGTGCTCATGCTCATAACTTATACCTACTTAAAATTAAACATTAATAAGTTGAATACCTCTGTTAGCATCTACAACGCCTGCACCAGCCGCCATATGTGCAACAATATCAACACCCATTGCAGCCAAACGAGACTCAGTATCTACACGTAGAGTTTGACCCATAGCAATACGAGCCGCATCTTTACCAAAGATGAAACCTGAGTGTGCTGATGGAACTAGTGCTGACTGGAAGAATTGTACTCCACCAAAAGATAGAACAAAACCATTACGCAATGCTTCAGTTTGGAAGTCACCACCTGCAATGTTAGCATCGCCGTAAAGTGCTTTCATAAGCGTATTTGCTTCTGAAGTTGAAAGGATACCATACAACTGACCCATTTCACCTGCACCACGAATTTGCTCAACACTATCAAAGATAGAATCTGCTGTCATTGGAACTGAATCTGTAGTTGAAGATGTAAAGTCAGTTGCCATTGCAGTTAGTACTGCTGTATCAAATGTTTTAGCAACCGCGTTACCAAGTACACGACCTAGCTCTGCAGGGTCAATACCATGTGCACTACGCAATACAGAACGAGCACCAATTGGATTTACTGAAATTGAGTTGTTTGTATCAGTAATAACATTAGCCGCTAAGTCTGAATTAGCACTGTCTGATGTGTATTCAGTAGCAGTTGCTTCACCCAATAGTGGAATTTGTGCTGATGCTGAACCAGCGCCAACATTGATAACTGGAACTAATTGACCTGATAAAAATAATGACTGCTCTTGTGCTGTGTAAAGAGCTGCCGCCTTAGTTGGAACTACTAGACTATCTAAACTGAAGCCTGATAAGTATTCATTTGCCATTTTTTATTCTCCTAAAAAATATATTAAATTAACCCTCTAACCTTCGCCTCTGCATATTTGGCACGGTCTATAGGATTGTTCATGTCTAACGATTCAAGGTCGAAATCATTATTAGTTGGCTGTTGTGCTGTCATAGCATTTGATGTACCCGAACCTTTAGGTCCTGCTTGTACAAAATGTGGGTTTGATTGTAGAAACTCTCCTACAAAATCATGGACTCCCATGAGGTCACCACCTTCTGTATATCTTGGTTGACCATTATCATCTAATACTTCAACCTGTCCATCAGTTAACTTAACCCTATCACTTAGTAGTCTTACTACTTGGTCTGGATTAATTGCTTTTCTAGTACTTGCTTCGTTTAACAAAGCACCATTTACTTTAATGTTTCTTAGTTCATTTTCTAAGTTATTAATAACAGTGTCTTTTTTTGTTACTGTGTCTTTTAATAACTTGTCAAACTCGCCACGGGCCTTAGCCTCGTTAATTTCTTTCTTCTCTTTTTGCTCAACTAATTTGCTGTATAAGTCCAAATCAACGCCCGAGAATTTCTTTTCGAACTTGTTTCTTTCTCTGTCAACTCGTTGTGCAATAAGTTTATTAACATCCTCTTGTGAAAATGTTGTTTCCTGTGTTTGAGAAGTATCAGTATCTTCGTTTACCATATTTTTCAGTTCTGTTTCTGACATTTTGTTTACCTCGTTAATGTTTATGAGTAATAGCCTGCTCTATGCAGTGTTGTTTGTATTTAGCGTTTCCGTTGTCGATGAGTTCTCTTTGCATTAAATGAATTCGTCTATATCTTCTAATATAGCATCTAACTCTTCTGCATCAATCATCAGCATCGCTAACTTCTTTTCTAACTTACTAAGAATTTTAGGATTACTAGTAAGTTGTTGTGCTTTTTCAATAAGCAATAAATCGTTTTGTGTGTCATGTGCATTAAAACTATCTGGGTACTTAATAACTCCATCCCATTGATAGCCTAGCATTTCTGCAATTAGTTGTAGCACTTGTTCTTCTGCTAGTTCTAATTGGTCTGCTTTTTCAGCAAGTCTAGCATTAAGCAATCTAAATTCAGTTTCCATCGCTACACCACTCATTCGTGCCACTTCCGAAGTTCTAATTGAGCCTATGTTTGCCATCGAATTTATAGACTCTACTTTGTCTTTAATACTTGCTCTAATTGAATCCAATGACTGTGCATTTGGCTGTAGCAAGTACGGCTTTGTTTCAGGAGTAATGTCCTCTGGTATTTGAATAATAGCACCTGCACCTGCACCTGCTTGTGTTTCAGCAGTTTTAACTAGCGATGGGTGTGAACTTAATCTAATGATTTGTTCTATCTCACTGTTCTCATTAAAGATTGCTCTTTGCATATCTGCAATATCAGCAATGTCTGAAATACCAATACCTGGAATAGCATCTCGTTTGTTATAAACACAAACTGCCATAACTTTACCATATGGATTATCAGTACGGTCTACATGTACTTCTTCTTCTTCACCATTCTCAATAATAGTAATTGTATCTGTGTAATCTTGATAGTAGCACTTATATACATTCTCAGATATCTTCACTTTTAAGTGTGTAAGTACTCTACTGCCGTTATCTGTAACTGTATATTCCCAATCAATAACATTTAATGGGTTCATTACAGAAACATAAGGTCTTACATCTTGTTCTATTTCTTCTTGTCTTGTAGTAAGCTCAATTGATGGCCTATCAACAATAATCCATGAGTGTCCAAGAACACTTGATAATGTAGATGCTTCTTTCATGAAGTTAGTGAAGTTTCTTCCTTCTCTATCAGCATCTTCTAAAAACTTTCCAATAACTGGGTCTTTAGCCATTGTTCCTAGTTCTCTTACAGGCTCATTTGCAAATATAAATGATGTGTATATTTGTACAACTGATTGACAGTGATTATCTAATGGAGTTTGTTCTGCTCTCTTACGATATTCATTACTAGTCTCGAACACATACCTAGCCAAGTAATCTTGTTCTTTGTATAAGTGTCCACCTCTATAACTGTGGTATAAAAACAGCCAATTTACAGCGATTGAGCTGTAAAGGGAATTTACTTCTTCTAAACTATCTTTTGTGTATGTTGTCATAAGTGTTCTCTGTTTATATATTTATATTAATATGTTCCTACAGTCCAAGCTTCATTGCGTTTTAGTACTGGTACTTCTTTTCTAATTGGATACAAGTATTCAATCATGTAACCAATAGCATCGTTGGTGTGGTCGTGCCCACTATCTTTATCTGGTACTTGTGTACCTTCTTTGTAAACTTGCTTTTGTAAACCACTAATGATATGTTTACACTTAGTATCTATCTGTACTTTAACATTACCGTCGCTTGACATTAATGCTGAGTTAACTGCATTAATTCTATCTCTTACAGGCGGATGCTTGGGTCTATG
>Ga0208013_1000801_pt1 | contig 16214 bp, 30 predicted proteins | sample 16_taG_FD_184091 | JGI IMG/M metagenome (GOLD analysis project Ga0208013, IMG submission 184091) | Marine viral communities from the Subarctic Pacific Ocean - 16_ETSP_OMZ_AT15313 metaG (SPAdes) (version 2) | ecosystem: Environmental > Aquatic > Marine > Oceanic | place: Pacific Ocean | collected...
ATAGCTAATGGGATGCGGAACTAATATAGTACCTGGATACAAAGAGTTTAACAACTCAGCAGATAAAGACCCTGGTTTAGAGATGAAGATGAACCAGCTATTGTCTGAAAGAGTTTTAGTCCAAGATAACTCAGGTCCTTTAGAAGGTTACAATGAGGTAGGAGCTATGTTTGTAAATATGTATAAGGGTGGTAGGATGTATGCCCCTACTAAGAAGGTTGTTCTCTATCACGGAACTCCTGCTTCTAATCTGGAAGGTGGTTCTTTTAACCTAAACGCTAAGTCCAATCAAGGGGGAGGTAGCTGGATGAAAGGTATTCACGCAACTCCTGATATAAATACAGCACAAAGGTATCACGAGGAGGGCGGTTCTGTGTATGCTGTTGGGTATAATATAAATAAAGTCTGGCACTTAAGGGGAAATGAAATAAGTGATAAACTGTTGAAGGATTATGAGAGGGCACTGAGAGCCACTGGTATGGGAGAGTCTATGATAGAGCATAACCTACACGGCTTTGCTCGTAATGGACAGCTTAAAGGATTAAACCCAGAGCAACAAAGACAATTTCTCCTTAAGAATGGTTATAATCTAGTGCTGGATGGAAGTACTCAAGTTGTTATGTTAGAACCTTCAGAGTCTGGTACTTCACCACTACGTCTGAATGACAGGGAAATAAGAAACGCACGCAGAAGAAGAAAGAAGGGGAATAAATCTCTACGTGCTTACTTAAGTCTTATTGATAATAAAGAAAAGAGTGACAGGAGAAGAGAAAATATAGACAAACAATATAAGAAAGATAGTTATATTAGGTTTCTTACACAGATGGGCTACCTCTAATAGGCAACCCCAACATCTATATAACCTACTCTCTTGTCTAGGCGGTACTGACCAGAGAAGTCTGTCTTTGATGGCATACGTCTATCTTCCCAGCCAAAGTCATAGTCCTCTTCCCTTAGTTTACTTACATTAAATATGTACTCACCTTTAGGTGTTGATACTATGTATAGAAATTCCTTTCCGCTTTCGTCAGCCTGATCAAGGTTGGCTTTGTACTTCTTGTACTCTATTAGTTGTGTATCATAGTGTGCTCTTCGACACTTGAACTCAATAACATAATCTTCACTGTGCCCATCGAAGGTACAGAACTCATCTTCAGTTGCTGTGATTGATGTCTTTAATTTATCAACAGCTATCCATTGCAATTCTTCTTGTGTCATAATTCTTCTCCCTTGATTTCAACAATAACATAATTGTTTTCCTCTATGCCACCAAACTTTGTGGTAATCTTAGTAACATAATCATAATCATCATCTTTAATTACACCACCTTTAACCAAAGCATCCATAAAAAACTTGTGCATAGGAAAGGTATAGTTGTCTAAGTCTTTCTTCCTTTTGTTATTAAAGTATAAAGTATACTCAGGTGTTATTGTCTTGAACTTGGGTAGTGTCTTAACAAACTCCTTAACAACTTCATAATAATCATCCTTGCATTTTCCTTTGGCGAAAGGATGTAGGTGTAGAAATACATTAAGACTAAGTAGATTAGTTTTCTTATTGTCTCCCCTTCCTTTTGAATAGGTAGGTAGTGGCAACACTCCCTTCATTTTCATTTGATGTCCTCCTCTTTTAGTATCTCTTCTATTTGTTTCTCAATAAACCAGCGTGCCTTTCTTAGGTCATCTAGTCTACCTTCACCAAGGTGCTTGTGTGGGTATCTACATAGATACTTGGTAGCACTGGCGATCAGGTAGCTCATCTTCTGGTCTAATATAAAATCTATTACTTCTATCTTCCCTTGCTGATAGTGTTGTGGGTTTATGTTATCTGTATTCATTTGCTCCAATCCCTCCTCCATAAGTTTCTTGGTTTAGCTTTCTTTTCTTTCAATTCTTTTTGTAACCTCGCAGTCTCATCCAGTTGGACAAGACCGCTTGGTTTTTTAGCTCTAGTCTTTGAGCTCATTGACTATATCTTTGTCGAGTAATCTCCAAATAATTATAGCTGCGATGATGCCAGCTAGTCCAGCATTTCCTAAAGTCCAGACAATATCAAGTATAGAACCGATTACATTTCCTGTTAGGAATGCTACCTTTGAACCAAAGATAACCTGTAATATAATTGACAAGCTGATTAATTTAATGCCAACATCTATCGCTCCATCAGCACCATTCTTTATTTTCTCTAACATTTTTACTCCTTTCATTTATTACAATTGGCTATACAAGCCACCCTTTTCTGAGAGCATCAAGCCACATAACTACATAGACTAGACAACCCGCAGAAATCATTGATGATATAAACGCTAGATATATCACCGCTCTTTTTAAAAGTCTTCTCATACTTTCCACCCTACACATAGTGATGAATCAACTGGTGCATCGCACTGTAGGTGTTGCATTTTTTCTTCAATCATACTGCAGCCAGTAATCATAACAACTAATACTTGCAATACTATTATTAACACTATACCATTAATCATTCTACTTCCCTCTCTTCTTCAATTAAATCAACTAACTCACAGATGTTACCAGTACAAGCAAGTTGCTTAGTACCTGTGGTTGTATCTGTAAGTTCATACTCACTAATCAAATCCCAGTCAACTGACTTAGGCATCTTCTTAGCTAACTTGTTGTACTCTTTCTTAGTACAATCTTCATAAGGTGCTTGCTGATATGTGTGGTCAGAGTGTGGTAAGAAACTAACACCGCTCACCTCATCAAAGTATTTATATACCCAAGCACCTACTTCCATCCACTCGTGTTCTCTGACACTAATGGTTACGCTCGGCTTGTGCTCACAGTAGTATCTCTGATACATAAGCCACAACTCTAGTTGTTCTATTGCAGTTCTATCATTCCTAAGTACAGCACCTTCTGGTGCTTTCATAGGGAATGTAAAGACTTTAACACTCTCTGGTTTCATAACATCTGCTTCACAAGGGATGCCCTGATCTTCCATAAGTTGTGCTATTGGGTCTTTAGCATCTGCTCTAACTCTTCTCAAGTAATAGTCGTTGTGTCTAGTATGAATACCACTAGCACTATCCACTAACTGGGATACAGTACCACTAGGTTTGATTGCTGTTGTTGCAGTAGCCTGGTTAATACCTAGGTATGCTGACCATTCCTTGTTGACCTTGACTGTTTCTTTCCTAAGGTCCTGGAGGAAATCAGGAAGACTACGTTTTCCATAGTGTCCTCTGTCTTTGTCCTCACCATTCATAAATGAGTTGTCCATTATACCAGTTAATGAGACCCCTAGGAGAGATTCTTCTTCTGTATTTCGCACCCATTTAGGTCTTAATCTTTTAATATTTGTTAGTGATGCCTGGAATGTGCCTAGTATGGTGGCTAATTTAACCTTGCGAAGTATATCTTTTTGAGAATCTTCTGCTCTTACAACAACCTCAGTTAGGTTACAGAACTGCCCATCTCTCAGTATTATTTCACTGCAAGGGTTACATCCAAAGTCGTGGTTTGTTTCACGTCTACCTATTGACTCCACTTGTTTGACTGCTGCTTCCCTATTAAATATACCACGCTCACCAGACTTGGACTCGTATAGTGACAGCCATTCTTTCATAAAGATTCCCATATCTGGCTTCTCTGTATAGCACACGCTGTTGTTACTCAGTGCCATCTCTGGTGTATCAGACCACCACTGTCCAGTCTTAGCATTACGCATACGCTCATCGGTTAGGTTTGACAGTGAGATCAGGGCACTTCGTCTAACACCACCAACTACAACTACCTCTGCTATCTTACACATCAGCCTATGACATTCATAAGATGTAAGCTGTCCAGTAGATTCTTTAAATATATTTGTAGTGAAGTGAAACAAATCTACCAAAGGCTCTGGTCCACTGGCTCTACCACCAAAGGTCTTGAGCCTTGAACCTTTCGGTCTGACCTTAGAGAAATCCCAGTTAGGACTCTCACCATCATATAGGTAGGTTATTAACTTTCTAAATGCTGTCTGCCATCCTTCCTTACTGTCTTGTACTACAATAACATCCTCAACATCTACAATCTTAGGTACGGGTGGTAGCTTTCTGACGTGTTGTCTTTCAACACTAAAGCCTACACCAGTTCCGTGCATAAGTATGTATAGGCATTCATCAAATGCTTTGGGGTGGTCAACACTTAGATAAGCACAGTTGTATCCAGCTATGTTGTTATCTTTAAGTGCCTTGCCCGCAGTCATTAGTGCTCTCATACTAGGCATAACCTCTAGCTTTACAACAGAATCTTCTAACATCTTCCTGGTTTTAGGTGTCAGCTCAAGCTCTGTATTCTCTTTAAGGTGTTCTTCCATAAAGTCAAAGTAACGCGCAACAGTTTCTTCCCACGTTTCTCTTCTATTCTTTTCAGGCAGCCACCTAGCATATCTGCTTAGTGCTATAAAATTTTGATAGTCATTCGGTAATTTGTTCAAGGTGTTCTCCTCTTTTCTTTTGTTCTTTCTTTTTGTTAGTAATAGTTTTTGTATGCCAGAGCCTATCATATCTCAGTGCATACTTAAGTTTATTTTTTATTGGATGTTTTTTGTTTTTCATTTCCAATTGGCTTGATGTCTATGTCAACCATCCTATTGCCTTCATCGTCATAGTAATCTTTATAAGTTAATCTTCCTTCCCTGTGCAATAGAACAGCAGTTGTTATTCCTTTATCAATAGCTTGCTTGTATGTAAAGTAAATAACCACTGCGCCTAGTAAAACTAACATCGCATATAGCTCCATCAATAGCTCTCCTCAAAGTCTTCTAAGAATCTGTGTTGCTTCTCTATCAATCTCTTTTCAAAAGCATCAAGCAGTTCTTCGGGTTCAATTTCTAATTCATCACAGATCAGGCATACATCAAATGTTGCAGCGATGTATGCCTTCAACTCAGGTAGTTGTTTCAAAAGTTAGCTCCTGTTACATAGTAGTTTGTTATCTTTCCAGATGGGATAGGTCTTGCTTCTAGACTACCAAAGCAATCCTCCTTAAACCCACAGAAAGCACACGTCATACACAGCTTCTCTTCTGTCTTGGCTTTGTTCCAAGTTGTAGCATTAGCTAGTCGCATAGGTGGTGTGTCTGATTCCATCTTGTCCTTCAAGTCAACAATGTATGTATCTATATCTTGCTCTAGTTCTTGTTCACATAGTTTAAGTGTTGACTTGTTCTTGTTGAAAGCAAGGAAGTATCCTTTCTTTCTGTTGTCTCCCTTGCCATAGGCTGATAGTTGTTTGATATATCCAAACGCATCATCAGTAAGACCAGTCTCTTTGAACTTATTGTCCCAGGACCAGGCGCTGGCTGTCTTAATGTCCACTAACTCACCATCAATAGTACAGTCTTGGCTGCCATTGATACCTTCTAGTGTGTGCTTCTTCTGTTGGTCTTCTACTGTGTGTCCAGATAGCTTTAACAAAGCAACCAGTACCGCTTCTAGTATATGACCTTGCAAGAAAGTTAGATACACCTCACCTTTTATTTCTTCTGGCTTGTATCCGTGATAGTTATACCACTGTGCTCTCTCACATCTTCCTATCCCCGACATTCTTAAATCTCGGTTGTCTTCTCTTGGAGTAAAGGCATCCTTTAATGCTTCTTCAACCTCTCTCCCAGCTTGCATAGCGATTGCATTCAAGTCTCCATCATAATCCTTAGACTTCATTACATCGTATACATCCTGTACCACTGTGTTTATAGACTTCATAGTCTCTCCTCTCTTATTAAAATTCTAGTGTGTTTCATTCCAACTACTGCCAATCTTATACTCACCAGTAATAGGACAATTAAGTTTGTAGTAATCTGTTGTCTCTTCCATAGCTTCAACGACTAGCTTACCAATTCTATCTGCATCTCCTGGTTCACACTCTATCTGTATCTCATCGTGTATAACACCTAGCTGATTATACTCTAAAGACTGTGCCTTATTATGGAATATAACCCAAGCCCTCTTTGCTATAATAGAGCCAGCACTTTGCAGTAAGAAGTTAAGTGCTGAGTGTGGGCTACGCACATAAACCTTACGACCATCCAGAGTTTTAATCCAACCCTTCTTGGATGCGTGCTCAATCTTCTTCCTAAGTACAGCCAGTGCTGGTGTGTTGGATAGGAATTGTTCTTTAATCTTCTTACCTATTGCTCTTCCACCACCACATATTCTACCGATCAGGTCATCACCACCGCCATATAGATAGGCATAGATGAAACGCTTTGACTCATCTCTCGTGCTCAGACCAGCAGCTTTTTGATTTGCTGTATGTATGTCACCACTTAGTATCTCTTCTGTGTAGCTATCATCCTTCATATAATGAGCCAGACACCTGAGTTCTAAACCAGACAAGTCAGCACCAACTATAACCTTACCATCTGGAACAGCGAATAAACTTCTCATCTCCCTTCCATACTCCTTGTTGCTAGCTGTCACTTGCTGTAAGTTTGGATTGCTGCTACTCATTCTATGAGTTACAGTACCCATAGTGTGTACTCTACTATGTATCCTACCAGTATCGTGGTTGTATTCATCAACCCAACTGCTTACTTGTCCTTGTCTCTTCTGTAACATAAGATACCTAGCTATAATCTTAGCTTCTGGTATGTCGACATCTTTAAGTGTAGACTCATCAACCTTTGGGTGTCCACCATCAGTAAATACAGTAGGCTTCCAGCCATAGTGAACCAGATGTCTGCCTACTTGCTGTCTACTACCTAGATTTAATTCTGGATATGTCCAGTATCCGTAGTCACCATCATCATTAGTATGACACCCTAGCTCTACCTCTGTTTGGTAGTGCTTAGTTCTGTGTCCTTTCTTATTAAATCTATTCTTAACTGGTGTCTTAGATTTCCACACAGCTAGAGGAACGAATGTCTTATGTACCTCTACCTCTGCTAATCTTAAGTCCTCATTAATATCTTGAAGTAACTTGATAGCTCCCTCTAAATTAAAGTGCCATCCAACCATCTCTTGTAATGAGCAGTGCTTCTTAGTTTCATACTCCAACTCTTTTGCATCCACACTAAGACCACTGTTCTTTAGATATTTGTACAGTTTGGTTGTTAGTTTTGTATCTCTAATACAATAGTCCAACATCTCTTGACTAAACTTAGACCAGTCACTGTGGTCTCCTTTATCCATATCAAGCCTACCACCCCAGGCTGATAGAGAATGACCACCATCAAGCCTAGGTTTGTATAGCTGACTCATAATTAATGTATCCTCTATCTTTATGTTAGAGAAATCAATATCCATAAGTCTTTCTAACACTGGAACATCAAATGATATTCCATTATGAAAGATCAGGCAGTCAGCCTCTGCTTCAAGCCAAGGCTTAAACAGATTCAAGCAAGGACCCGAGAATGTGATGCACTGGTCTGTGTCTATGTTATGCACAGCAATACACCACACCCTTGTTGCCTCGATGCCATCAGTTTCTATGTCGCAACTAAAAGTCCGCATCATTCTCCCCTACGCTGGGCTCGTGACCTTTCTCTAGTCTTCCAGTCACACCATTGAAGTATGTCCATCCACCCTCACCAGTCTGACCAGTGCGCCTTAGTTTGGGCACTCGTATCCTCGTTGAGTTTCTTTCATAGTCATCCTCGGCTAGCTTATCTCTTGAGAATAGTATGTTGGTATGACAGGCTTGTGGTATTGCACCACTTCCCTTAACATCATACTCACATATCTTATGTGGGTGGCTGCCATCGTCAGGCTTCCTTGTATGTGTACTCAGTATCACAGTAGCCTTGGTCTCCTTACATAGCTTGATAAACCTATCCATCACCTCTTCAATATTCTCATTGGAAAGGTTCTTGATAGCTGTATGTAGTGGGTCAACCAGGATTACAGAACAACCCAGTCCTTTAATGAAGTACCTGATCTTAGCAAACATCTCTTCTAGGTCAACACTACCACCACCATCATTATGTAGCTGTATCTTAGAGGCGAATCCAATATCAACTGCCTCATCCATAATCTTATCTACATCCAAATCATTTGGCTTAGTGAGTTGCATATTCTCACCAGTGTGTACACTCACCACCTTTCTAATGGTCTCATCTATATTATCCTCAACCATAAAGCAACCAATCTTTTCTTTGGTGTTGGTAGAGAAGTGATAGATTAACTCATTGAGTATGGTTGTCTTACCTATAGATGTGTGTGCAATTATAGATACCAGTTCACCTCTAGCTACACCACCCCTCATCATCTCATTTAGATTACCAAATGAATCGGGTAGTGGGATTAGTTCGGTGTCCTTGTAGTGCATCATAGCATTACGCATATCATCTATGGTTGCAACTCCAGATACTATGAACGGCTTGGCATCATTCCACCACTCATCATAGAATGCTTTGCTATCGTTGTTGACTAGGTAATCACTCGCATCCTTATGCTTTGCTAGTGTGAGTATCTTACATTTGTTAGGACCTAGTATGGGTGCAATCTTTTTAGCAGCCTCTCGACCAGCCGCATCATTATCGAAACAGATTACTACTGTCTCAAATGAATCCAACCAATCAAGATTAGCTTTGATATTATCCACACAGTTGACTCCATTAGGTACACTAACACAAGCCCACTTAGAGCCAAACATTTCATAAGCTGCCATCGCATCAATCTCGCCCTCACATAGAGTAACAAACTTTCCACCAGGCTTGAACAAACTCTGACCGAATAGAGCGTTGGTCTTCTGTGTATCCCCATTACTAAAGAACTTCTTGTTGGATACCAACCTAGTTTTTATACCCACCATCTCACCCTTCTTATTATGGAACGGGTAGTGGTGCTTGATGATGTTACCTTTAGCATCTTTCTCTGCCTTTACCTTGTACTTCTCTAAGGTCTCGGCTCTCAGCTTACGATCAGGCAAGCTATAGAACTCACCTCTGTACTCTGCTATCCAATCTGTATCGACAGGATGTGCTGGATAATCCTTATTGTTTGGTGGACCTGGTGGACTATCCGTTCTGCCGTGCTTACCACAAGCAAAGCAGTGTGTCTGACCATCTGAATAGATAGCCATATTATCCTTACTTGTGTCACCACCTTGGGATGCACAGTCAGGACATTGCTCCTTTCGGAGTAGTTTATTATAAGTTCTTTCCATATATCCTCCCTTGGAAATAATTAGGGCTACCGAAGTAGCCCTGATCCCTAACGATATTCTCGCTAAGATTAAAAGTCAGATGGGTCTCCATCTTCCACACCCTCTGCCTTTGCCTCGACTCTGATTGCTTCCAAGTATGTGTAAGCATCATAGTCTCCCTTACCTTGCTTAACCTTAACAGTTACATCATCACCAAAGAGAGAGAGGTGACTAACACCTACCTCTACCTTGTCTGCGTTGTAAACTTTAGGCGCACCGAAATCAATCTTACGCTTCATAGTAATCTGCGTGTTGCCATCATACTCAGTAGTCTTAAGACCTAATTTCTCAGCAAGTTTCTTACTATCCTTATCCAAACTAACTGTCAAAGAATATTTCTCCGTACCCTTATACACATCGGGTTGTGTAACGTGGTTAAACACCACTGTACCAGCTAAACTCATAGCATTCATATATAACTCCTTAAACATTAACATTATGACCCGAAGGTCCCTTTATTAGCGCCGCCAATTTTGACTACACTAATCCTAGTGGATAATCCCACTAAGGGTACACTGGAAAATAAGGAAGGAAAAAACCAGTGTACTCTTAGTAAGACTAACACATCTAAGACTGTCTAGGAGTTTATACTATATATAATATATATAATAAACTTCCTAGACTGTCTTAGTTGCACCATTTTTCTTATATAGGAGATACAAGAGATGAAATTATAGCATAGATTCTGACTCTATGGTAACATCTTTCAAAACTTTTTTAGCCTGGGTAATGTGCTCTCTCAGATACTCATCTGATGTCATATATTCTGCAATCCATTTTGCTATTGCAGCCTCATCTTCCAGGTCCACCCCATCTTCTTGCATACCTATGTGTAAGTCAGAATTTCTACCCATAAATCACCTCTCCTCCGCATAGTCACCAACAGTTTCGCCATCACTATACTCTTCATTGTATTCATCAAGGGCTGCTTCTGCGCTGGGCTGGTCATACATTACATCAAGGAAGTTATCCTCTGCATCGTAGATGTCGAAGTCACTTAACATTTCTTCAGCTTCATACTCTTCAGAAGTTATCTCAGATGCAGCCCTGATCTCGTGGGTTAGCTTATCTTCCCATACCATATCCTTGGCTATCATCTCTGCTTCTTCCTCACAACTTGCCTCTACTTGTTCAGTAAATTGGCATTCCATTTCAAGCGTAATGGTTACTTCATAGTCTTTCATACATCCTCCTCTGGTTTCATATCTAATTTATCCGCCATAGCTAGAGTCATACTAGCATTTGCAAGTATCACCTCGCGGAGTTCATCTATCTGCTCTTGCTGTCCCTGAATTATACTCAACAACTGGTTGTCTTGCAAGTCAAACACTTCACTTGACACCAGCCTAGAATCCCCATCGGGGTTATCACAAGACATTATCTCATCACCATAGTTGTTAGATATCCGACAGAACTCTTCAATCCTCTCATCTATCTGCCTATCCAACTCATAGTAGTCTACATCAACTATACTCATACATCCTCCTTAAAAAAGGCTTCGGCTTCTTCCCAAAGCATATCATCATCACAACCTGCACCCTCGTGCTTTTCATACCACTCATCTTTAGTAAGCGAGCCATCTAAGTCAGCCATACCTAACTGAAATCCTATCGCACTATCACATAGGTATGCACACTCAGACTTTATCTGCTTTAGTGTTTCTATATCGTGGTTATAAAAATTATGTACTTCAAACTCATTACTCATACATCCTCCTCTTTTACTTTATTTTTAATATTAGGATTGTCGTTTCTCCAATCCTCCCTTTGCTTCTTCTTTCTTGCAGCCAAAGCTGTCTGCTGTTGTGCGCTCATCCAGTTGCCATACTTATCCAGAGTTATTATACCTCCTAGCATATGAGGTCTTCGGTCCTCTCTAATCTGACCATCTAAATAATCTGGGTACATAGGGATACCAGACACTACAATATCTTTCTTACCTTTCTTCTTATTGTATGCCATCAAATCCTCCTTGTTTTAGTATGTGTACTATCACATCGACAGTCCATCCATTGCCCAACATCTTCTTGCGTTGGGTATTACTCACTCCCTCGGTATAGTTATCGGGTAGTGTTTGTAATCTTTCCATTTCTATTGGTAGCAGTGGGCGGTATGTTCCCTTCTCTACCACTAGGTTGTCCTTCTCTACAGTGGTGAGGCAACCTGATCTCTCATCCTTTCTAGGCTCAAGCCTTTGCTTGATAGGTATGTCGTGATTGTAATCATCACGCTTACCTGTCTCAGGATTTATCCTTCTACCTACCATCCTGGCAACCAGAACTTTCGGCTCACGATTGCCACCGCCCATAGTATTTAAGGTAGGGCTCTTACCTGTGTCAGAATACACACGCTTGAGTATGTCGTGACCATTTATATCTAGGGCTGTGCCTATATGGTGACACTCCTCATCCTTATCATAATCTCTCAGCTCACAAGTCCTCACTCCAGTCATAGCTTGGTTGCCAAATCCCTTGTAATCTCTAGCCAATAGACAAGCAGACTTATCCACATTAATACTCTTGACTGTCTTGCCCTGATCGGCTACGCTATCACCAAATCCCTCAACAAGTACATCTCTTAACAGTATCCCCTTGTCTTCGGGCTGAGTTATATCCCAGTTGCACCAATACAATCTATATCTATTTTGTGCTGATACAAGACTGGAATTTATAGCGACAGGCTCAACACCTAGGTATTTACTTATCACATCTTGATGCTCTTGCTTCATCCTCACATTCTCTAGTAAGAACTTGACATCTGGATTGTACCTACGACATTCATCCAGTAGTCTTACGAACTCAAAGAACAGAGCAGAGCGAGGGTCATCAAATGCTAACCCCTTGCCAGAGAAACTAAATCCCTGACAAGGTGAGCCCGCTAAGATCAGGTCAATATCTGGTAGCTGTATCCCGCTAACAAAATTCACATCTCCTACACACTCAGTGTTGGGATAGTTCTTGAGCGTAATCTTCTCAGCCCAAGGGTCCACCTCTGATGCAAAATAATTCTTATATGGAATACCTGCTCGGTTAAGAGCGACCTGTCCACAACTTGAGCCATCAAACAAACTTAATACATTAATCATAATAATCCCTCCGTTACTTCATAGATTTCTAAAGACTGAGGAAAACTTACAAATTCACAACCATCCAATTGTGATTCATAGTAATCCCAATCTTCGTTGGCTATCTCTTCAGCCTCTTCTTTTGTGCCATCATATGTTCTTCTAAGTGTAATATCAATAGCCCAAGTTTGCTTTACATTAATCATAATCCACTCCTATAATCTTCTGCTTCTTTAAGTTCGTGATAATAATCAATCGCGTCTGTATATAGACCCTCATCATCAACATCATCATCAATTATACTGTCGAGAAACTCAAACCACTTTATATCAAAGTGTTCGAGCATCTCATCAACATCATATATACTTATGTGTTCATTCTCATAAGCATATACTATTGACTCAAGTCTTCCGACTTGTAATGGACTTTTCTTTTTCATATATCCTCCCTTTCATACACACTTATCTCATAGTCCTCAAGTATCATACCATTATAGTTTTTAAAGAAATAATCCTTTACTAATTGTATGGCTTGCCTTTCATTCCTTGCTTCTATGTTAGTGTGCGCCCAGTTTATATCTATGGTTGCATTAAACTCTTTCATATATCCTCCCTAAAAAAATCACCTGGACTCATACCCTTATCTCGGTATTCATCCATAGGCTTATCATAATAATCTTCTTCAAGTTCTTGCTCTTCATCTATCATCCCATCACCCACTTCTTGATGTTGTCTATGATCAGGTACTGATGACCTCTTGCTTTCACATTCAACACAGTCTTTAGATTGATTACTCGATAATCCATTTTCTTCATATCGAATATGGTTAGATAGTGTCTGTTATAATCCTTTGTCCAATTATTTCCACTATCTGTCTTAAGATATTTATGTACTCCAAATCTGCCATTCAGATGTCTAACAGTACCATCCTTCTTGACAAATTCAACAGTAATTATCTTCCCTTGCTGGTCTTTATAGAGTTCCAACTGTTTCTCTGGGCATACTTTTAAAATAGCCATACATCCTCCTTACTTTAGTGATTAAAATATGCAACATTTTTTACTGTCGCATCCCAACATTTCCTACAACTTTGACATCCCTTCTGTGTATTGGGATGGTCCTTAGGTAGACTCGCATTACAAGTTACCTTATCCACATCTGAAGTTGCCACAGATGTATGTTTGAAATTGGGTGGACTTCCATCCACGAATGTTCCACTCAGCCTTATCACAAGATTATCTGGTATATCCCCCTTATAATTTCGCACATCATTTGCTTCCTTGGTGGGCAGCCAGTGTCTTATATTAGGGGTGCGCCTTGCAATCTGGACAATCTTATCCAGATGATCAGGATTCTGGATATCCCCACTATCGTGCCATCTAAAGGCTTTATGTTTGAGTATTTGTTTTTGATGTGTGAGTATATACACAAAGGCATCTACCCATCGTGGATTATCTATCGCTATTCTTCTTCGTTCTTGTGCGGGTGCTACATTATATTCATATTGAATATATGCACCCTTACCCGCATAACAATTAGAACAGACAGTAACTCGCCCTTTCTTATCTTGTAGTACCCTTAATTTCTTACCAGTTCTACAATATTTTATGGGCAATCCAATGGCTGGTACTTCCATTTTCCTGGGAAAGGACATCCCGCCTATAATATCCAACGCTTGTTTCAGCGTTAGTATTGGATTTATATTATTAATTATTTCCATAATTATCTCCCGTTTACTGGTATCACACTCATTTTATTATCGGATGTAAAGAACGCACCAGCATCATTGCCCTCATCATCCGCACTAGCAATTATCCAAGAACCATCAGTGAATACTATGACTGGTGCTCTACTGTACCAAAGCATATCATCCACTTCTTTATCCGTTAGATATTCTATCCTACTAACTGTCTTACCTTTGAAGATTTTAGTGGCATCTCCAGACCAATCACGCATTGCCATAATTATCTTATCCTCTGCTGAAGTTCATCTAAAAACTCTGGCACATCATCAGCAATATATCTGCCAGTAGTTGACTTATATATACTAGCGATATCTTCAACTGTATACATTTTCTGCGCCATCTTTACAACTCGTGCGGCATATTCCGCATCCGTTTCTCTGACAGCGTTTAATTCATTATTCATCATTACTGTACTATCATAGTCCATAATCACTCCTTACTTTCGTCTTTCGTATTGAACAATAATGTCATCATATCCTTTTCTACGATATTTCTCATAGATCAGGTACGCTTCCTCAAAAGTTACATAATTATCAGTAACTTCTGTTCCACCAACCCATACTGTGTACATAACTACTCCTTATATTTTTGGTTTATCTTGTCGTTCATATCTAAAAAGAAGTCAATGAATACACAAGATAAACCGATTATCACGCATATGAATATAAATATGTCTAAAAGTAAATTCTCTAACATACGCGCACCTATGATATAAAAGAAACAGCGCCTTTTCTCACTATCCTTTTATAAACAAATTGTACTGGCAAAAAATTAAGCAATCCCTTATCAGATTGCGGACAAGCCAAGAGAATTTTGCCGTTCTTCTTCTTGGTGTACTTAGCATCTATATCGTTGAATGCAGATTTGTTAATCTTAACAATCGTTGTGCCTTGATGTAACGCTATGACATAACTATTGCATTCTTCAATAAAGTTGTAATCAATACTTAACATATCAACACCGCCTTATTTTGTTTTTAAAAATTAGCGTCGCCAATTATTAACGACGCAGCCAGAGGGCGCAAATCCAACCCACAAATACAATTATACCCTTATCTGCTCATATGTCAAGCCGTTTGGCTTACCCTTGCTTAGGTATGGCTAATGTCATTATCTCTTGAATACGGGCAAATTTGGGCTTATCCATTGCTTACTTTTTAAGCAATTCCATCAAATATGGCATATTTTGGCAAATATTATCCTTTTATTATCCATTGAAAATAATTCAAAACTAATGGCAGAAATTGAGATTTTAAATCTAAAAAATAAAAAATATTTGAAAAAAAAAATTTCTAGTGATCAGGCGAGCGCCTCAAATTTTTGAGTGAGATTTTAAAAATTTTTTTAGCGTTGCAGCCTTTTTTATAGACGAAAAAAAACCCCGCTTTAAAACGGGGTTTTTCTGCTTTGGCTTCAATTAAATGAAGTCTAGATTTAAGCGCTTTGTTTTACCTCAAAATGCGCGGGGGTTTTACCGACCGCGTCAACAAAAATTATATCTTTAGTATCATAATCTTGTTGCTCTAAAGCAAAACGAGTTTCAACAATTGATGCTAGTTTTTTAAAATCTTCGTTATTGATACGAAAAATAACATAGTCAAAAACTTGCTCAATATCGGTAACAACTGCCTTGCTTTTTTCGTCGTCGCCGTCGTCGTCGGTTTTGTGCTTTTTAATGTCAAACTTTGCAATGTTTCCATTTTCAATCGTATTGCAAACTATTGAATAATCAAAAGCCCAAAGTCCGCGAGAATTGGCATCTTTATCAGTCGCCGTTCTTGTTGCCCTTTTCAGTACAGCAATATGACGCTTTGCCTTTTCTCTATCTTCCTTTGATTGGTGAGTATCTGCCCTTGTATCAAATAACCCTTGATATATCTTCCTTAAAGGCTCTCTGCTAGCATCTTTGCCCGTCAAAATCTTTCTTATGGCTACGCTTAGATGCTCGCGCTTTAACTTTAACTCATCAATCGAAGAAGCGACTTCTGTTTCTTTGTTACTAAGTGCTTCTAAATCTAAGGCTTCCAAATATTCGTTTGCATCTTTAATGCTTTGAAATTTGATAACCTTTTCTTCTACTTCATTTTTTTGGCTTTGTTTTGCCATTTTTCACCGCCTTATTTTTGGTGTTAAAAAATGACTTCAAACGCTGTCAAAAAACGGCAACGCTTGAAGCCGTTGCCAATCAAGTGAGGATATGAAGTCCACTACTCGATTAATTAAAATTATACCCCTTTTGGCGGGGTATTCAATAGTTTGCC
>Ga0208013_1000803_pt1 | contig 16207 bp, 35 predicted proteins | sample 16_taG_FD_184091 | JGI IMG/M metagenome (GOLD analysis project Ga0208013, IMG submission 184091) | Marine viral communities from the Subarctic Pacific Ocean - 16_ETSP_OMZ_AT15313 metaG (SPAdes) (version 2) | ecosystem: Environmental > Aquatic > Marine > Oceanic | place: Pacific Ocean | collected...
TCTAACGCTGTTGTTGTGTTTGAGAAATCGGCCTGAATTGCTATACTGTTTATCCTCAGTTTGTCAACCCTTACCGTCGAATAGTCAGACGGAAAACTAATAGACTCATTCTCTATAGCATTCTGAACTAAGGCCCCAGTAAAATTACTATCCTTATCACTGGAAATTGTTTCTATTGAATAACGTACTGACATTACTATCCTCCTTTAAGTTATAATTAAATCATCATATCGTCAACTGCTATAAAATTGCCCTCTTTGTCAGTGTAGTAGTAAAGCCTACCTTCGCTATCATAAACATTGATCAAACAACTCCCTGTAGCTATCTACCAGTCTGTTGAAATTGCTTCAGTTAAACACTTCAAAGTACATAATACTACACATTAAGCCCTTAAATAGCGTTAATGTGTAGTATTATACACATTATTTAGCCTAGTTTTTAAACAGGTTACAGGCCAATCCTATTACCTAATATACCTTAATACCGCTTAAATCTATACTATCAGGGTCAACTCCATGTTCTATAGCTGTCTTCCTAAGCCTCTCACCACAAGACTTACCTAACCTACTAGCTATCTTATCTAAACTACCAAACTTATTGTTAAACCATTCCTCATACTCCCGATCTGCCTCTTCTTCATCCTCTTCATAGTATATGCCCATCATGTTATAGCCTCCACATGCCAAGCTACATCACCATTCTCTAGAGGTGTAATCACTTGGCGAATATTAGACGGTAATGTACCAGAATGTTCAGCTAAGAACGATTCCAGTATACGCTCACGTTGTTCAACTATCTTAACATACTTATGCATAATACTAGCATCGCATCCATTAAGAAAGTCACCCTTCATATTATTAGGATTCCTTACAGGTTCCACCATATCACTCCTACCTTATACATTAGTCTACCCCCACATAACTACGATCCAAATAAGGATTATTAACCTCTAATATACCTTCCTCAGTAAACGTATAACAATGCAAACCCTCTCTATTAATCAACCTAATCATTCTAGTACCTGATATATCAAACCAAGAACTACTTATCATATACAATACTGGAACCATCTCATTATCTAACATCCTAGCACAATCACTACATCTAAGACAATGCTTTTCGAACCTCAGATATAGCTCAGGCTTCACAGAATCCACGTTACGGCATCCTGCCGCTATATGGTAGGCATGAGCACCTTTACCACGATTTATGCTGGTGAGGAACGACTCACGCATCTGAGCAGCACTAATACCTGGTGGCTCTGTAACGTCATCTGCCATAATGACAGTGATACTAAACATTACACTTAGGACTATCATCACTGTAAAGCACTTAACTCGTTGTAGCGTCATGTTTTATGATACCCCCTGTGCGTTGGTGTTGTCTTTAATATTAACAATAACATAAAAATAAAATTCGGGGCCCCTCCCTGACCCTACCACGAGTTTGGCACGTGGTTTGCTATGCTCAGCTTGGCACATGGTTTGCTACGTTCAGCTTGGCACATGGTTTGCTACGCTCAGCTTGGCACAGTATTTGCTACGCTCAGCCTCCTGGCGCATATCAGCCACCGGGCAACGCAGTTTCTTCGTGGCCTGACGAAATATCTGCGTCATGCAGTAAATTCCCTGCACCCTGCTGAAACATACGCAACACCTCTGGAATTATGTTCGTTGTCGTCTCGTTCTTAGTTAGCGAGATATTGGTATCAGCTGTATGTGGAGCGACTACAGACTTAACCAAGCCACCATGCTTCTTGTCAACACGACTCAGATATCGCTCTTGGATCTGAGATGGCAATGCATCACCATCCAAAGCATCTATGATGCTACCTGCCTTGTCTTCCTCTCGTATCGCTCTCGATATGTACTTACTACTCAGTTTGTCGATCAGCTTAGTACGTAGTTGTTCGATAGCATGGGTGTTCTGCCTCTTCAAATATGATATCGATTGCTGAGAGATTGCAGGATGTTTTTGAGCTATCTTACCCTGAGAAATACCACTCGCAAGATCACCAATTATATCATTTTTAGTTGCTTGATCTATCATAGTTTATATCTCCTTGTACAATGCGACAATACCATTTATAATAGAGTGCTATGTTTGTATTGTTTTGCATTGACAAGGATTAAAGTTCGTATAGTTTCATCTTCATTCTGTTCTTTGTTTGAATGCTCTGACCAGATGCGAGCTTGATATCATTGGTACGCATATCGGTTAGCATAAATAAATGCTGATTAATATATGTACATGAAATATCTGTAGGTAAACAGGCATCTTGTTCGTAGACGCAATCAATACATTTGGTTGCTTTAATAGGCATTGGATTATGCTATAGGGTTTATGTATGGTTACTATGTTACTTAGTTACTTAGCTGTTTAGTTGCTTAGTTAATAACTGAGAGACTTAGTTAATAACTGAGAGACTTAGTTAATAACTGAGAGACTTAGTTAATAACTGAGAGACTTAGTTAATAACTGAGAGACTTAGTTAATTAACTTAGTGCTTAGTTAATTAACTTAGTGCTTAGTTACTAAGTAACTTAGTGTAATAACTACTACTCAGTATAGTATAACATATTGGATGGGCAAATCTCAAGCGACTCAACAGATTATCAAAATATATTTAGTCATTTAGACGGAATTATATGCCCTTTGGCATGGTATTTGAAACGCTGTCAGACTGCACAGGATGCTCGTCACGCTACGCAAAAGTTGAGGTATATCTATACACGTTGTATATGTTAAGTGCTTTGTTTATAACAACTTAGTGTTTAGGGTAAATCACCACGCAGACGATCTGAGGACGTTTGGGACAAAATATGCATAAACCGGAATTATTAGTCTAATGGCATGGTATTTGTATCGCACGTGCGTTCTTTCTTTGTTTTGATTGCAGGAAAGAAATATAAAAAAAAATATAAATAATGCTTGACATATAACGATGATGTTATTACCATCTGTATTCAGTTTTTAATTTGATTCTTAATTTTATTTGAAAGGTGGCAAAGATGAACTATAATTTAAAACCGTATAACATGAAAAAAGAGATCGCTGATCTAGGGATACCAAATGGAAAGGTAATTAAGATAGAAAGAAAAGTTATAGACATACAACCACACCTAAAAACATATGTAGTAGATAGTAGCAAAAAACATTATTACCTATCAACACCAGACATTGACAAACAACCAGAAGAAATGATTAGATTTTTAACTGACACTGATTTTGATTGTAATTATGAAAAAGTAGGAACAACAGATAAGGGGTTGACAATAATTAGACATACTTTAAAACGCAGTCAGCAAACTATTTAAAAAAAAGGAGATGAGATTATGTGGACAAATGAAAAAGCAGAGGGGATGGAGCAAACTTACAGAGGTCAATGTGACCTTTGTAAGAACCACTCTGATGAATTGGTAGAGTGGAATTCTAGTCGTATAGAAGGGTATGTTTGTCCTTCGTGCGAAGCAGAATTGACGGCAGAACTAGACCGCCAACCACGGGATACTTATGAGTCATGGAGTCGGGAATAGAATTCCGAAAGCCTCCAACACCTCTCTCTACGGAGGGAGAGGTTGGTAGTTTTTATTTTTAAATCATCTAAAAAAGGAGATGAGAGAATGGAGATAAAAAGAGGAATGGAAATTAGGAAAGGGGATAACATAAAAGTTATCCTTAGGGGAAACCCAAAGGTGGAGGGTCAATGGCTTGACTATGACGGTCAAAGAGTCATTGACTCTGAGAGACTGTCGAATGTTACCATGAATGGTAGTGGTGTAGTAGAAAGCTTTAACTATTACACAGTTGACCAGTCTCTCACAGATGAAAGTGAGGGAAAGTTTTATCTCTACCTCGTTAACTATGATGGTAGTACGTGTCTTGCTGACGAGGATGCTCAGAGCAAGGACAATAAGAAAAAGAGGAGTGAGATACTCTCTATACGATAGAGAGGGAGAGGTTGGTAGTATATTTATCATCTAAAAAAAAGGAGATGAAAATGAGAAACGTAAATGAAAGTATTAATGCTATTGTTGTAGAAGAACACTTATCCGATGGTTCTGAGGTTTATTCTGTGAAGGTAATCTATCAAAATGAGTATGGAATGGAGCGTGATTTCGAGGTCGTGACACAAGACTATGCCGATGCTCATAAGTTGTTAGGTCAGTTATTAAATGCTACAGAAATAAAATAATATTTAGTATTGACATTGCCAAAACAGTTTCTATAATAAAGGTGTAGTAAAGGTTAATTTTAAAGTTTTTAGAAAGGATGTGAAAGATGGAATATTATATTGCTGAACTAGAAGGTGAAATTGAGGAAATGAGAAGACTGTATATTGAAGAAGGTTACCATGATGGTATCTTGAATGATGCCATTGATAATATGCTTGATGACAAAGATATCATCGAGGTAGCATATCGTCAGCACATGAGTATCGAAAAATTGACAGATAGATTGTTTGAAACTTATTTAAATTGAAAGGAAATAATATGAGAAAAGTAATTGAACATGCGATTTTTTCGGCAATTCCCGAAGATGAAAACACAATCGAGCTATGCACTTGGCATTCAGTTGATCAGCATGATGCCATACAAGGTGAGCTATCAAAGTACACAGAAGAGAAGAGTATCGTCTCTCTGTATGCTGAGAAACATACTGCTCAACTGACGCTCTCTAAGGCGATCGCTAAGGCATTGTGGGAAGACTTAAAACATGGTACATATGAAGACATACTAATTGATAACTTAACCTGATAGGGAGGATTACAGATGCACGCAAAGAGAACTAGTTTCGAGATAACCAGAAATGAAACTGACAGAGACATGCTTAACATCGTAACAAAGCATAAATCCATAGTGGGTGATAGGGTACTAACAACACTATGGGCAGTTGTTCACGAGGACTTCCTTGCGGACGACGTATACCTTAGAAGCGAGTTAAAGCTAAACGGTAGCGTTAACGTAACACTAACTATAACCTATGATAGAAAGGATGTGAAAGATGTGTAGAGATAAAGCGAAACGTAAATTGCCTTTTGATTGTACAATTATGGATACTGAACCTGTTGAAGTTAAGAACCGATTCTCAGGTCAGTCTACGACGCTTGAACCTGATGCTGTAGCGGTGTACGATACGATCATAGGTGCTGAGATGATGGGACAGTATAAACTCGTACAGAAAGGATTAGATTGGTTCAGAAAGCATTTCCCTGCCGAGTACATGGTGTTACTAGATTGAATATGATACGGTGTTTTGTGATAGTGAATGTATTGGTTGCGTTATATTTTTGGGTTGTTTAATAGGAGAATAATAATGAGAAAACATAATTGGAAATTCGAGGAGAGTAGTATCGAGCGTGATCAGCTAAAAGCAATCACTGCGGACTTCAAAAAGATAATGCCGTACACAGAATGTGAGTTTAAGAATAGTTTAACTTACAACAAAGAGGGTATCGATGAACATCGCTTGTGGACTGCTTTTGTATGCGATACTACATATAATTCTGATACATTTTTCTTTGGTGTATATAATCTTACAAAAGGTCAGGAAGTATCTATCAGTAACAAGGATTACGATAAAGCAGTTGTTGCATTTCTCGCAATCGCTAAGGTGCATCTCAGGCATAACCTCCATGTGAGTACCGATGGAGAGGACTCAGATTGGCGAGAGGGCATCAGCTTATGTCAGAGCATCCTAGGACATAGCTATGATCTTCTGGATATCACAGAGAACGGTAAGCTTAGATTTAAGACATGGGAACTAGCTACGCATGGTGCGTAGTTAGTATTTGATTGACAATTAATTGGGAGTAGTGATCAATGGATAGAACGAAACTTAAAGTAATCAGGATGGCAATGAACAAAGCATTAGAAGAGGTTGGCAAAGAGTTTGACATGGAGCTAACCATAGGACGTATGACGTACAGCGAGAGAGGGTTCTCAGCTAAGGTTCAAGCAGATGAGTTGACTCAGGACGGTGGCAATGCTAAGTATGCGTATGATTGGGATATGGCTAGTAGGTTAGGTTATGTACAGAAGGAGTGGTTAGGTAAGTTCCATGATGGTTATGAGATCGTTGGCTATGACTTCAATAAGCCTAAGAATAGCATCATATACCGTAAGGGTGGTAAGCAGTACAATGGTAAAAGTGACAGCCTTGTCAGGCATATGGCAAAGAAAGCATTAAACCCTCTCGGTCAGAAAGGAGTATCATAATGTTAGAGTTAGATATGAGACAACAGTTCCTGCGACTCTGTGATTATAATGGGGTGGATATAGAAGAGGACAGCGACTCCATCACTATCGTATGTCCTATCGGTTATGTTTTCAAAGACATCGATGATAGGTTCTTTACTATATCAGATATCAGCAGAAGTGATATGTACTTGGAATTAATTTACATTCTACGTAATGGTGTAGAGTCAATTTTCACAGATAACATGAAAGGTGAATAACAATGAATAAAGGAATTAATGTGCTGAGTCTCTTTGACGGTATGTCAGCAACCCAGATAGCTCTGGAACGTAGTAATATCAAGGTATCCAAGTACTATGCTAGTGAGGTGGATAAGTATAGTATCGCTGTGACTCAGGCAAACTATCCTAGCACAATACAGTTGGGTAGTGTTACTGTTCTTAGTGGTCAAACCGTAGAGTCTATCAAGCCTGATTTACTGGTAGGTGGGAGTCCCTGTCAGGGTTTCTCTGTAGCAGGAAAGAAGATGAACTTTAATGATACTCGTAGTAAGTTATTCTGGGATTTTGTCAGGGTGTTAAAGGTGGCATTGGAAGTAAACCCTGAGATGAAGTTCATCCTAGAGAACGTCAAGATGAAACAGGAATGGCAGGACGTTATCAGCGATGCTCTGGGAGTCAAGCCAGTAATGATCAACAGTAACTTGGTATCAGCACAGAACCGCAAGAGATTGTATTGGACTAATATACCTAACATTGAACAGCCTGAGGACAAGGGCATCATGCTCAAGGATATAGTGCATGAAGGATGGTTCACAGAGAAGGAGAAGTCTAACCCTGTTATGGCTAGTGTTGGCAGGACTACAGCGAGGGAGTACATACAGAAGAAACAAGGACAGATGGTGCATACTCCATTGGTAGATCGTGATAAGTCACATTGTCTTGATGCTAATTACTGGAAAGGTGGTAACTTCAAATCATACTTCGAGAAGAACCGTAGGCAGTTGGTGTTCGAGACTCTGAACGAGTACATAGTACCGTTTGATGATACGCTTAAGATACTGGATAAAGAGGTGGAGCGTGGTAAGGTGGGATACTTCCGTAAGGACAGTCAAGCTAACCGAGTGTATTATGTACATGGTAAGGCAGTAACGCTATGTGGTGATGCAGGTGGTGGGAGTGCTAAGATGGGACAGTACTTGTTCGGTTGCATCACACCTAATCGTATCAACAAGAGACAGAATGGTCAGCGGTTCAGCGATGGTAGGAAGTTCTACACATTGACCGCTCAGGATCAGCATGGCATACTGGTAGAGGGTTACATACGTAAGCTTACTCCAACAGAGTGTGAGCGACTACAGACAGTCCCTGATGGGTACACAGCACACGTTAGCAACACACAGAGGTATAAGATGTTAGGTAATGGATTTACGGTAGATGTTATTTGTCACTTATTGAAAGGAGCGTTTAATGGCTGACGAGGATAGAGCAGAGTGTGGTTGCCATGTCGATGATGTTCATAGTTATTGGTGTGGATGTTGTCAGGTGACTACGGTAGTATGTAATTGTAACCCTTATGGAACCTGTATGTGTTCTTAGGAGGATAGAGATGACAACACCATATGCTAGGAATTTTGCAACAGGGCGAGACGATAAGGCAAACGGATTACGATGCAACCACCCTGCCACGATACCAGACATGTCTGCTTACAGAGGGTACATGGATGGGTGGTCAGGTCGGGAGTTTAAACAACCAAGAGCAATGCAACCTTTAAGCGAGAGGAAGGAGCGTTTGGATGAAATACTATGTAGGTACAAGTAGTAATAAAGCTGTAATAAATGCAACGTCTGTCGATAATGCACTAGACAAAGCGTTTACACGTTGGTGTACGAAAGCAGAAAACGGAGACAATATAAAATTTGGAACTATTGCATCGATCTCTGAAAAGGGTTTCGATGCTGAAACAGACGAAGATATGCTTTTTGTGAGTACAGAGGTAGTGTTAAAACGGCTAAACAGGTGGGGGGGTAAATAATGGCTAAAGACATGGATGGTAACATAATCGAAGTAGGTGATACTGTAATGTTCAAGAGCGACTATGAGCAGTACGGTGAGGTAGTAGAGATTAGTTTTAATAGGGTTAAGCTCCACCACCCTCATGGGTTCGGTGGTGAGTATTTAAGGTACGCTGACTTCACTTGGGAAGATGCAAGCAGGGTTAGCATAGAGAAAGGAGTAACACAATGAGTAATAATGGTAATCAGCCTTTAACGAGAGGTAATAGGGAGTCATGGCTTAATACAATATGGTCAGCAATAGAGTGTGAGACTCCCACTGAGGACTCGGACGATATCAATACAGCAATGGCTTGGATACGTGAGGAGCTTGGTATGGAAGACGAGGTAGAGCAGGAGAACAAGAAACTGTATAGGGTAGAGCTAGTTGATTACATCGGTGCAGAGAGTGAGCATCAAGCAATAGATATATTTACTCAGGTCATGGCTGATGTATGCGTATCGGATGATGCGTTTGATGTATACGAGGTAGACCAGAACTATAATAGGAAGGAGGTAAAGTGATGACACGTAAATATCATGGTAGGAAAAAGTTAGCAGGGCATAGGAAGGTGGTAGCATATGGCGAGGCTGTACCTATTATCCGTAGGCACTACGACAGTCTTGTAATTAAAGTACTTGATAAACAATTAGCCAGAAAGGCGGTAAAGTAATGTTTAGCATAGGTGATAGAGTAGGATTCATACTTAGAGAGGAAGAGGAGTTCGGTGAGGTAGTGATAGCAGAGGGTAGCACGTTAAGTATCAAGGTAGGTAATAACAGGATAGTCCAGATACGTGCGAAGGACTGTTGGCTTGATCAGCGAGGTGATGTGTAATGAGGATATGGCACGTAGCACTGATCTGGGGAGGTGCTGTCATCGGGTCATGGCTTACTTTATATTATATTATGATACAAGTGATGGTGGTAGGTAAGAATGTTTACCATAATGTCTTGAACATTTTAGAGAGGGCGGTGCAATGACAAAACACAGCACTGGCTTGTATATCAAGCACAGGAACGGTAATAAGTATTGGGAGTGCTTTCTAGGTGGCTACTCATACACAAAGCCATCAGTACTCTGGGAGCATTACCGTCAGCACTTCCCAGAGCTACAGGAAGACTATGAGTGTACGGTGTTGGAGCGTAGACCTTACAAGTGGAAAGGACGTACTGCTCTGTTCAGAGTAGGTAGTGACGTACCAGTAATGTATCAGCAGGATGACGAGGAACTCATAGAAGATGATGAAGTACCGGAAGTTGATCGCTACTTGGTTGAATGCTTAAGTATTTGGCATATGGATGAACCTGATAGGATGTTCATGGGGCATAAGCATAATCGTATATGCGATGTATGCTATCTAAAAGAGAAGAACTTTATGATAGATAGGGGAAGACAATGGTAGAAACTGAGATGACTTTAGTTAAGAAGGAATGTAGTAATTACGTGAGCAGGGAATGTCTGGGTATAGATACTAATGGTCACCTGTTCAGAGGACATGGTAAATGCTACATCGAGGACGATCTGAATTGTGGTTATTATGATAAGTGTATAAGTCCATTAGCAGGGCTAGAAAAAAAGAAAGGAAGGAGGAGATAAATCAGTTGGTTAGGTTGTAAGCCATAGAGATATTGCTATAATAGTGTTATGGCAAAGCAGTAAGTGTTTTATTCATTGTTTTAGGGTAGCAAAGCTTAACGGCTTTGCTACCTACTCCTCAGCAGTGAGCTAGGAGTTAACTTTATAAGGAGATTGTGTTATGGCTTTTAAGAATGTAGGTGGTGGAGAGCAGTCAATAGAAATACAGGAAGAGAACGATAAGTATGGTATAATTATGTCCCTTCAAGAAATTGGGTTTTCTGTACAAGGTGTGTACAAGGGCTCTGAGGACGTTCCTGGAGCACCTGACAAGAAAGGGAAACCGCAAGGAACACAGAAGATGCATAAGTTTTTAGCTGATGGTGAGGTGCAGAAGGTGAGAGGATTTGGCTTAATGAACCATATTCTTAAGGAGCAGATATCAGAGGGTGATCTAATCAAAGTAACATATAATGGAAAGGTGGGTGATTATCATAAGTGTACTGTAGGTATTGATGATGGTTCCGGTGAGTCTAATGACGAGGATTTATAACCTTTTGATACTGAAGGAATAGAATGTTTATAACTAATAAGAAGAAGTATCCGATGATTGCAGTTGACACCATTAAGCATCTTCGTGCTAAGTATAACAAGGGCGATGCCGACCACTCTATCACAGAGTTGGTCGGTAGTCCGTTACATAAGATACTTGAAGAACGTCACCATGATGAACTAGAGGTAGACATTGATACATTGTTCTTTATGTTTGGTGGAGACATGGCACACTACGTGGTAGAGAATGCTGTACTTGATTATATTATGTACAAGGAGCATCGCATGTTCGTTAAGATTAACGGTGTTACAGTATCTGGTAAACTTGATATTGTGTACAGGGAGAGTGAAAATATTAACCTAGACGATATTAAGTGGACTGGTAAGAGTGTTGCTGATAAGCCACTGAGAAAGTCATGGGGTAGACAAGCTAATGCATATCGATATATGCTGAGTGAGACTGAGGGTGTTACTGCAGACAGCTTGGGTATCTTGGCATTCTATCGTAACGCTACGATGTTTGATAGAAAGTTTGACAGGTTACCAGTAAAGATGTTCACAATGGATAAGGTCAGGGAATTCTTGGAGAAACAAATCGCATTCCACAAGTTATGCAGGTCTGATATGGTAGCACAGATACCTGAGTGTACTCCTGACGATAGATGGATAGTGCCGGAACACTGGAAAGTTAAGAAGAACAAAGCTGCAAAACGTAGTCTAAGAAACCATGCTACATTAGCAGGTGCTACGGAACACTTAGACAATGCTACGTCAGATAAGTATCCAGATGCAGTAATGGAGCATCATGTAGCGTATAACAGGAAATGTGAAGAGGTATGTAGTGTGAGTAAGTTTTGTTGGTGGTTCCAAGATTTGAAAAAAGGTTATATTACAGACTCTTATAATTGTGTTGGAGAGGAAGTACCAGAAAGGAAAAAGATAGGTGGGTAAGGATAAGCCTGTATATAAGTGTTGTAAGTGTGGTGCTAAGTCAGAGCGTTATATGAGATCGTTAGGTAAGGAGCGTTGGAATCATTATTGTCTAGCTTGTGAACCATATGTTAAAAAGGAATCGGAAGGAGAACAATGAATAATAAACTATCATTATACCAAGACTTCATAAGGCTCAAAGGTTGTGCTAGGTGGGTTGATTCACTAGGTCGTAGAGAAACTTGGGCTGAGACAGTTTCACGTTATATGGACTTTATGCGTGAACATCTAGCTGAGAACTGTGGTTATAAACTACCTGACACAACGTATAAAGAAGTGTACGATGCTATATATAAGTTGGATGTTGTACCATCAATGAGGGCATTAGCGACAGCAGGTGAGGCTCTCATGAGGGAAAATATAGCAGGATACAACTGTAGCTATGTTCCGGTAGATAAATTAAGGGTTTTTGACGAAGCATTGTATGTACTCCTATGCGGTACAGGGTTGGGCTTTTCAGTAGAACGACAGTACATAAGTAAGCTCCCTGTCATCTCGGATGACTTTCATGACACAGATACAACGATCATGGTTGGTGACTCCAAGCTAGGTTGGGCAAAGGCATATAAGGAGCTTCTGTCTTTGCTTGTCACTGGTCAGATACCAAGATGGGACGTTAGTAAGGTTCGTCCAGAAGGTTCTAGGCTTAAGGTATTTGGTGGTAGAGCGTCAGGTCCGAAACCACTTAGTGATCTTTTTGCACATACTGTTTCTGTGTTCGGCACAGCGAAGGGCAGACAGCTAACAAGCTTTGAGGCACATAGTTTGATGTGTAAAGTAGCAGATATCGTGGTAGTAGGTGGTGTACGTAGGGCAGCACTGATCTCATTAAGTAATCTATCCGATGATAGAATGAGACATGCTAAGTCTGGACGTTGGGATATAGCACATCCTGAGTTTGCAAGAGCTAATAATAGTGTATGTTATACTGAGACACCTGATGTTGAGATATACCTAGCTGAGTTCCTAGCACTTATTGAAAGTAAGTCTGGAGAACGTGGTATTTTTAACCGTAAGTCTGCAATGAAAGCAGTTGAGGCTATCAATAAACGAGCAGGAGTAGAGCGTAGGGACTCGAATCATGAGTTTGGTATCAATCCATGTGGTGAAATCATCTTACGTCCTCGTCAATTCTGTAACCTCTCAGAGGTAATTGTAAGGGAATATGATAACTTGGAGACGTTATCAAGAAAGATAAGAACAGCTACTATTCTAGGTACGTGGCAAGCAAGCTTGACTAACTTTAAGTATATATCAAGTGAGTGGAAACGTAACTGTGAAGAAGAGGCTTTGTTAGGTGTAAGTATGACAGGTATAATGGATAACAAGATCACTAACGGAGCAGAAGGAAGTGCATTACTGAGAGATACACTAAGTGAGCTTAGGTCACATGCAACACAGATCAATAAGACATGGGCGAGTAAGATCGGTATTAACCCTGCATCAGCTATTACATGTGTTAAGCCGTCTGGTAACACAAGCCAGTTAGCAGGTTGTGCATCAGGTATCCATGCTAGACATAGCAAGTATTATACTAGACTTGCTACGTTGAACAGAACTGACCCACTAGCGAAGTTTATGTTATCCAGGAATTTCCCTTATGAAGATCATGTAACGGATAATGCATCAGTGTTATTTAAGTTTCCAGTAAAGTCTCCAGATGGTTGTGTTACTAGAACCGACAGGACAGCATTAGAGCAGTTAGCATTCTGGTTAGTGTATAAGCTAGAGTATTGTGATCATAATCCAAGTGTTACGATCTTTGTCAAGGAACATGAGTGGCCAGATGTTGAGGCTTGGGTGTGGAAGAACTTTGATAATGTATCAGGTATCACATTTTTCTCAGATCATAACTATGCACAGCCACCATACCAAGAGTGTGACAAGCAAGCGTATGACGCATTGTGCAAACTCATGCCTAAAAGTATAGATCAGGACGAACTAAGCAAGTTTGAGGACGATGATAATACTGAGGTAGCTCAGACTTTAGCTTGCAGTGCAGTAGGGGGGTGTGACATATGAAAATGCAAGTCGATGTTGAAATACAACCATTCTATATACCAAGTTATGTTACATTAAAACATACTGGTAATATTATAGCGAGTTCAATACCATCCGTAACAACAAATAAACTTGATACCGAGGTGTTGTCTAAGATGTGTGATGAATGGAGAGCAGGTGTATTTAAGTTAGCTAAGAAGAAAGACAATTAACAAGGAGAAACAATGAAGAATAAAATACTAAGATATATATGTTGTTATGGTTCAGATAGTGAGCTTGTAAATCTATTATTTGCAACAGCTTGGTTTTTAGTAATATCTATAGGACTAGAGTTCTTGATATTCTGGATGTATGGGGGTTTTAGTCAATGAAGAATCCTATCAAGACAGCACTAACCTATAAGCATAAGTTTGGTTTCTGTGTTGTACCATGTAACGGTAAGATACCGTTGGTTGATTGGAAAGACTTCCAGAAGGAACAACCTAGTGATGAAAAGATCACTGCATGGTGGACGAGATGGCCAAACGCAGGAATTGCACTTGTTACTGGTGAAGTATCAGGTGGGATATGTGCAGTAGATATCGATGGATACAAGGATAGTTTTAAACCACCGGAGATCGATGAACTTGTAGGTGAAACTACTGAGATGCCGATATCAAGAACACCATCAGGTGGACATCATTGGTGGTTTTGTACTGATGAAGAGATCGGTGATAGGATAGGCTTTCTTCCTGCTGTAGACTTCCGATCTGGTGGTATCATAATACTACCATTCAGCGATGGATATAAGTGGGAAGTGAAGCTGTCTGAAACTGAGATACCTAAGCTACCACAAGCATTAATCGATGTACTGAAACAGAGTAGCAATAAGCCAGTAGCTAGTAAGAAACCAGTTGGTAAGTACTTTGGTAATGGACGTAGAGATAATGATCTATTCTCAGTAGCTAATAGTCTAATTAAGGCAGGATGTGACCCTGAGTTCGCCAAGGATGTCCTCAATCGCCTCACAACGTCATGGGAAGAATGCGACACCTCTTGGGTAGCTACTAAGATTCAGTCTGCTCTCAAGCGACATACCGAGGTTACATTGGTAGAAGACATAAGAACATGGGTAGAATCAACGTGTGGAGACTTCATGGTAACGTCTATGTATCAGGACTTACAACTATCGATTAAGGATAGGAAGACATGTACTCAGATACTTACCAGTATGGTTACAGCAGGTAATATAGAACATGCAAGTAGGAAGAATGGGCATTACCGGAAGATCAATAAAGAACGAGAGATCATAAACTGGAGAGGTGTTAAGCCATTTGAGTACTACGATATTAAGATGCCGTTAGGTATACATAATATGTGTAATATTAAGAAGACTAACATCATAGTTATAGCAGGTACATCTAACGCAGGTAAGACAGCATTCGCTCTGAACGTTGCGGTACTTAATCCTCAGCACAAGGTTAGGTATCTATGCTCTGAGATGGATGATACTGAGCTATCAGAACGTATAGCATGTTTCGAGAAACCAGAAGATGCTTGGAACCATGTAGAGTTCTCTAGGTTAGATGGTAGTGGAGCATACTGTGTGGATCCTAACGGATTGAATATAGTCGATTATATTGAGCCTACTGACGGTGAGTTCTATAAGATGCAGGGATTGATCAATGCTATTCATTCAAAGTTAGTAGATGGTATAGCTGTAATAAATATACAGAAGAAACCTGGAGAGCTTTTTGGGAAAGGGGGTTCCGGTACAGTAGAACGAGCAAGGTTGTATATGAGTATGGAATTTCAAGAGCTTAAGTTTGTTAAGGTGAAGTCACCTAAGAAGATTAACGGGATAGGCAAAGAGTTGGAAGGTACTAAGATCAACTTTAAGCTGTTTAATAATTCAACCTTTTATGAACAGGAGAGAAACTGATATGCTTAGTGTAGAACTTAAAGTAAACGGAACGATGGTAGGACATATCTATGCTCGTAACGTAACAGAGTGTCCTGATCTTGCAGACACTAACCTATATCATTGGGAGTACTATAAACCAGAACAGCGTACTGCAAGACGAGGTAAGGTTGAGCATAAAAGATCGAAGGGCATAGAGGTGCTGATAGCTACGATACTGGGGGAAATGGGATGATAACAATATCTATGCCACTTGGCATATCAATGGGTGTTAAGAAATCTAAGATGTATTACTTTAACCTTAATAACTACCGCAACTGGCACTACCAAGTCAGTAATGAGTTGAAGAAGCGGTACAAAGACATCGCATCAAACAAGCTAGAAGAACATGACATATCATTCGAGAATGTAGAGCTTACGTTTATTATGTACCGGAAGGATAAGCGTAAGATAGACAGAGCTAACGTACTCTCAGTCCATGAGAAGTTCTTCTGCGACTCTTTGGTAGAGCTAGGTTATATCACAGACGATAATGATAACCATATCACATCGTCACATTACTATACAGGGGGTGTCGATAAGGATAACCCTAGGGTTGACATTACGATACAGGAGGTGTAGAGACAAACAACTGTCCTTATCAAGAGGCTAAGATACGGTGCATTGTATCTTAGCCTTGTTGTTATTTATGCTTATGTGTAAGCTGTCCTGTTTCTGCGTTCTGCTCAGTAAGCACCTTGCATCCAATACAGTCACCACACTTACCTCTAGCCTTACCACCACACACTCGTTGTTGAAAAGCTTTCTTAGCCGCAGGTTCTTTTAGTTGCCATTGACCCTCCTTCTTAAAGTACTTTGAACGATCAAGGTTGAGTAACTCAAAAGAGTTATTCGATACAAACCTCATAGGAGTCTCGTTAGTAGCGATCTTCAT
>Ga0208013_1000806_pt1 | contig 16180 bp, 28 predicted proteins | sample 16_taG_FD_184091 | JGI IMG/M metagenome (GOLD analysis project Ga0208013, IMG submission 184091) | Marine viral communities from the Subarctic Pacific Ocean - 16_ETSP_OMZ_AT15313 metaG (SPAdes) (version 2) | ecosystem: Environmental > Aquatic > Marine > Oceanic | place: Pacific Ocean | collected...
TTCTTGTACATCTGCCCTGAATGAAAAAGGCAAATACTCTAGGTTGTGTAGAAATTCCCTATCATACCAATCGAGTAGGTTTGCACAGGATTTTGGGCCAAGCCCAGCTTTGGTACAACTGCTCATAGTAATATCACTAAAGTTAGCAATCTTACTAAAAAGTTTCTTGGAAGCAGTTTTACCGATTAATGGAATGGAGAACGCTGGTAGTAACTGAGTTGCATCTACAGATTTACTTGATTCTATCTGTTGTAGTAACTTAGTACCCACACGCTCACCAATTTCATTGTTTATTTCAGATTGAGATATTGAATAAATATCTGATATAGAACTAAGAGATAACTTTTCAATGGTTTTCGGTCCGAGCCCCTTAATTTTAAGAGTCTTTGCGAAATGCTCCACCATTTTACTTGACTTAGCCTCACAACCTGTGTTACGACAGAATAATTGGTCATTGACCAATTCTAGTAAACTGTCGCAGGTGGGGCATGAGGTAGGTACTGTAATTGTGGCTAAATTCATCTTGTTATTTCTCAATTTTCTATATTATATATTATACGGAACTTTCATCAAAAAGTCAAGTATTATTTTTTTCGATGTTTGAACTGACTCTTTCAATAATACGGGGGATTATCTTGCCCGCCCTTATTACCTTTACTCGACACCCTATTTCCAGATTCAAACTTTTGATGTATGCCATGTTGTTCAAGGTTGCCCTCGAGATAATAGCGTCATCAATTTCTATAGGGTCTAGTATTGCTACTGGAGTAACCTTTCCACTTTTGCCCGTCTGCCATACTACATCTAGTAATGTGGTTTCAATGCCTTCTTCTCTAGTCTTTAGAGCATAAGCACCACGAGGGTGGTGTGATGTATAACCTAAGTCCGAGTACTCTTTGTTGTCGTTTACACGGATTACTTTACCATCATTAGGAAACTCATTCCAATTATTACTTTGGTCACAGGTTGCAACATTAAAACCTTCATAGAGTAGGCTACTCATATCAGTCTTATAGAAAGGGCTGATGCTAGGTTCTACACTATACGCTATAAAAGTAAGGTTTCTGTTTCTGAACTCATTCACGTCCTTAAGGTTTAAAGCACCTGCTGCGTAGTTTCTTGCATTAGGTATTTCTTTAGGAGCTACTATCTCGCCAGTTATTTGTAAGTTATCGAACTCTTTAAACTGTAACTTAGTCCAAAGTTGCTTAGGTACTATATCAGTAAACATAAACTTATCGGTTATATCTACACCTGCAATACCATCGCCTCTAGTTACTACCCTGGACAACTTACCCTTCTTATACTGTATAGCAATTGCTGCCCCATCTAATTTAGGAGTTTCTATTACATTACTTTTATAAGTTGGAGGTGTGTCCTCGCCTTCAAATACTTTTTGAAGTGAGTACAAGGGGAATAGATGCTGTCGTTTAGCGTCAGGGTTGTAACCTACACGCTCATAACCCTCTTTCTTAGCGAGGGCATCAAATTCTTCATCTGACAAAAAAGGCGAACCTTCGAAGTACGCCTTTGATGCCTTATCTAATAAGTCTTTAGTCATAAATTATCTTAGTTAAGTGTTTAAAGTGTTGTTCTGTTGTTATTTTTCGATTTTATATAATATATATTATACGCAAGTTTAAGTTATTTGTCAAGAAATATTTTTTATTCGTTATATAAATCTCTTAATAAATCCTTAAAGTGTTCTTGTATAATACTTTTGCTCTCTGATAAGGAGAGTAGTTCTACTAGTCCTTCAAATAAGTTGGATAGACTGTTGAGTTCAAATGGAAGGCACACTCCCTCTTTCGTGGGTTTATACTCTCCTTCAAAGTCTAAATAGTATTTTCGTATATGAATATACTCAACATCTCTGAAACTAGATACTACTAACCTATATTGTATCTCTTTATCTTCTTGTTCTAGAATTACCTTCTCGTAGACGTCATCATCAGTAATCATAATATTCTATTTCTCAAAATTGTAGATAAAGGTTGAATATTAGTAACTGCTTCGATGTTTATCTGTCTAAAAGAGTCTGTATCCCAACAAAATAGCAGGATACAATCTTCCTTCACCGTTATGTTTTTCTTCTTATTTTTCTCTTTTATATACTCACAGGAATTAAATTCTAGAGTACATACGTTATATTTTAGTTTCTTAGATACTGGACTTCGGTACGTAATGACTGCGTCACCAGCCGACTCCATTTTCTCTAAGAACAGGGATTTCATCATTTATCTTTACTCCTAACTGTTGTAAATGTCGAAGACTACCTAACTCATACCACGGAACATAAGCATGTCGATAGTAATCACCTAGTATCCATACACCATAAGTGGGTGAGTGAACACTATCTGAATCTTTTCTTGTACTTATTTCTGCAGTATGGTTATACTCGGTAGACCATACTAGTTCACCTGGTTCGAAGTCCTCAGAAAGAACCTCGTCGGGGAGTAACTCTGGATGAAAGTAACTATGATTAGTCGTACGAACGGGGACGTTGTTATTAATCATAATAGCTTTTATAAACGCTGAAGAACGGAACATTGAGTCTGCTATCTTGTACAAAGGTTCACCGCTAAGGTACCTCTCTATAGCCCCAACAGTTTCCTGTTGTGTAGCAGGCTTACCAAAGTTCTTCTGTCTTAGCCTTTTCTCTGTTGCTAAGCGTTCTTTGTAGCTAGTAATAATATTACCAAGACGTACAGTATTATAAGAAATTCTTAACATACTACACGCTTGTTTCTTAGTAATTGGTTTATTACTTTCTAATAGGTTTATCACCTGGCGAATGTTGCTAGGGGTTAGTTTCTCACTATCTTTAACTTTAACTCTTGCCATTTGACTCTCCTATTAGAAAATAATAAAAATTAAGGGGCAGTATGTAACTACCCCTTTACGTAATTTAACCGTTAGTATTTTGAATAATACCAGCGAGGTATATTGCCGCCTTACCTGATAACTTATCAATGATATCAGCGTCAACTTCTTGACCTGCACTGATAATTTCAGCAGTTAATTTAGCGTGTGCTGCAACCTTAGATACGCGCTTTGTAGCCGTATCCGAAGAACTACCACTTGTAGTAGCCTTCTTGATATACACACCTGCTTTAGTAAGAATCATGCGAACACCGTTCGGGGACTCCTCTACTTCGTCTGCGATTTCTTTTACTATTTCCATTGAAGTTTCTGGAGTTGGACTTGCGCCCTCATACATTGAAACTACTTGTGCTTTCTTATCGTCATCCCATGCCATAATTGTTATTTTCCTTTAGTTGATTGTTTTGGTTGTTCGTCAGTTTTTACTCTATCGGCAGCGTACTCTAGGGTGGCTATTATTTGTTTAACGCCCTCTATGTTTTTATCTAGAGCTTCTTTTTGTTCGTACAGTTTACAGAGCTGTAATCTCTGATTATCTGCTTCTTCTGTGAAATTTATTGCCATTGGTGTAGTCCTGTGTGAAATTAGAATTGCCTCATATCACGGTTATGAGGCGGTACCGTTCTAGTCGCCTATCGTTCTAATACTAAATTCATTTTGTCTTTAGTAAAGTTGCGATAGCAAGTAGCAAATCCGTTATCCCTAAGCCAGTTAGTTCTAATCGTAAAAGCTTCATCAACGCCTCTTTGTAACTCTACTAAACCTGCTTCGAGTCTTAACCTCTCTGCTTTATCCAGTTCCGTAATGTCTAACGTAAAGTAGTTATTACTGGCGGGTGATAGTATTATTGCTTCTCTATCTGTTATGTTTTCTGGTGATTTGCGATATTGGAATTGTATTGTTTTCATCTTATGCGTTTTTAGTTAATTTTTGATTTTTTAATATATATATTATACTTAAGTTTATCTGAAATGTCAAGAAATATTTTTTACTTGTCATAAGCAAAGCATCTTAATGAAGTGAGTTTCTATACTCTTTGTACAACTCCATCTCTCCATTATATGCCTCGTCTTCGTTAAACTCTCCTAAATCTTGGAACTGTTTCCAATGAATTAATTCATGACAGATAGCAACTGATTGTTCTGCCTGTGATAACCTTCCATTAATCTCTATCAAAGCATTGTCAGTACAATACCCATCAGCGTCTAGAGGGCGAACATCAATCATGACAGGGCCTGTTATACTAAGTTTATTATATACCCAAGCTCCTATCTCTAAAGCATTATGACTATTACTATATACCATCAGTGGTACTTAGTTTCCAATTCAGATATACCTAAAACTTCTCTTGCGTTAGCCGTAGTTTCTTCCAAATCCCAACCGTTCTCTACTTCTAGTTGAGCAATTCTTTCTTCTTGTACAAGCACTACAGACTTTAGCAGTAATACTAGCTCGCCCAGTTCTACTGTCGCCTCAGATTGAGTATTAACGGTAGTGTTAATCTGCTCTGCCATTTCTGCGACTTGTCCTACTAACTCTGTAAAGATTTCTTTTTTAATCCACATTATTACTCCTTAATAAATGTTCCATTAGATGATAAATACCCTTTACGGTCTTTGATTTCATGGTAGGCTCTACCCACACAATCGTGGAAGTCAACACCTTCTACTTTACAAACACCTCTAAGAGTAACATAAATGTCGCCCACTGCGTCCATTAATTCTATTTTATCTCCCTTGTTAATTGCGTCTATTAGTTCAGTGGTTTCTTCAAGAGTTTTGATAGCCTGACTCATTGTTTTGCCGTTTTCTACTATACCTCGGTCTTCGAACCATTGGTCAATTAGGTTGTCTAAATTCATGTTAAATTCCTATTTTTAAAAGAATATTATACCAAAATCTGACATAGTTGTCAAGTATTATTTTTAAACAATGTTATTTTTTGGAGGTTGAGTGGAGAAATCCATGTGCTAAACTTACTATAAAGTTTAATCGGACTTTGTCATGGACTATGGGCAGTATTAGTGCAGGTATAGCTATTGTCGCTAAGGTTATCCAGACTAACCCAGATAAAATTTGATTGCGCAACATAGGATGCTCACCTTTAGTTTCGTAGGCAACTAACTGCAGAGAAGGTCTAAATATCGCCCACCAAGTTACTAACGCACCTGATACTGCAAATGTTGTATAATAATAAAACCATTCCATTGTGTTATTCCCTAAAATCTCTAGAAGCTATCTACATCTTTATATATTATATCAAAAATGGACATAAAAGTCAAGGAATAAATTTCTTACCCATACTAAAAAGCCCTCCGTAGAGGGCTTAGTACGATTATAGTTCTATTCGTGTAGGCTTCAGTTCCTCTGGAATTTCTAGTTTTAATTCTATGTTTAGAATACCATTATCCAGGTCAGCGTTATGAACATTCATATGCTCTGCCAACTTAAACTGCCTAGTGAAAGCTCGGTTACCAATACCTTTGTACAGAAACTCAGTTTCTGTTATAGCGTTAGGTTTCTCGCCTTTTACTGTTAACTCACCCTTGTGTTGTTCAATAGTGAGTTGGTCTTTTGACCACCCAGCCAAAGCTATCTCGATGGTATAGTTCTCATCAGAGTGTTTTGCTATGTTGTATGGTGGGTATTTTTGATTGCCTGATACTCTGTCTGCGTGTGAGAAGAAATCGTCGAATCCTATCATCATGTCCCTGAACGGGAAATCGTGTACTAACTGTCTTGTTACCATAATAGTCCTCCTTACGCTTTATCAGCAAAAGCATCACCAAGAGTATTTACATACTTCTCAGTAGCCTCAGCAAGTGTTTTAGCAAAAGAAGTTTCAGCTTCTAGAGCAGCCACTAAGGGCTTTGAAACTGTATCTTCGGTAACTACCGCATTAATCCAGTCACGCTTAGCGTTTTGGACTGTATCAATTAAAGTGTTTGTATTAAAAAGTTTTGTATTTATCATATTGTTCTCCTTATAAAGTAAGAATTGTGTGCTTGTCGTCAAGCCACACGGTTAAAAATGGGCATCTGCCCGTCTAATAGATAGTAACCCCGAAGGCATTATCACCTATTTATGTATATTATACCAAAGTTTACCAAAAAAGTCAAGGACTATTTTTCGGAACTCTCATCAAATTCTATGATGCCTAAGCGTTCTAAACCTTCTACGGCATCCAATATTCCTGTCTTGTGTCCTAAGTGGTAAGAAAATCCTGTTGCAATTGCTATGAAACCCAGTGTTAAAAGTACCTCTATCTCACTCACATAATCTCCTTAGCTTTATCCAACTCTTTCTGGTTAGGCCCTGTCCAGGTAACTTTAATGTTCTTATCACCATAGTCTAAACCAGCATCAATTGAGCCATTGGCATCATAGTGTAAACCGTCATTACCGTTCTGTCCTATAATATCCATTCTAGAAACAGGCTTTGTAACAGGAATGTGCTGCTCGGCATCTAAGTTACTAAAGATACCTACTTTTGCATGACGTTCCCACATTTCAATAATGTCATCACGAATATACTCTAAAGGTGTCCCAGTAGGGTACTCATGACTCCAGTTGTGTGCCATTTTCATAGCATTGTCACGGATAGTCTGAATCCTACGTTTCTCGTAATACTCGGCTCTTCTAAATTTTACTCTATCTACAAAAGCCTTAGTGTACTTCTCACCGAATAAAGTTTTAAGCATTTTGGCACCTCTTACTGTTAGGGTGTCTTTTACAACGGAAAGTTCCATGACTCATAGATTTCTTTAGTCTAGGCATCCCTCTCTTTGGTTTGTTAATATACGGTATCATTGTCTTGCTCATATTTCTCTCCCTGAAATTTATAATTAAACATAAAAAAGCCCTTCTATTTAGTTAGGGGACCGAAGGGCGAGTCCCGCAGGATTGTTGTACTATCACAATTTTAAGGGTTGAGGAGTAGTACCCACCTTATAAAGAATCCCTAAATTAGGTTTATAAGGCACTTTTGACCCCTTGATAGTTAGGGCAGGAAATTCACCTTTTTTTCTCTTTTCACAACAACTACTTTCCTTGACCTTTGTACTTCTTGAAACTTCTTCGTTTGGACTTATTCATAGTGGAAGTCTTTATCCACCTCCTGCCAATGCTCGTTTTCTTTCTTACTCCGAATTTCCTATTCTTCATACTTTTCTAAACCCAACTGATTCCTTCACTCTAAATATTGCTCTCGCCTGTGGGTACACTCGTCTGGCGTGTTCCTTACTGGGGGCTCGCAGGTTCTCTATATGGAGGTTCTGCATGTATATTAGGTAGTTGTGAAGCATTTTGTAGTTGTATTTGGTTAAAAAGTTTTGATGTCAGGCTAGGGCGATACGCACTAAACTCAACACATTTATAGGTTATTCGCAAGGTCGGATATACAGGACACCCATTATTTGCTTTAATACAATAATTGCATAAATCAATCATCATAATGCTCACCAGGAGCTAGCAAGTGTACTATATTTAACATTGAGAACCCTCTTCTGAGTTTCTGACAAGTCATTTGTGCTGCCTGGTCAAAACCTCTTTCGTAGAACTCATTTGTTTGTGTATTCTCTACATCAAAGCCGTGTATTGCTACTGCTCTTTCAATGAACTTACCACCATCAGGCGATATCCCACCACATCTAACATGGTAGTGAGCCATTGCTCCAAGCACTGCTCCAGTGTAGTCTTTATACTCTAGAAGTAAATCCTCATTGTAAGGTAGTAAATCTGCTGAAAAACTACTTGTAGAGCATAATAAAACTAACGCACACGCTAACTTTCTCATAAACCCTCCTTTTGCATCCAATCAGCAAGAAAGCCTTTACCTTGTGTTCCTGTTCTTCTTGCTACTTCTGTACCTTTGACGAATAGAACCATTGTAGGAATACTTCTGATGTTATATCTTTCAGATAAGAACTTGTTATCATCAACGTCTACTTTTAAGACGCCTACATCTCCGAAACCATCTCTTGCTACATCTTCTAGTATTGGAGCCATCTGCTTACAAGGTTCGCACCAGTCAGCATAGAAATCCACTAGAGTAACATTAGATTTATGTATGTCTGAATCAAACAAACTATCATCTGTTTTTGTTACATAACTCATAAACTCTCCTCTGTTAAAGTTGGAGGCTGTTGAGGACAGCCTGCCTGAACCTAAACAAATTTTTGTCTCGGGCGTATTCAATCCCACTGATGCTAGCACTTAAGTAGCGGACTATTTAACGTCCAAGTCGTTGACGCCAATCGTTAAAGTCTATACTATTTCAGCCCCATCAAGGTGACACTAACACACTAAATGTGTGGGAGGAGCATGCTAATGCCACGTTGGTGGAGCTGGCTGGTACTGCCCCAGCGTGCTAAAACCATTGGATTTTAAATTTGTTCGCAGAACTAGAGCAAAAGGTGGGAAGAGGCTTCCGCGTCTGGCCTCTTCCCTGCTCGAGCTACGTCTATTTGAATTGCTTTATCCTATTGGAGAAGTCGATTCCAGGCATGCATTTCCCATGACTTCAAGTCTCCTTATTTTAGGGCGTGAAAGACTCCTACGCCCCCAACTACATTTTTTATCCTGCGATTCGTATAGAACATGCAGTCTTAACAGGTGGAGGTTGGTCTTTGCCCCTTTAGTTGCTAAGCCTTCACTCCACCACCAATCAGTACGGAATGCTGTCGATACCCCCTCTGACGAGTTTTCGGGGCAGTTGTTTCTGTTCCCCTACTTGGTATCGAAGCCCTTATATGACATTGGCTGTTAATTTCTGGCGAAATTTCTCGATTTCTGAAATATATTATACTTAATATTCACCAAAATGTCAAGTTTTATTTTTCAGAGAACGAATAAGTATGATAAAACAGTTATCCAAATTCCTATTAATCCTACCACTAAAAAACTAAATATATATTTATCTCGCATCATTTACTCCAGTCCCTTCTCCAAAGTGGTCTAACTCCAATACTTTGTTGCTTCTCTCTTTCTTCAATTAGCTTCTTGGCTTCTGCTTCTTTCTTTTTCTGTTCTTGCAGTTTTAACTGCATCAATAATGTTCTATCCACTTTTATTAAACCCATTTTTTGAGTATCCATGTTAGTGTTTTAACCCTTAGGTCTCGGCTACTTGTCACCAAATAACCTTTTATATTCGGAGTCCTGTGTCCAATCAATGGCATCAGGAGTCCATGTAGAGCCGACATCTTTAGCAATCTCACTACGGGCATTGTTAGCCTCCATTGCTCTCTGCTTTAATATCTTTTTGTCGTCTCCCTTTTTAGCGATAAGTCTGTCTAAGCCCCTATCTACTTGTTCCCAAAAATCTTTAGTGCGTAGAAGGTCTTTTTCTCTCTCCTGGCACTCTTTTAATCTTTGCTCTGCTGCTATGTACTCAGCATCAGTTAACTCAGGCCAACTGAACTTCTCTACTATAGCATCTTGTTGCTTGTAGTTTTGCTCTAGTTCTTCTTGAGCTTCTTTCCTTGTCATTTTAAGTATAGTTGTAGACATAATTCTCCTCATAAAAGTCTGATATATTCATTGTTTGCTCTATGTTTAAAAGTTAAAATTCTATTTTATAATAAATATTATACATTGTTTTGAACAATTTGTCAACAACTATTTTTTTATGTTTTTGGGTACAACCCAACGGCTACACCATCGTCTACCTTATGGAAGTTACTGCCCAATTCCTGTCGGTAAATGTAGTCTAACCTTTCTTCTTCTGTTAGTTTTGGCACTGTTACTACCTTATACTCATATTTACGAAAGTTCCAGTCGGTATGGTCTGTCTTATCTATATCAAACCATTTGCCTCCCAGCCCTTTATACCTTAGTTGTATAAGCTGCCCATTTATATGGGCTTCTAGTATTTCTAGTGCTTTACGGCTTGTTTCTAATTTCATTGATGTGTACTCCTTCGGGGTGTGATAATCTAATTCCATTTGCTGCATTAGGGCTTGAGTCTCCTTCTTTTCTTGGTATAAAATGAACATGTGGCCACATAATTGACTGTCCTGCAGCTACTCCTATATTCTGTCCTATATTATATCCGTCTATTGTTTCATCTTCTATGCAATCGTTACCAAACTGTATAGCTAATCTATACGCTTCTGCTTGGTGTTCTGCAGTATTTTTCTTTGGTACAAATAATAAATGCCCAGAAGTTACTGGGTACATATCTTCGAATACTGCTACCTTCTCATTTTCTCCTAAGGGTGTATCGTTATTAGGCCATACACTCTTATCATAACTACTAACCATTATAGGTCGTCTAGACTAAAATCTTCGTCTAGGGAACTATCTATTGCTGCCACATAATTTACCGACTCAATTTCTTGAGGGGCAGATTTAATATGGCTTGAATCTAAATAGTTATCCACCCACGGTAATGGGTTAGTTTTTATTTTTAACCCAAGAACACTTGGATCCATACCTATATTGGTTATTCTTACAGCGAATATATAATCCATATATTCTTTTAATATTGTTTCATTCATGCCTATTAAAGGAGAACCTAAAGAAAACAGATGCTCAATCCAATCCATTTCTTCTTTATGGGCTTTCTTAAATAAGTCATAAATCTCGTCTTCCATTTCTGCTACTACTTCTAAGAAGCCTTCTTCCTCACTTGTTCGTATAAGTTTGATGACTTTTTGAAATACATCTAAGTGTATCATTTCATCTCGTGCTATTAACTTAAAGATGTTTGATGAGCCTGCCATTAGCTTTTCTGGTTGTTCTGAAAAACTCCAACCTGTAACGAATGTAGCAAAGAATCTTATCCCTTCAAACATGTTTAGTATTACAGCAGCCTTGTATATACACTTCTTAGTAAGTTTATCGTTTATAAACTCCCCATTTGCTGCTTTAGGAAATACTGTGTTCTGCCACTTGTCATCCCAGGCTGTAAGATTGGCTTCTCGTTTGTTTAGTATTTCAGTAATTTTATTTAGTTCGGTAAGTATAGAGTCTGCTCTAGCAAGTACATACTCATCAGTAATAATAGATTCTATAAAATCGTCTACATCATTGAATATAGCCCTCACCATTTCTGTGTAAGACTCTGAGTGTAATAACTCGTTGTTTTGGTGGTTAGTTAAGTACAACTCCCACTCTGGATTATTACTGAGTCCACCTTCACTAAACAAGCGTAAAGGCCCTCTGCCTGCACAACTGTCTAATGCTATACCGAACTTTAAACCCTTCTCAAATATGTGCCTGCCTGCGGGGGTTAGAGAATCAAAGTCTTTCTTTTCCTTAGACAAGTCTATTTCGTTCTTTGACCAATTACCTATCGCACGAAGTTCTTCCGCAAATTCTAGTATCCATGGGTATTTAGGGTCGTGGTATGTTTGTATGTTACGACGACTTGCATCCTCACCTAAAAATAGGCGAGTATCCTTGCTTCGTACAGTTTTACTTGTGTCAAAGATTTTTGTTGTGTTACCCTTATATTTAATTACATCTTCTTTAATCATGCTGTCCTCCAATTATGATTTTCTTTTTGAATGAGTCCTTCCGCACCATCGTATTCCTCAATGTAGAATTCCGTGCCAGGTTTTAACCAAACAATATGTAATCCATCGACTCCACCAAAATATCCGTGTTCGTATTTACTTACGCAATAATCCTCAACATCTTTTGGGTCGGCACCGTCTATCATCATTTGAATCACTGTTGGTTCAAACAGGATTTGTTCTCCAACTGAGTTGTCCCATGTAGACCATCCTGCACCATATCCACTAGATACTAATACACCAACATCACCATTTTCATTAAAATACTTTTTTATCTGTTCCACCATACTCCTGCTACTTTTTCTATGTTACCCTCTTTCCATCTTTTAAATTCTGTTGAAAATTTAATGTGTTCTTCTAACCTAATAGTATCAAGGTCTATACGTTTGTATCTTGATAACCAAGTCCTATATGTCATACGGTTTTTGTTACTTAAATCATATTTCACATGCACCTCCGTCACAAGCCTCTTCTAGTAGGGTTTCACTTATATTCTCTTTATCCTTGCTCCTAATATAGTACAGGCTCTTTAACCCATACTTATACGCAGTAATAATATCTCGCTTCACTCTATTACTATCCAATATTTTATTAGGTAATTTTGTTAAATCATACCACTGGTTAGTACTTATACCTTGGTCAACAAACTTTTGTAGAATTGCTATTAGTTTTAAATACTCTGATGAAGTGTTATCTGGCATATCCCATGCCTTCATATAGTACTCCTCTTTGTGCGCATCAGGAACAATAGATTTTACAGTAAAGTTAGATGCTTCATATGTGTCAGTAGTACTTTGTATCGGGTCTATACCCTGGGTACTATTAGATACAAGTGAAGATGAAGCAGTAGGGGGTATAGCACTTAGTGTCATGTTTCGTATACCATACATTTTAGCTACTGCACTTAATCCTTCCCAGTCACATTCTAAGTTATTGGGAGTTATCTGGTCAACATTCTTATTGTATGTATCTACAGGCATGATACCTCTAGAATACGCACTTCTGTTTGAGTATTCACAAGCACCTCTTTCGGCTGCGAGGTCTACTGATGCCTTGATTAAACCAAATTGGAATCTTTCTGCCCATTTATGCGTTAGTATTTTTGCTTTTTCCGAACCTAGTTTTGCTTCATTTTTTGCTAAGAAATGAGCAAAGTCACTGATACCAATACCTAAGAACCTATATCCTTTGGTAGGCCATTCAGTAGCATCCATTGGGTACTCTTGTGCTTCAATAAGATTATCTAAGAATCTTACCATTAACCTAGTATACCTGTCCAGCTCTTCAATTTTATCTAGTTTTCCGAAGTTTACACAACCTAAGATACACAATGAAATCATTCCGTCATCTAAGTCGTAGTCGTCTACAAAATCATACTTAGTTTTATTTAAACCTTCAAATGTCATTGCTCTAGTAGGTAAAAATATCTCTGAACATAGGTTGGTTTGCGTTACTGGTTCATCAAACATACCTTGTTTGTTTACATTATCTACAAAATGTATATAGATTCTTCCCGTTCCAACTCGTTCCTTTACTAACTTATTAAAGATAGTATTCGCATCAAGAGTTCTTTTACGGATTTTTGGGTCAGCCTCGTATCTTTCATAGGCTTCTGTGAACTTCTCATCATCACCATAATTATCAAATAAATCAGGAACTTCTTCCGAAGAAAAAAGCGTGAAAGTACTCTTACTTAATACTCTTTTGATAAACAAGTTCGGAAGCCCTATGGAATAATCTATAAATCTTGCCCTATTAGTGTTTGAACCCTGATTGTTTTTATATTCTAAAATGTCCATAATTTCCCAATTAAATACTGGATAATTAACCACCGTCGCACCAGTCCTAAGACTGTTCTGCGTAAACTGTTTTGAAGTTGCTTCAATTGCCTTTAATATTGGAAGCGCACCTGTGTGCTTTACTGTGTTATTTTTAACAGGAGCTAGTATACCCCTAACTGGACCCATATCTACCCCAATACCTGCTCTACGAGCAGTCATAAGACTTAATGCATATTCTGATGCTAATATAGATTCTGTATGGTCTCCCATCTTAATTTTACAGCAAGAGCTAAACATCCTCATCTTGGTTCTTACTCCACTAATAATAGGGGTAGGTAGACTTATTTTATCATCTCTTAAAGCTTCGTATAAGTTTAATATCCAAGACATAGGGGAATCTTCATCTGCAAAAATGACCATTCCTATTAGCATGAATGTTTCTTGTGGCATTTCTAGGCGTCTGTTAGTTTTTGAGTCTTTTATTAGATACTTACTATCCATCTGTACGATAGAGGAATAAGGTCTAGAAAAGTCATTATTATAGTCAATCTGTGCACCTAGGAAAATGATATCGTCTTCTGTGTACCGCTTTAGTATAGCAGGGTCATATAACCCTGATTCAATATTTAATTTGATATACTCTAGAAAAGGTATAGGTTCGAAACTACCATAGACTTCCTTACGCATTTCAGTTACTAATAACCTACCTGCGAATATAGAATAGTCGGGTGTTTTTACGTTGATGTGTTCTGCTGCGGATTTAATGAGTGTCTGTTGTATATTAGATGTAGACATTCCGTCAGCTAATTTGATGTGGGCGTTGATTGCTGTGTCTGATACTGAGACGTCTAGTTCTCTGCCTAAATCCTCTCTCTTACAGTTCTCTAACATTCTGTGAATGTTATCAATGTTTAGCTCCTCAAGCTCTCCATTTCTTTTTGTTACTTGCATATTACTCCTTTGTTATTCTTGAGATTCGCCTTTTTGGCTAGTTGTTTTGCATACTCTAACGCTGTTGCGCCATTGGGGTAAACTCTATCGAACGGTGTTTTATTTAACAGTTCTGTTGTTTCTTTTATTAGTTTCTCAAACCTAGACTTCTCAGCACAGGGTTTTAATTCTTCGTGCATATCCTGGTAACGGTGTAATAAAAGTTGTAGAGTTTTCCTATTCATCTCGGATTCTCTTGTCAATATCTTTGATATTATCACTTCCGACTGCATCTTCACAATAGGTTACTAAGTCCATTAACTCGTAGTTCCTCATTATTCCTTCTGCACCGAAGTCATTTGTTGATTGTATATATTTGTACTTACCTTCCAAAGGCATAGCATCTGCGATATCTAACGCACTACCATATGTCTGTATTAGAGCAGCCGCACGTTTAGGACCTACACCAGGAATACCAGGGACGTTGTCACCAGTATCACCAGTTAGACACTTAAAACTAATATAGTCTTCTTGGTCTACTTCATAATGTTCTGACCAATTACTCGCAGTTATTTCTTTGCGAGTAACATAACTAAATCTAGAAACTGTGGGGTGTATCAATAAATCCCAGTCCCTATCAGAAGATACTAACCACATTGTATGGTCTTTCCACAACTTAGATACTAAGTAAGCAGCAATATCATCTGCCTCTACATTCTTGTATCTGAACAACTTGTATTGTTCTTCTAGTGTCATTAACGTTGCTTCGTAGTCGTCCATAAAGTCTGCAAACTCTTGAGCTTCTTGCTCGGTTTGTAGAGCGTACTTATCCTTCCTGTTTTGTTTATACTCAGGTAATAAGTTTTTTCTGTATGAGGAAGAACCCCAGTCTGCAGTTATGTAAATTGTTCCTGCATTGTAAGAGGTTGCGAGGCTTTGTACTGTTCTAACATAGTCTTCAGCAAAGTTTCGTTTCTTTTGGTGTTTATATCTAAATGCTAAGTTGAGAGCATCAACTATTAGTATCGTGTCATTATCTCTAGTCGTTAGTTCTTTGAAACTCTTTGCCATATTATTTTACCTTCGGGGTTGGTTAATTTTAAAGAGAGTATATGCGTCCTAGCACCTACACAGAACGATTTACTCTGAATTTTGTTATAATTTTTGATTTTTAATAATATATTATACCGAACTTTTACCTTATTGTCAAGAAATATTTTTGAGTATCTGAAAGAGCATAAAAAAATTCTTCTTGACATGTTCCCCTACTTACTGTATAATATAGAATATTGGAATGGAAATTCTGGTATAGGGAAAGCTGACCTTATCTTTTATCATCAGCTTATCGGTAATTATGGAGAATTTATGAATAAATTATTACTAGCAGCCTCAGCTGCAGCTCTATCCACTGCAACAGTCGCCCAGGTTGACCTGTCAGGTAAGTATGAAGGCACACTAACTCAAGCAGGGGTATACTCGCAAACTTTGGACTTAACTATGGTAGGTTCGACAATGTTTGGTTCAGTTACTGCAATTGTAGACGAGAACAAAGCATTAACAGACTTATATACTACAGCCAAGTTAGGCTCTGTAGACTTAACTTTAGGTGAGATGACTATTGATGATGTTGCTAACACCAGCATTATTAAAGCATCTACAAAAGTAGGTGGAATGACAGTAAGTGTATCTAAGCCTTCTGGTGGTTCAGAATCTTTAGATATTGCTGGCACTTTTGGAGGTGTTAAACTTTCAGTAGAGGACTTAACAAGAGATGCTCGCGAGGTTCAAGCCGTCGCTACCGTAGCAGGTGTAACAGCTACTGTTGATTATCAAAAGGTCACAGCAGGTACTATTACTGGCTTAGGAATTAGCACTAAAGTTGCAGGCTTAACATGGGCATTAGACCATGATAAAGCAGCCGCTGGAACTACTACTAAAGAAGCTTCCGTGTCAATGCCAATCGGCTTACTCGGAACAGCTAAAGGTGGTGTTAAGATTGCATCTACGGATGTCAAGACTTACAGTCTAGAGTACACACAAGGTATTCTTACAGGTAAGTGGGAGAAAGTT
>Ga0208013_1000810_pt1 | contig 16138 bp, 12 predicted proteins | sample 16_taG_FD_184091 | JGI IMG/M metagenome (GOLD analysis project Ga0208013, IMG submission 184091) | Marine viral communities from the Subarctic Pacific Ocean - 16_ETSP_OMZ_AT15313 metaG (SPAdes) (version 2) | ecosystem: Environmental > Aquatic > Marine > Oceanic | place: Pacific Ocean | collected...
ATGCTCTTCTCGTTTGTATCTGGATCTTCAACTGGCTCTTCTTGCCCTGCGCCAAGAACTTGAGTGAACGGGTATCCCGCTGCCTTCAAGTCGCTCTTTAGCATCTTGCCTCGCTTCTGGTTGCCTGCCTCGTCTTCACCCAAGTCGTCTCGTGCTGCTGAGATGACGACAAAAGGTTGCTTCCCTTCGTCTACCATTCTCTTTATGCGAGAGAAGGAAGATTCGTTTAGAACTTCGTTTGTGTATTTATTCCAGTTGTCTATAATGTTTTTCATAATTTGCCTCGCTTATAAATAGTTCGCTGAACCATCTACTGCCTTATCCTTTTCATTTCTCCGAATGATTTCCCACCACTTAGATTTACTTGGAATGTTCCGAACTTTGTTTCAGAGAATATTGAGATGAGTTCTCCTATGAGTTCTCTGTCCTCGTCGGCAAAGTCAATAACTATACTATCATGAAGTGTGAAAGAAATAAAGGACTTTCTGTTTTTTAGAGTCTCGGCGATATTCATTGCCTTGGTGAGAACCAAGTCGCTTGTCGTGCTTTGTATTAGATAGTTGAGAGCGTGGTGTCTGTCTGCTGGGATGAGTCTCTTGTATGGTGTTGCGACATGTTGTCCGTTCCAATACCTTTTCAGGACGGATTCTCTATCATACATTCTCTCCGCCAAGAGGTCTTTCGCTCTGGGGTTGTATAACCAAGAGAAGATGCCCTTCTTTGCTTGCTCTCTCGTAACCAGTCCTCCATAAACAACATCAACATTCCACTGGTGAATGTCGTCACTTGGTTGCTCTTTTCCTGCGAGTGCGAGGAGGACGCGGAGTTCTGCTGCGTTGTAGTCAAGTTCCACGAAATAGTCGTTGTTTGGTTTGACTATCTTTCGGTAGTCGGAGTCAAGCGTCATAATGGGGAAGAACCCCTTGTTCGTTGTTAGTCGTCCTGTCTTGGTGCCGAAGATGTTGTAGGATACATACGGACTTGTCGTCTTGTTCTTGCTAATGAAGTTCTTCACTTTGAGTTTGTGGCTATCTCTCGCTATTCTTCGGTAGTCTATGTTGAGTTTGTTCTGCTTGATGTCGTGTGCGAAGGCGGAGAGTTCTCGTAGGAAGTCGTAGTTGGACGGGGTGGCGTTGTTCTCAATGACGTGCTTAGTTATCTGGTTCTTTATCTCGCAATACTCCAAAAGGAAGCGTTCGGGAACGATATCGTAGAAGCAGTTGGTAGTCAGAGATACTTTTGCGGTGGTAAATGATTTATGGAATGCCTGTAGGCGGGCGGAGATAGTCTCCCAGCGGGTTTTGAGATATTCAGGGCATACTTCCGTTAGTGTTTTATTTTGGACGAGCAGAGAGGCGATGGTAGCAGGTTTTTGCTGAAATACTGGATTATAGTTCCAAGTCGCAGTTATGGCGTTGAAATCAAACTCGTCGCACTCATAAATGAGTTTGCCGTCGTGATATACACCTAAGCAGTGCCGTTTGTCGTCTAGTGTCTGGACTATCAACTAAGTTCCGTTGTTTTTACTTTTTGAACTGATATTTTTTCATTGTATCTCCAATATAACGTATTGCTTCAGAGATGTCAAGGTTTTTTCTTAAATCTTTTGCGTTTTTTATGACTTTTTTGAGTTTATGCTCGTCAAGTGGCTGAGATAGTTCAAAGTTTCTCGTATTGACGTAGATTGAGAGCCAATAGTCGTCAGAATAGTCGTCTGCGGAGATTTGCTCTCGCAAAATCACTCTTTTTGTTGGTTTTCCGCACTTTGTTGGAGTTGTAATGGTTTTTGATGGGTATTGGGCGACGTAAGTGTTGTAATATTGGGAGATGTAGACTTTTAGAAGGTAATAATCAAAATCACTTGCTTTATAATACACTGTTTCGAACAGGTTGTCAACTGTTAATCCATATCTTGACATATAGTATTGTATTTCGGGTGAACCGATGTCTGCGATGATGCGCCCTGGGTAGTCAACGTCTACCATGAACCCGAACTTCTTGAGGGAGTCCATATAGAACTTGAAGTTTCGGTTTCCGAAGAACGCCTTTTTCCTGTCGGCACCTAAGTCTGGTGTGATCTCAATAGCGAGCCCAGTTGTGGCGATCGGATTTCGTTTGGATAATACGAATGAGGAGCGAGTTAGTCCTATCTCGTGTCCTTTCGTGTATAGTAAGTCATTTAGTAATCCTGTAAACTGTTCGAAGTCCTCTGGACGTCTGTCTGATTGTTCGCCGCTTGTTCCTGTTTTCTCGAAATATAGGCTGACTAGTTCGCCATAGATATTGTCTATGTTCTTTCCATAGAGTGTGTGCATACTTTCCCAACCTCGGATTGGCTTTACGATAGAGAGAGCGCCCTGTCCTTGTTTTATTCCCCCTGCTGTAACCATTTTGAGGTAGTATTCTCGGAAATCCTTGAAAGCATCGGCAACAAAGTTGAGGGCGTAGAGTGATCCCTCTGATGGGATGGGCGTGAGATACTTCTCCGATGGATAGACTGCGTTGCCTAATAAGTCAACTCTGCCGTAGTTTGGACGTAGGGATGAGTCGTGAAAGTTGTTGTGTTTGCCGAATGGGACGACAAAATTTAGATATTGGACTCTCATTTGAAATATTTTCTTAGAAAATGGCATTATTGACACTCTGCTCCGCTTAGTGTTCTTGTCCCGAGTTGGTTTGGATCTCCATTCGTTCCATCCCCAAATGACTCCCATTTAGTTTTAAGCTTAGTTGTCCACGAGTTTCCGCCGCCGTCAAATGAAATAGTGCTCTCGACGGAAACGACGCGATACATCCCTCCAAGCCCAAGGCGTTTTGCGTATGAGTTTTCTTCACTGGTATATCCCAACTCTATTGGCGTTATGTCTAGATAAAATGTAGATCCTGGAAGGAAAGAGGTTGTCCCTCTCGTTTCTATAGATACGTTGTATTTTTCCCTAAGAGCAATATTTGACGACACGGAATCTCTATCCGTCATAAGTCTAGCCTCTGCGTGTCCTGGTATATCCTCTCTTTCAAATGATATCTGTTTCAATATTCCTTTCGTAGCTTGTCCAAATATCAGTTTTGGCACTCCTGCGTTGGACATATTTCCAACATGCACCTGTTCGATGACAGTTGCCGTCCTTTGAGAGTCGCTGCCTTTCGATATTTCTATCTTGCGGGCGATGGTTGTGTGAGCATTGCTTTTAAATCTATCTGCGCGGAGAGTGAAGAGCCCTTCGTTGCCAAATGAGACATTGTTCAGTGCGAATCTTGGCAAATCATAACTTTTTACGCCTCTCGGCAAGGTTCCGTCTCTATATTTTATTTTACCAAACATATCTTCAACAAACTTCATAACGTCTGGAATAAAATCTCGCAATGGATATTGAACTCTTGTCGTTGCCGCTCGGTGGAACCACTCCCGCAACAAGTCAATCGATATGGGTATGTCAGATATGGGCATAGTTATGGTTTCATGAGTCCATGTCGGATGTTGAATCATCACATTTCCAGTGACAATTCCGTCAAAATGTGAGAGGACTTTTGTTACAAAATCGTCTTGGGTTAGAGTTGCAAAGGGCTGCTGATTCGTATTTCGTGCGTTGGCGAGAGCTAGTCTTGCGGTATTGGCTGCTGCATGAGCGGCTTCATACTGTGGCGATGGTCCGCTTTGGGCGTTGATGTCAGATCGACGTTGAGATGTCTCCAATGCCTCTGCTGCTTCAACGGCGGTGACTAAATCTGGAATGTCGGCGATATTAGCCGTGTCAGTGACTTGAAGGAGGATAGCTTCGTATGCAGCCTCGAAAATGTCTGCGAGAAAAACAAAACCGCCAGTTGTAACAACGTCTCCTTCGCCACCGAGTCTGGTGAAAAAATGTTCAGCGTCTCTGTCGGCATTTCGTTCTGCTGCGGACGCGGCATCGCCGATTCCTGCTTGAGACAAAGCAATCTGTCCAGGTATTGTGCCCTGCGGAAAGACTTTAAAATTCGACGATGACGCTGCCAAGCGAGTTGCTGAAGCCGTATGAACTCTTGATCCGACGTCTGTAGCAGAAACTGTCAAATCGTTTGTAAGATACAATTGCTTGAGAAATCTCATCCTGATGTTAGTTTTCGTTCTCGTCGCCTCGATTTCTCTTTCTTGTTCCTGTTCGTTTATTTCTCCTATCTTTTCTTCGCAAATTTCAATCTTGTTTGTCAAATCTCGAATACTTTCCTCCGCTGAGTCTTCTCTCCAGCCCACGTCCAATATCGCTCGTGCTTCAGCGGACTTCCCGACGACAATGTGATCTCTGCGACGACTCAGGTTATTATTAGTCAGATATGCATCCATATTGGCTTCTGCCCTATCCATCGCTGCTGGAATACTCGCAAGGACTGCTTCCTCCGAAGCGAGATCTTCCTGTAGTTGAGCTAATCTTTCTTGATTGAGTCGTCGTTCCTCTCGTTCGGTGGCGAATCCAGCGTTGTGAACTTCTAAAAATCTCTCATAGTCTAAAGCTCCGAGAACATCATAAGAAGGTTGGAGCGCTTTGGCATTTCCAGTGGCAATAAAGTCAACTGATAGCTCCACGCCAGTCATGCCTAAAAAACTGAACTCGTGTTTCTCAAGACTTAGGAAGAATGTCTCTTTCTGTTCTCCAACTACCCGCTTCCAATGCTCCCATGCTTCGTCGGGGATATCTGTTGGCTTTGACTTGGATGAGAAAGAATACCCTATATCAACTTTTATGCGAACATCTACCTCTTCCACTGCAAGGTTTGCATTCGCAGTGGTTGTTGCCTGTGGTTGGCTCGGACTTCCATTGGCATCTAAAGACTGTCCAGGATCTATTTTTATTATATCTATCCAAGCTGTTCCTTTTACATCCGTTGCCGCTTGGAGGGCTGCTCTGTGGAGTGCAATAGGTACCTCCCGCTCTTCTAAATAGCGGCTGATTCTGTCTATATAAGCTTGGGGGGCTCCTCTGTCAATAGCAAGTCCAATCTGTTGGCGGAGCGCCAGGATTTCCGTATTGAGTCTGATGCCGTCGTTGGCTAAAAAATCGTTCCAAGCGTCCATAGCATCATCCGTATCTTGGTTACTATCTAAGGTGTCTGGATATGAATCTGTTCTGACGAAAAACTCTGTTACATTCTTTGCGTACAGCCTCATGTTAAATTTTATATTGGTATGAACTTCCGCTGGGTTTCCTCCTAGTTTCGTGAAATCAACTGATTGAAGAACAACTCCTTGCATGTTGTCGTCATGTAGGGTAATATCTCCTCTTTCTATTGCTGCTAATATAGCGGATTTTTTATGCTTTCCTTGATGGAGTAAATACGCTTTATCTTTCTCTGTGCTTCCTTCTGGTGCTTTATATATCTTATATACCTCTATGCGAGGTGTCAACAATTGAACTATCGACGCGGGAAGATTTACAAACTTATATCGGCTTCCATGATCCCCTTCTGAAAGAACACATGGAGTAGAACCTGTCATATTGTGCTGAACTTCATTGTCGTCTCCACTAAGCATGTTTCTAACGGGGAGAGTCATTCTCGCTGGGATGGTGCCGTTGAGGGTTTTATATTTAGCGGTGGGTGCTGCGTTGGAGTCGTTTTTTCTAAAGGCTTCTTTACACTTGTCAACATTTTCTATTAACCTTGTCTGGAATTCCCACAAACGCTCCTCTGTTGCATATGTTGGCATTACAAGTACCTCAACAACTGCTCGATAGGAGTAGGTATTACTATCGAATCTCCTATCTTAAGGTGTCCTTCGGTTGGTGTATTGTTATACATCGCTATCACCCACCATAACTGTGGACGTCCGTAATATGTTGCCGCTAGTTTATAAAACCTGTCGCCTGTCTTCCATATGTGAGGAACTTCCATGAGGCTTCTTCGTTGATCTTGAGTTATGCGAAAAATTGTAGGAGTAGAATACTGCGTCGTAGCTCCTGCTTCATAATTCACAAACCTGTATCTTCCCGCAAATCGTTTTGGATTCATTGCCATTTCATCTCTCCCTGTAGATATAAATAGTCACTCAAGGTATTATTCTGGACCTTCGCCAATTGTCCTTAAACCTTCGTAGCGTGATCGAAAAACGGCGTTCTTTTGTTCTTGAGTCAATTCTTCTCCGTCTTCTCCCCTGATGTCTTCTATATCTGTGTCTTCTGTGATATTGTTTGCACGCATATAGTCTTGCACATGTATGTGTCCCGTTCCGTGTGGCCAGTCTCTGTTTCTATTTTCTGCCCATTTCAAATCGCCGATACCTGGTATTCTGTTACTTCCCCCAAACCCTAAAGCATCGTCATGGATGAATATAAACTCGACATCGACAGATATTTGTTTGGGCAATAATAATCCTTTTGTAGAATGAGTGACATCGCTGTCGATTGGAGTGCCTTCACTGTCAACAACGCTGCCGTCATAGTCGAACGCCCCTGCGTCGGGATCTACAGAAAATGAAAACTTACTGACGACTACTTTCTCGTCCCGTATTAGGCTACCGAAATCGGCTCTGAATGTTTTCTCACCAGCGAGGACTCTTATTTGATCTGGCTCGACTCTTAGATTTCTATACTTTCCATATACCATGTCTGACATATTTGAGCATTGAGTAAGATTGAATCTCGCCTGCTTTACCGAGACTGCTGGCAAGACAAATGACAAGGATACTGCTCTTTCCGTTCCACCATATGAAAATTGCTGATTTAAATAACCATCAGATGAATCTTCGGCAGACCATCTAGATTTAAAAGATTCTTGATAAGACGTTGGATGGATATAGCATTCGAACCAATCTTGGTCATTGCTTCGAAGTCTCAAAGAAGGATATAACGTATGTGCTACAATAAATCTGGTTGTGGCTGCGTGGTTGTACGGAAGCTCCGATGGCATCGTATCTTCAGGTGACTGCAAGGGAGTGACTTCATTTGCAAACTGCATAGTTGCAGTATCTTGAATTGGATTTCCTCCTTCTGCAACGATTTCTTCCTGCAACCTTTGGTGCTCCGCTAAAGAAGGAACATCATCTATATAAGATGACTGATCTGGAGTTGGTCTTAGTGCCATTTATCGTTACCCTCCATAAATATTGTTAGTAGAAAATGGATTGGCTTCCCCATTGTCTCCTACAGTTTGCAATACAGTTCTGCCGCTGATGTTTATCTTAACACTTGTCGGGTAAATTTCCTTCCCTGAAGCGTTCAATGCTGGCACTCCCCTGTTGCCATTAATGATTCCCTCATCGAAATCTACACTGTATTCAATATTCTCGACGATACAATCCACTCCGTCTCCAGTTTCGTTTCCGTCCAAAAGATTCATCAATTGGATGTTAATAATCGGTTTACCAACAAATGTATTCTGCGTGTCTAGTGACGGATAAAGCATTTGTATTAAGAGGTTAGTACACTGTGTATTGTATCTTGCCTCTTCTATGGAGGAATTTACGATACTCAGCGTAAAGCTAATGTTTCTTCCCGTTCCCGTCTGCGTGGTCATTGGGTCGTGTTGATTTCCTCCATATCTGGATTCCATTGCTGGAACATGATTGTCGGTAAAATCAGATATAACTGCTGGAAACTCTACAATATGTCCTGTTGGTCTGTGCATGAACTTTACCTTATATCCTTGCCTTTCTGCCCAATCCGTGATGGAAGAATCGCCGTGTTCGCCTGCTATTAGATGCGTTGGGTTCGACATTATGCCGTCCTAACGGAAACCGATTGGTAACCAGTTTCTCCGAAATGTTCATTGACTATTCTTCCGAACTCTCGCTTATTTACTTGCATCACTACATCTCCACCTGTGCCGAGTTTAGTTATCATTGTGTCCATTTTTGCGCCAAGGGCTCTGACTGCTGCCACGACTGCGGCATTGTCTCCGCCTCCTGATGATTTTTCCGCAACCATAGTTGCCAAGTTTTCTGCCGCTGGCGTTCTTTGGATAGGAACGACGGCTTCTCCACCGTGTACTACGGCTGGAGTTGGACCTGTTCCTGCGATACCTCCACCGTCGGCGAAAACGCCTAATCCTTTCAAGCCACCGTAAAGTCCTCCAAGCGCAGCGCCAACCCCTGTGCCGATGCCAGGAATAACAGAACCAATCATCGCGCCCGTCATTGCCCCGCTTCCTGCTCCACCGATTGTTGAGCCTGCCTTAGCTCTACCACTGCCTTCTTCTGCTCCTGCTCCAATTATCATGCCTGCTCCCGTGGCTAACATTCCCAATCCCAATGGAGATTTTGCGAATTTGCCTGCGCTTCTGAGCATACTCGTCTTTCCAACATTCGGGACTACGTTGCCGCCGCTGCCCGTTGAGGTTATGCCGCCGCCGACGCCGCCGCTGACACCTTTGCTCGTCATTGCCGCTGTCGCTATTTTGGCATTAATTTCTGTCCATTTCGCCGATATCGTTGAAAGTATAGGAATTTGAGTTCCAAGAGTCATTCTCAGTACCGCCGCTTTTGCTATACTTTTTATAAAAGTTCCGACAATATAAAGCGTTATCATTCCGCCTATCTGCGATATCGCACCGCCCATGTCATGCAACTTCTGCAAGAAAGAAGACACAAAACCAACTATTTTCTTCAGCATATCGAATATCGGCTTAATTGATACGGCGAATTCTGCAAACAATATTTTTAGCTCATCTCCCATACTTCTTGCTGTTTCCATCGCATCTTCTACAGACGCTGCTTCACGGCGTTGTTCCGCAGTCATATCTCTTTGATTCATCAGAGTTGCCATTGACTCGACAGACATTTTCGCAGCATTGGCTACTGCTTCTTTTTGGAAAGTATTGAGAGAGTTCCAGTCTCCTATTGAGTTAGAGAGATTGTCCGTCATATATTCTATAACGGCTGCTGGACCTTCAAGCTGGGCTTCAAGCAAGTCCATAGTACCAAATAACTGTGTTCCTAAAACGGCATTTAGATTTCCTGCGGCTTCGGCTGCGGAATCGAATGTTCTATATGCGCCTGCCATGTCCATAAGTTCGCCGACTGCCATTCCAGTCGCATGTGCCTGCTCTTCAAGATCTACGAACATTCCCGTTACGTCACCAGAATACATCGCCAATTTTGGGAGCGCTTGATTCAACTCTGAGAATACTTCTGATACGTTTCTTCCGAGTTCCTGTGCCAAGTCAAAAGCTGCGCTCTGCATCTGCATTGCGCCGTCTGTTCCGAGTCCCATCATATTGGTAGACGACTGTAGTATGCCTGAGAAGTCTGATGCTGATACTCCTACTTTTCCGTATTGGGCACCAAGTGTTCCGAGTTCCATTCTCTGAGATTCTGTCATTATGCCAAATCCAGACATCGTGCTCATAAGGGAACTATATTCGTCTGCCATTTCTGCCGCTGAGATGCCTAAGCGTCTATTCTGTCTCTCAAGTGTATTGAGTTCGGAGTCATAGTCTCCTGCTGCGCCTGTCGCCTTATTGAAAGATGCTATTGCGCTATCATTTGCGGAAGCCATAGCTATTGTCGATAGCTGCACTTTTGCCATAATAGATGCGCCGACGTTGAGAGAGTCGAACATTTCATCGATTGTCTCTGTAAACTTTTCCGCTGATATTTCTTCAGCATCTATTGCTTTTTTCAGATTGAAGAATGATCCTACTAAGGTTTCGGAACCAGTTGTAACGCCTGTCATCGTCGTTATAGCATTGGATAGAGAAGTTGTAAAGTCGTTTTGCGCTTTAGTATTCTTTTCTTGGGCTTTGGTATTTTCCTCCGTCTTTTGAGTATGATCGTCTAACGCCTTGACTTTATCTTGCAGTTGCTTTATCGCTGCGGCGTCACTGGCGTCTTGAGATAATGCAAGTTCGGCTAATTTCGTTTCCGTCTGGAGCAGGCGTCCTTTCGCCGCGTCAAGCTCCTTCGTAGTATGAGTCCTAGCTTTGATAGCTTCGATTGCTGCTTCATTCGATTTTTTCTCAGCTTCGGCTTTCCGAATGAGGGCTTCAGTTTCCGCTCTAATTTTACCTGCGGCTTCAGCGGCAGCTTGCTCTGCTGCCTTCTGTTCTGGAGTCTTATCTTCAGCCACTCTTAGTTACCCCCTACTTGAATGGCCAAACGATGCCAGTGTCTTTCTCAAAGTTTTTAATCGCTCTATCGAGAGATGATTTTGTTCTATGCGATGCTGGATTGTCGAGTCCGTGCTTCTTCATCGCCTTGAGATACTTTGCCTCATGTCCGAGTGCTTTCTGAAAAGAACTTATCTGCTTCTTGGTGCCTGTGACATTCACTGGGACTGCTCTTCCTCCGAACATACCTCTCATCACCATATCGATAGCTCCACCGAACATTGCGAGCCAACTCTCGTTAAGAGTGCCCTCTGCCTTAGCGTTCAGGTTGATTTCGAGTGGAACCAAATCATTATCTTTATTCATTCTATGCCCTCCGCATAAAGTCGTTGCTTTATAAATAGTCTCTTACAAAAAGAAAACGGGCAATAATGCCCGCTCTCTATTATCATTTTTTCTTCTGCGCCTTCTTTACCGCTTCGTTCTCGTCTTCAAACTGCTTTGACAAGCGTCGGACGAACCAGTTTCTTAGTTGCACTGGAAGGTTATATGCTTCAATGAAGCTCCACCCTCCGTGATGTTTTAGATAGAAGAACTGTTCGTAAACGTTCTCCATATACTCACTGTTTAGGCCAAAAAAACTCCGCAGTAAACGGCACCTCCACGTCGGTAACTGCACCGCAGGATGAACATTCGCAGGGCTGATTCATATCGACGTTTGGCGTAACAACTTGGACGCAGCCCCTAATGTGTCGTGCGTCTTGTGCTGGCATATTATCAATGAATCTATTTATTTCCACTCTGTCAGTGATACCGTTGATTGATATGACAAGGACTTTTAGTAAGTCAGTTGATGCAGAGTCTTCAAGCTTATGCTTTGCTTTCTTAGCAGAGGACTGAAGAGCGTTTTTCTCATCTTGGGCAGTGTAAAGTCGGAACTCTGCGGTGTACCCTGTTCTTGGCAGAACTGCTGTGAAAGTTCCATTGTCAGTCGCCGCTACGCCGCTTCCATCATTTTCGTCGGGCTGGACACCTTCATTATTTTCGAACGCAGTCAAATCGAAGGTTTGCGCCTGTGCGGTGCCGCAGGAGGGGCAGGATACTTGGACTTTGTAGTCTGCGCCGTAACCTGATACTCTTGCTGCAAGTAGGAGAGCGTTTTTGTCTCCGATGAGCAAGTCGTCTGGGTTGATGTCCTTATCGACGATAAGGTTGGATACGAGCCTGTCTATTGCAAGTCCGTTCTTGAGTAGCGCTTGAGAGGTTAAGATATCTTCGTCTTTTGCTGTCATGTAGCGGAGTTCGATAGTCTCTTGATTGTGGAGCGGGTGATCCGCTGAATAGAACTGTCCTCGGGAAGGAAGCTCTACGAACTCTGTAGGTGTCACGTAGGACAACCCTGTGGTTTGAGTTGGAGCAGCTTTGACTGCTTGTGCTGGCGCGGGGGAAGTTGCCTTCGTGCGTCCTTTATTTCTTGACATTTACACCTCTAATGTATTTGTTTGTATTATGTCTTTATATTATAACATGCTTGAATGAATATGTCAAGCATTATTTATTATGTGTTTGGAGAGCCTTCGCTATAAGCAGCCCAATCATATTGAACAGTTATCGTAATATCTATCATTTCCTCGGAATCATAAGAGTGAGAACCAAAGTTTACCTCAGTTATGAAGGCGTTATCTAGCTTCCAATGTCCTATGTCTATGCTGGTGTTGCTGTTGTCTCCCGTTCCCTTCTCAAGAATAGTTAGCCCCTTAGCCGCCTCTGTTGCTGTTGCTTTTGAAATAGTTTTGCCAGTGATGTCTTCCAGCGTAGCGCCGTCACTTGGATTTGCATATCCGATAGCCGAGAGATAATCCATGAATACCTTGGCACCGTTTGGTGTGACGGCATCAACCAAAGTAAAGGTAACACTATTCCACTCAACGCGACCTGGATAGTGGAAGGTGTGGTTAAAGAACTTGTGAGGGTTTGAGCTTACAGTGTAAGATGGGCGATCTACCGACTTGGCGACAAACTGAAGATCTTGATTCATGACGTTCCACAGAACGAGAAATCTAAATCCTCTTTTTGGTTCGAATGTATTTGTAGTCCAGAAATCTGACATTATTTGTTTCTCCTATTGATATAAATAGTCATTAGTTTAGTTTAGTCCTCGAATCCTGCGCCTGTATTTGTAATAACAAAGTCGAGGGCAATAAACTCAATTGAGCGAGCAGGTTTGAGGAATATCTTGGCATACATGACATTTCTATCAACTAAGTCTGCGGTTGTTGTGCTTTCGTCGAGAACAATCTTGAAGTCTGATAGTCCAAGTCTTGCTTGTACGCTTCTCAAAAACGGCTCTGCGGCTGATGTAAAGCGGTTCCATGTTGCTGGAACGTTTTGATCGAAGAGGACAGTTGCTGCCATGCGTGAGATTTCTTTCTTCACGTAAATCATTAGGCGACGAACGTTGATTCTATCGAGAGCGGAAGGAGTCACTTGGAGCGTCTTCTGTCCGAAGATTACGATTCCCTCTGCTGGGAATGAAGCAATCGGGTTGATGTTCGCTTCATACAAGTCGTCTCTGTTCTTAGATGTTAGTCTCTCGCGAGTCTGAAGAACTGGAACACCTGCTGAACCTTCTGTCAATCCACCTCGGGTGAATCCAGCGGGAGCAAACCATAGTTCACTTTTGCGCTGTGAACTTGAGAATGTTCCAAGAGCAACGATTGAAGGCGGTGCCCAAAGTATAGCGTCATTTACAGTATCTTTGATTTGAACCCAAGGATAGTACGCGCAACCATAAGAGGAATTCATTGCTCTGGCTTTCATGTTTGATAGTGCAAGGGACACAGAACCATTACTTGGAGTGGTTACCTCCTGTGCAGTTTGATATCCAGAACTCAAGTCAATGATTGCAAGAGCATCTCCTCTTGCTTCACATGTGTTTACCATGTGCGAAGTCAATGCTTCGTTCATAACACCTGGTGCTGCCATTAGGTTATATTCTACAACCTCTGGATCACTTACTGTGTTTATAGCTCTTCGGACGCTGTAATATTCATACCCGTCTGAGTCAGTAAGCGATGGTGTGGCGAATGGACTTCTGACTGTTACGTCGATTCCGTCGTAACCTCCGTAAAGAGGAACGGTGAATCGGTTGTAGCCTGCGTCCAAGATGCCAGCGGAAGAACCAGATGTGAGAGAGTCGCCTGCCGCGCATGAACCAGACTCCCAATATGCCGAACCGTTCATGCTTCCTGATCGAACATCATCGAGAGAGAACATGTAAGAATATTCTGTTCCCGATCCTGTTGTGAACGAGTGATTTGGCAAGATCTTGAGCAAGTCGCCATAACCTTCGTTATAGTTATTACTTCCTGCTTGAGATGTGTCAATACCGAAGTATGCGTTTTTCTGATCTGGAATGCCTCCGTCTGAAGCACTAAGCCTTAGAGGGATTGATGGATAACTTACTGAACCTGTAAAGTCAACAGAACCAGTTGCGAGCCATTCGGCACCGACTGGATGTGGAATATTTCCTGATCCTCTAACCCATCTGGTTGCGACATTCGATGGAGCAGAGCCGCTGGAAACCCATCCGCTCATGCGAACTGGACCGTATGAACCGAAAGGCATGTCGTCAGATACGAGTTGTGAACCCATTTCTATTCTGACAAACTTTGATGCGTTTAGGTAGTCACCCTTTACGGTGTGAGAGTTAGTCACATCGCTCCATTCAAGATACTGATCTCCTATAACTCTTCCGATGTATTTTGGAGAATTCTCGTTCAAGTTCACTGCGCTATATTGCTCAATAACTATGGGAGAACTATCGCTATCGTTTGCAGAGCGGATTTGGACACTAAAAGTTGCCCATTCGCCGTCTGATCTTGGAGACTTGATATCAGTTATTGATATCTTCAAACTCTTCATCTCTTGCTCTCCAGCGTCCAATGTATGGAACTTGAAGAGTTTCTTCATATTTTCGGCATTGTATAGAGATGTTGCGCCCTTGTTCTGTCCGATAAACCAAGGCGTTTGAGCAGCTTGGAATCCTTGTTCGAAGTCGGCGGCAGAAGCAGCACCCTTGTCTAGTCCCATAATGGTAGCAACAGAAGTGCTCATATCGGAAACTGTGTCTGCAAGGTGGCGTTCATATGTTGCGCCTAGCCAGTATATCTCTTGATTTGCAGTTGGAGTTGTAGTGCCATCAGTCAATGTTGGATCTACGTTGAACACCTTTCTGATGTATTTTGCAGAAGATGGAGTGAAGTTGAAAGATGCTTCTCTAACTTTAACGCCTGAACTGTTCTTAATGATTGCCTTATATTCGCCGTCATTGTCGTCTATGAGTCCAGCAGAGCCTGTGGTTGCTGAACCACCTGCTCGTAGAGAACCACTTAGTTCGATAGAACCTTCTGTGAGATACCACGTAGCGGCTAAAGCGCCGTTCACTTGCGTTCCTGCTGAACCTGATTCAAATACGAAGAGTCCGTATGCTCCACCGTTGGAAGCGGCAGAAGGATCGTTCTCGTCTTCAGTTTTCCAACCAGCTTTGCCAGCATCGGTAGCTTGAGCGTGTTCTGCTCCGAGGAGTCTTACGACAGTTAGTGCATTTGAGTTACGAAGGTATGCTTGTGCGGCATAAGATGCGTAAGTTGGTGCGCCTTGGTTACCGTCTCTCCATACATCGACGCCTGTAGCGCCTGGGCTTGGGTTTCCGAAAACCTCGACGAACTCTGAGAATGAGCTTACTTTCACGGGGCGCATTGCTGGGCCTCTTGCGGTTTGTCCAATAACGACTGGACCCATCTCCGCTCCGATTTTTGGCAACTGAGAGTTGTCAATCTCGTTTATGAAGATACCTGGTGAAATGAATTTGAATGATTTAACTGGCATTATGTGTTATCTCCTTGCAGCATTATAACATAATCTTCGAAATAAGTATTTATATTCGTATTATCGTAAGTAAATAGTTGATGAAAAAGCTAAACGCATAAATAAATAGAGACTACTCTCTATAAAATGGAACATTACCGCTTAGGTGCATATTCTCGTTTATGTCTCCGAGTATTACTGTTTCTCTCGGCATCTTTATTTCCACTGCGTTCTCTCTGCGAACTATCTTTGGTTGCTCGTCGTTTTTACCTGCTCCCATTATATATCCGATGACTCTGAACGATACTTCTGATTTGTATCCTCGCTCATCTTCTCCAAGGGAGGAACCGTTATTTTCTATTGAATAATCTGAATCAACGAAGACTTCAAATCTGTGCCCGTCTTTTTGAGCGACGAAGTAGTTTATACCACCTGGGGCTGTCATAAACGGGGTTAGTATCTCGTTCATTTGTTGCTGATACTCTGTCTTGACTGTTAGTTTGTATGTTGCTTCGAGATAGACGGGGATGGGCATTGTGAGGGTTTCATATACTACTTTTTTATTTTCTTTTCTCGGATATGTTTCTTGCCCGTTGCCGACATTGAGAACAACTCTTTTTGAGTCGGCGTTGGCGAAGTTGGCGGTTTTGTCTTGTTTTATTACCCTGCCGACGGTTATGGAACCGCCCTGTACATCGTTGATGTTTGAAATAGGGGCGTAGACTGAACCTCTCTTTGCGATGTCTTTCACTATCGACACTCTTTCGACTGTCATTAGTGGATAAATGAGGACACCGTTGTTGTCTCTCAACTCTCTATCGTGTTTTATCTGATATGCTCTTTCGGCACCTGCCCAATAGAAAGGCACTTTCTTCCAGCCCTTGTTGGTGGTACAAGAGATGTCCAGCGTGTCATCAACATAGTCGAAGAGCGCCCTGTCGATAGTCTCGATAGTTGAGGGTTGGAACGGAACTTCTTGTAAAGGGGCAAGTTCGTCGCCTTTGCTCAATTTTGGATCAAAGAGAACTTTGTCTTTGTCGTATTTTTTACGTGGCATCGAATAGTCCCTCTCTGGATAGTGTACACATTGCTGTTATTTCGAACTTGTGATCTATTTGTCCGAATAGTTCTCTTGGTTGTGAGAGCGTTGAGATTTCATAGAACAGTCCACCGTAGAGAACGAAGTCGCCCTCACGGACATACAAGTCTTGATCTTCGATTAGTCTTCGTTTGTGGAAGTTGACGGTTATCTTGC
>Ga0208013_1000811_pt1 | contig 16129 bp, 16 predicted proteins | sample 16_taG_FD_184091 | JGI IMG/M metagenome (GOLD analysis project Ga0208013, IMG submission 184091) | Marine viral communities from the Subarctic Pacific Ocean - 16_ETSP_OMZ_AT15313 metaG (SPAdes) (version 2) | ecosystem: Environmental > Aquatic > Marine > Oceanic | place: Pacific Ocean | collected...
CCTAGCAGAACAAAGTCAGGTTAACTTCAAGAGGAAGGAAAGCCCCTTTAGCCTAGGTAGAGCTATGCAACAAGCCTCTGCTGGGTTCATAGAGGGCTTTACTACACTTGACCTTATCCCTAAAGAACCTCGCAATACAGGCGAAGCTATCTTTAGGCAACTAGGACACCTTGCAGGTTTTGCTCCTAGTATCTTAAAAGCTCCAGTAGTAGGACTTGCTAAAGTAGTAGCAATGAGTACTGGCAGAAAAACAAAGGACGTTCTTAAGCATAAGGTTACATCCTCTGTTATGAATGCCATTGATTTCATTGGGCCTAAGTCCATACCAATGCTTGCACAGAAAAAGACTGTAAGTCTACTTAATAAGGGACTTAGCAGAACTGGTGCAGACGCATTAGACTATATGAAACGTGGGGCTAAGACAAGAGCCATAGCTGAAGAAGCTGTTGGCCTTGCAGGAGCATCAGCAGTTTCGAGTATATGGAAAGGTGGAGATGCTATCATTGATAGTTTTATTGGTGGTGCTATTGCAGGTGGTGCTTTTGGTGGCATAGGTAATTTTGCTAACATAGCAAGATTTCACAAAGGCAATCCTGAGCAAATAGAAAAAGCCAATAAAATACTACGTACTGGATTAGGGTCTATCACTACTGGTTTACCAGCTACTCTTAGAGATGAGCCAGTAGAAATGCAGATATATGAGTATTTACTAGGTGGTTTCTTTGGATATAATACTAGACCAGCTAAAGAACGCACTGCACATGAATGGATTGTTGAGCCTGATAGACCTATTGCAGATGTATTAGACCCGACAAGATCTAAGGATTTTAAGAACATCGCTAAAGAAGCAAGGGACTATATACTATACGAACACCCAATGCCTATGGATAGCAAGAACTGGAAGACCGAAGGTCTAGGTGGAACTACAGGCCAAGCTTTAGGATGGCTAAACAAATGGTATCCTGATATAAATCACAAGGCAATGGCTAAAGACGCATTAGGTATCAAGGCTACAGATAAGTCCATTAGAGATTGGTATGGATATAAAGCAGGCTTAGAATACGGAAACAACTTTCGTAATTCCATGTCTAGCAAGCCTCCATCAGAAGCTAAGACTACCAGTGAGCCTATGGATTTTAATGATCCATATGAATCAGATAATATTAAAACTAATAACCTAGTCAAATCCATATACCCTAAAGTCAAAGAACTATTTAAGACTGAAAAAGATTTTGGAGAGAAGTTGGTTACACTACGTCAAGGCAACGACAATAAAGGTGTAGAAAGCTTTATCGATGCGGTAAATAAATCATTGAACGTAGAGTTAGATGCTAAACAAACTGCTAATTTGCGTTTGTACTTTTCACAACAATCCCAACCAATGCAACCCACAGGTTCAGTTACTCTTAAAGAACAATGGCATAATGGTGAAAAGGTTGCTGTTGTTTCAGCGTACGATCTAAGTAAAAACAAGATGCTAGACCAATTGGTTAGTAGTGGTGAACGTTATCACGAACTACCTATTAATAAGATTGCTGATGGGGGGTTTAATCTTCTGACTCATTTTGTAAAAAATGGTGAAGCTAGAAAAATATTAAGTAGCTACCCTGACTATAAGAACAATAAAATAAAATTCAATGTAGACAGGATGACGGAACAAGCCATCCATCAAGAACTATACAATAATGGGATCTATATCTTTAGTGGGATCAAGGATAAGAATGCATTAATGACTGCACCCCTAAAGACAAATATTGCTGGAGTTAGGGTAACTCCTAAAGAATTGATGGACGTAATGCAGAATGGTCTAAGGGGAATACCAGCTCCTGCTGTTCGTGCTAAACTAGAGCAAGCTTATAATTTGGCAAAGAAAGCATCTATTATACCTGAGCCTATTTTTAACGATATATGGGTAAGTAATATCTTACATCATGCCCAGATGAATGGGATGCTTAAAAATACTGGCAATAAGGTAAACGACTTAAGTGGTGTAGTAAGAATGATGCAGGGCAAGTATGCTACTAGTGCTAGTGACTTTAATAAGCGTATGCAATTATTAGGGAATAGGGCTGCCCCACTAGACCCCAATAGTTTTGCAGACATATTGCCAGATGGCAACATGAATGTAATCTTTATTGAAGATGCAGATATGTTAAGGGCATTTGGGTTTGAACCTTTGCCAAAAAAGAACAAAACAGACCCTGATAAATTTGCTGAAGAAAGTATGATGGATGGTGGTATTATCTATAGACAAGCAATCACTGAAAGGATACTAAGCAGTTTAGGGCTACCTGATGCTGGACATTTTAAACCAGTTTCTGTGGGGAAAGGTGAGGCTGGCTTGTTTGCTACTAAATCAAATGGTCAGTTAGCTAGTCCTGCTTGGGAAGCGTTTATGAGAGCTAATGGTATTGATGCCGTAGTTATGGGGTCATCTTTTAAACTAAGGGGCGACTACGTAGATACCCCTATCAATTATAATAAAAATGCTAATGAGTATTCTTCTCAGGCAATGAGACCATACAAGATCCCAGCATCCGATATGCAAATAAACCTAGGGACATATGAGAATATGTACAAAGCCACTAGAGGGCAAGAAGCTCCACTACAGCTTTTTAATACTTATGATTTTGAGCATAAGGGGTTTGCTGAAGAGTATTTTAAAATGGCAGAAAAGTCCCACGGTGGAACAGGCAATGCATTAAATGTCATAGAGAGTAGCACTAATAAAAACGGCAATATCGATATATTAAAGTTCAAAAATCAAATGGAAGTATCAGATATAGATATCCGAGAACTACCATTGAAGTTTGTACTAGAACATCTTCTAGGTGCTAAAGGAAATAAAGAAGTAGGAGCTTTTCTACTCGATAGGATACAAAAACTAGACAAGCAAGGTGCATTTGAAGTAGACACATTTAGTGCAGGGGATTCTGATTTTACTGGATACAACCAGTTAATGGAGAGGATCACTCTGAACAATGCAGGTAATTACAATACAAGGTTCCTTTTATTCAAAGACCACAATCTAAATTTCTTAAAGAAGTTTATTATATCTAAGTATGCCAACCCATTTGTAGAGACAGCAGGTAAGTCTTGGTTAAAAGCCATCACTCCTGATATGCTACCAATGATGGAAGTTGGCCCCAATAACAAACGTAAAGTAATTAAGGAAGGAGAGATATATCTTGACAATGCTTTTAAACAAATGCCTGTGGTACTTGGGGACAAGAGATACACGCTTAAGCAGATTTGGGATTTCCATGTTGGGAATGAAGCCGTCCCTAAAGGGGTTACTAAAAAATCTGTCTTGGACGCTTTGGAACTTGTCGTTATACGTACTCCATCTGACTCTCCTTCTGGGACTCGAATACTTAGGCTTGGTGGTTTTACTGGGCAGAAAGGGGCAGGATCTTTTACACATTACAAGGATGATTACTATCTAGGGGGTGCAGATAAAGACGCTGATTCCGTTAAGATATTTCAAGGCTTTTCTAATAAGCTAAGAAATATTATCAAAGGACAGGCCAATGAGAAAGAATCTTACAGAGACCCTAGGTCAAAAGAATACAATCAAGATTATGTAGATTCACTTAATAGAGAATTTGAATCTAAAACTCTTAGCGAAGAAGCTAAATTCAATATTTCTGGCATAAGAGAAAATACAAAAGGAAATCCTCAAGACCCCTTAGATGTATTAATACCTAAGATGTTAATGTTTGCTCCTGACTATAGAATAGGCGTAGCTAAAAGAGCTAAGGCAGGTCTTGATGGACTAGGGAATGGATTATCTGGAAGCATATATCTTAAACAGGTCTTTGATTACATCAAGGAAAAGGGAGTAGATAAGTCTACAGGTGAAGTAAGGGCATATGAGACACCATATGGTAAACTTGAAATAGATATTAATGAAAGCAATATGCAACGCTTTAGAGACCTAACTGCTATGGTCGTAAATAAATCTGCGGATGCTAGTTCTGACCCTACAGTAAAGAATTACTCATACTTTAGAGATATGCTATTTAAAACATTATTTACAGCAGAAATAAATGGTAAGCCTGTAAAGAACTACAGGCACTTTGCACATTTATTAGAGTCTAGCCCAGAATTAAAGCCAGTAGTTAGGGCACAACACGCTGTAAAAAATAATCACAGTTTAAGAATGCTTCCTAGAGAAGTATTCGAATCTTTTGGAGATAAAATATCTAGGAATGGAAGACAATGGCTTGTTGACCCAGAAGTCCATAAGAGATTGAATCTTCATGCTGGGGAAAGAATAGTAATTGATGCCAAGGACGAACTAGGACTAGCTTATAATACTGGGGCCAAGCCAAGGAAAGATGGGATGATTCCACTAAGAGCTGAATTCATTCCTACCAAACCAGAGTTTGTTGACCTAGAGGCAGATGTTACTCACTATGGAGAAGTTGGGAGGATGCCTGCTACGCACGTAGGTAAAAGTGTTGAGGCAATGAATAAAGCGTTTGGGAAAATAGGTCAAGGATACGCAGATAGGTTTGGCAATTCATATAGCAAGCTATTTGATTATTTAGATACTGATATGTCCTTAAAAATAAAAGGTGTTCCTAAAGGGTTACAAAAGAACATCGAGAACAACCTAAGAATTCTATTAGAACATATTGACTTACCTGCTAGTAATACTGTTAGAACAAATTTATCTAAAAACAGGAACCTAGGACTAGACCAAGTTGGAAAAGTACTGGGTCAGTTTTCCACAATTGAATCTTTAAACAGTCAATTCATCGATCTTAATAAATACTTATTCAAGAAAGAATCTCGATACAAGATAGATAAATTTACTGATTGGGTCTATTCTAAGAACAAAGAGGTAAAAGAAATATCCAAAGGTGGGCACAAGGCACAAGAGGGTGTTGAGAATATGATCAACAAGCATGTTGAACAGATCAAAGATAAGACTGTAGCAGATGGGTTAGACCCAGCTCCATTTATAAAATATTATCATACAATGTTATTGTCTCCTATTACTGGGGTAAGTAAGAAGAAAATGGATAATAGATTTACTCCGCCAAAAGAAAATAACTTTCCAGAATTAGACTATTCCCAATCCATACATGGCTCTAAACTTATTCCACAGAGGACAAGACAAGAGTTCTATCAAAAATTAGAGAGGTTTGTCAATAAGCTTGAAAAGGATTATGAAGATAGCTCAACCAATGTAAAGCTTGCAGATGCTTTTGATGTTAATAAGATTGGTCTAAAATCTCAAAAGACACAGAAAATAGTTGAGCAATTAGAATTAAAGTTTGAAAAGCCTAGCTATGATAAGCCTAAAGGCAGCATAATAGAAAGGTTAGCTATCAATGATAAAGATCTAAAGGCTGTTAAAAAATTTACAGAGACCTTGGATAGCAACCCTCTCATTAAAGACAATTTTAATGATTGGTTCGGTCAGTTCACAATGAACTATGGGAACATGATTCCTCGTTCATTACAAGAAATGACCATTAGAGATGTGCATGCCGTTAATCAATTCTTTAAAAAGATGGGAGACCCTACAGACCTATCCTTTCATATGAAGCACTTTTTACATGACCCTAGGTATGTAGATCAACTTCTAGTAAGTAAGGGCATAGGTAGAAAAGTATCTGAGATGATGGTCAAGAACCCTAAGACTGGCAAGTTAGTAAAGGTAGCTAATATAGTGTCTCCTGCTGGTTCAATATCTCAGTATAACAAGAATGTGAAAGACAAGGGAATTGATATAGATACTATCAGGTTAAAGAAGATTAATGAAAAGCTTTTTAAGTATTTACAAGAGCTACCTGATAAAGATGCTACTACTAGAGAGTTAATAGACTGGAGAGAGGGGAAGAGCAAAGCTCCACTGACTGCAGAGGCTCAAAAGCTAGATAAACTAGTTACTGATTTTTACAAACACATAGGTGACAACTATGTATATGTAAGAGACAGTAAAGGCAACAGGTACACGGACAATGAGGGTAATTGGGCATTAGATAAGGATTTTAAATCATTCTACAAGGAGACCAAGGGTCATTTAAATGAATACATCCACTTTAAAAAAGATGGTGAATTCAATTTTAAAAGGTTCTTTGAAAAGGTAGTGGACATCAACTTCAATGATTCAAAGTTTAATATTAATGCAATACGTAAAAAGGTAGGAGTTGATGGTCTTAAGCGATATCTCTACGAAATGAGATTGTATAGAAATATGCTTAAAGAGAAAAGAAAGAGTGGTTCAAGAGTCTTTGATAAAGAAAAATGGATCTTGAACTACAGAGAGAACAATCCATTTAAAGGGACTGGTTTCATTGACCCATCAGAATATGTTTCTCATGGTGGATTCGGAAAGACAGAAGCAGATAGAAGAGCTTTTGTTGAATCTGTTCATGAAGGAGCTAAATTAAAATTCCCTAATGACCCAGAAGCACAAAAGGACTACATTAGACACATGGAAGATGTAGCAAACTTCCAAGCTGAGTTTATGACAATGAAGGACATTGCAGAACTTGGTGAGGTTAATGAAGCTGTTCTAGATAAATCATTAGAACGCATGGGATTCAATAGTAGGGTAGGGCCACTAGAAGGAAGAGAGGCCAATCTGCAAGGATATGACAAGACTCATGGTATCTTCAATGATTATGTAGACAAAGTAGTGAATGGATACTACAAAACCATGTCTGCCATACACGGAGACAGAGAAATCAATTTGATGAGAAAGCAGTTCAAGGATCGTAAAGTACCTGAAGCTGAGCAGAAGCACTTTCAAGAGTTATATGAGCGTGGTGATAAGAGAAAATCACGCAGGAAAGATGATACTAAGTTAGATAAAGACATAGAGTTAGGTGGTAGAGCACCACGTTATAATAATTATATAGATGTATGGGCTGATTACCTTAAGCTACATTTACAAACTGTACTAGGGCATCAGACCTATTTCCCTGAACAGATCATGTACGAAGTAAATCGTAACATCGACCCATTAGGTCTAAAGGATAAGCGTAATCTATTTTATTTAACGTCTGACCAGAACATGATGAAGTTATATGAAAAGCTTTGGCAAAAGAAAAAGTTTAAGAAGGCTCCATTCGTAGGTCGTATTCTATCTGATGCTCCAATGGATCCTAAAGCAAGAAAAGAATACTTTAGCCGTAAACTACATGAGTTTGGTAGAATGGAAGCCCAGTATGAGTTAATGACCTTACTTGCCAATACTGGTACATGGGCTACTAATATATTTAGTGGTAGCAGTATGACTGGTGCAAGTGCAGGTGTAAGGAATTTTATTAATACCTTTAATAATAAAAAGGTATATGATAGGTTACTAACAGCCAATGGTAAGCCAGTTCTTAAGACATTGGATGGTAAGTTCGTTAAGAACAGAAAAGACCTGACAAGGTACCTTGAAGAGCGTGGAGTGCTAGATAATTTTATACAGCACGAATTTGAATACAATAAAGATATGACATCTAACTTGAAGAAGGTAGGAGTTAGTTTAAAGAACTTTAGACGTGACCTGACAACAGCCATGAAAGGTGAGAAAGGTAAGAGAGAAGAGAGTATAAGAGAGGTTGTCTCTAGGTATGGTGTTAAAGATACTATGTTGAAGTATGGTTCTTTTTTCATGCGTCAATCTGAGCAATTCAATCGTGTTAATTCCTATATGGCACATGCATTGCAAATTATAGAGAAGTTTGGGCCACAAGCTAGGGAGCTGTCTATAGCAGACCCATTTGTACATGAGTTTGCTATGAAGGGCATAGAGAATACCCAGTTCCTTTACCAGAATAGCTTTAGGCCTATGTTTATGCGTACAGCAACAGGTAAGGTGTTGAGTAGATTCAAGTTATTTGCTTGGAATTCAATACGTACTAGGCGTGAATTTTACAATCAAGCAAAGTTATATGGGTTCAAAGAAGGGACATTAGAATATAATAGAGCAAAAGATCTGTTTTTAACAGATATGTTTATGATGGCGTTAGGTGGGGCATTCATGTTTAGTATTTTTGATACGTCACTTGCTCCTCCTTATGATTGGATTCAAGCTTTAGCTGATTGGATGTATGGAGATAAGAATGAGCGTGATATGGCTTTCTTTGGAAGCAAGCTAGGGCCAGCTAACTTATTAAAGCCCCCAATTGCTAGAGTTCCAGAGGCAATGGGACAAATATTAACAGGTGACTGGGAACAGTTTAGTGGATATACTGCTTACACGCTATTCCCATTTGGTAGATTAGCTAGGCAAGTAAAGCAGTTATCTGATGATGGAGTAGGCAGAGGGCTTGAAAGGACACCAGAGATATTATTAAGGTTCCCTTATAATAAGATACAGTCAAGGATAGAAAGGGCTAAAAGACGTTCTGAGCAGTCAGATCGAATGGAAGAATTGCTAGGTTAAAAAAAATATACCAAGAGGAAAATTCTCTTGGTATATTTTATGTAATTATGCTTCTGTTGGTCTATCCTTAATAATATAATGTATTAACATTCCCATAAGAATAGATACCATCGTTAGGCATGCTCCAAATGCATATATTACGAAGTTTACAGCCCCTTCAGCTAAGTCTAGTATCATAATCATCTCCTTTTATTCATTTCTTCTATGATTTCATTTTTATCATTGTGACTTCTCCATCTACTTAAGTAGTGGTACAAGATCACTAATGCTGTTATGTAAACAAGTGTAAATACATCGAATGCATTCTCTTGTAGTGATTCTAGCCAATAAGACATTATTTCTTCTCCTTGTATTTTTCCTTCATTGCTAACATTAGCAAAAGGTAGTTAATGATGTCGCTTACACGTCCTTCAATACCTTCGGATGAATGTTCCTTACCATCTTTAAAGTAGCTTTGAAGACTGGATAAATGCTTATTCAAATATACAGATAAAACTTGCATAGGTGTTAATCCTAGTTTCCTTGCTATTTTTTCAAAATTCCATAGGACATTTTCATTTTGATTACCTTCGGTGTATTCAATTCGTTTAAGGTCTGATAATTCCAGTGTAAGTTTTAAAATAGATTCTCTAAACTGCTTGTATTCTTTAGCTGTCATATTACCACTCCGTTCTTACTTCTATGTTGTGTTTTAATGCTCCGCTTTCTACAAGCTCTTCAATTACACTCAGTAACTTGTCTATATCATCTTTATGTACATTGATAATCGTGTCTAAACGTTTCATTTAGTTGTCCTTCCCAATGCTATATGAAATAGCTGTGGTGTTAGTGTTTTATAGCTACCTAGGCCATCTTTTGATCTTTTAGCAAGTCTACGTATATGTAGATACAATTCTTCTTGTATAAGATCCATAGTGCCCTTTGCTAATCTTAGATCCTGTTCTTTAAACAGTCTCTTAATGTCTTTTTGTGTCATTGTTTCTCCTTAAACGTCAGCAGGGAAGGTCGGTATTACCCATAATTTTAAAGAGTTTGACTCTTGAGCCTGTACCTATTGTTCCCTGCATCGGTTTTCTTAAGTTTGAGACTTCAGGTGCCAACCTTTAACTTGTCACACCCTTTTTTGCACACTTATTACCTCGCCTTTATGGGTCATTGGTTCTAAGTGCCTTACAGCATTGTTAATATTCTGAAAGATGTTTTTAGTTTGAAGTCTCAATTCTGTTTTTACATAATTTAACAATTTTCTTTATACTTTTTTTTGCGTGTTCTTTTATGGTTCCACTGTCAGCATGCATTTCTGCTATTTCTTTTAGTGTGCCCATTGCAAGCATTGCTACATCTTCTAAAGAAAACTGTTCTTCTTTATTCGCATTCTTCACATTGCTTCCTTTCTCTACCAAGAATAGGAAAATCCTCATAAAATAAAGTAGGTTTTATTCCTTTGTCTCTATAGTAAGATCCATTGGCTTTTGATCCGTCTATTTCCCAGCATTTATTACATGATTCGCAGTATTTTATGTTTTTATCAGCTTTTTTTGCGTCATGTTTGTATGCTTGATAGCCGTCACTCAATGGCTTTCCCTTTTCTTTTCCTTTTAGTATTGCTTTATAATACCACACATTAGCCTACTAACATTTTAAATAGGTCTAACAAGTCCTTATATCGTATTGTTACTAATGCTTCCTTACGATCTTCTTTGAGAATTTGTCCATAGACATAATCACATGGTTTTAGATAGTCGGCTATAGCCTTACGACCTTTTACTTGGAATTTATAAACAGCTTCCTCTTCTTTATCTGTAAAGTGCTTAGCCAGTTTAGTTCCATGCATATTTATAACCATGTCTACTTCTTCATGCCAGCCTAGTGATCTACCATCAGATCCCCATGCTCGCTTTGATTCAAATCCATAACCCTTTGCAAGGTTTACACATTCTCTTTCGATTCTGTTACCTTTTTGTTTTGGTGCTTTACCGCTCATTCTTCTTCTCCATATACCATATCAACATCTTCTTGTTTCATTATAGTAATTTCTTGCCATTCTTGACTTTCTGTATTTGAACAATCAGAAATACGAATTTCTACTGGTTGATGTATTTTCCACCCTAGTTCTTTAATTAACTTGTGTGGTACGTTAACAACATCTGCTGATGTTCCTTTTAATAATCCATTTACACATTGATTATCATTTATTGCTTTCATTCTTCCTCCTGAACATTGTATACAATGTTCTTTACATTTAGTACAGATTGGTGTTTCAATTGATATGAATATTGGGGCACTACAACAATCGCTTATCATCTTACCTCCTTAAATCGTCTATTGATTTAGCTAATTTATTAATAGAATCACTTATAGCAAATAATCCTTGTGTAATGGAATTATCATTATCAAAAGTCCAAGCTGACATTTGAATACCTGCTCTTTCAATAGATTCAGACAGTGATATATTTCTAAGCAAAGGTTCATCTCTATTTTGTCCTATAGCATCAGCTAATTCATATATAGAATTGATCAATTCTTTGTTTTGTATTTTATTATTACTCATTCTTCCTCCTCATTCCAATTAATTGGTTTATTAAAATTAGGTAGTTCGCTTTGTAGCTGGTCATGTGTAGGTAAGTTTAGCAGTTGCCAAATCTTATCCATGTATTCCCTACCACTACTAGACATTCTGTCTCTATCGCAAACTTCCAATTCTGCAAGATACTCTATTAGTTTTTTTGTTCTATCACTTGCTACATTTAGTTTTACTTTTTTCATTGTTTCTCCAGTAAGTACGCTATGTATATTAAAATACATATAGTTAAAAATTCAAACATTATAATACCCATTTATTTGCTATGTTAAAGCCTATAAACAGTCTTAAAGGCATAAAGCCTAGATGCACTGCTAAGGCATTCCTCATTGATTTCTCTTGCTGCACAGCTATGCTAAACATGTTCAGTGCTATTATCCTGTAGCCTGTCACTGATGTTGTCGTGTCCTTTCTCTGATTTATTATCTTCATAGTTAATAGGTCTAATATTCTTATCGTTGTCATATTCTTCTTCCTGATGTTTAAAAATCATTGTTGTGGTTTCGTTTATATCATGATCATGAACAAAAACATAGGCTCCATTGCCTTCTATTTTTTGTACTTTATCATCTTTGATGTGTATTTCTACAATTGCCATGGTTACTCCAGTATGTGGTGAGATTACCAAGCCAACCATTTTATATCTTAACTGTATACGCTTAAAGTGAGTCTAGACTAATTCTTATCTTTTTCAAGACTTTAAGTCGCAGGAGATATTAGATTGACTTGGTTTTCTCATTATTTTCTCTGGTTAAACGTAAACGTTTCCCAGTCAAAATTGCAAACCATATGAAACATTGATTCATCACGTGATCCTAGGGTTCTAATTCGCCTAATGCGGTTATTTTCCCGATCACCCTCAAAAGCAATTACTTTGTCTGCTTTTTGCTCTACTACACTATTGCCTTTTATATCATGTATATCCATTTGATTGCCTTCTACTAATCTTCTGGATGCACCTTTTGATATATGAGACACTCCTAAAAGAATTATGTCTGTCTGTATCGCAAGTTTCTTTAATTCCTTTACTACATAATCCATTCTTTCAAACTCATCGTTTTTTGCCCATTTGGCTGGAACCATATCGATAGTATCTATTACTACCATCTTAGGTTTATATTTATCTATGAGTTCTCTATATTGTGTTATGTCTGGAGAATCTGTTATAAGGTTGACGTGGCTTAACTTATCATCTAATACGCCTAATGCATTAACATCTTCTTCCGCAAGAAGATTTAAGACTTCCGTTTTGCCTTTCTGCAACATCTGTTGCATAAAACGCCTTGTCATGGTTTCTGCATCTACTTCTAGAGACATAAACAATGTCTTTATGTATGGTGTATTAGTTACAATGTGCTGATAAAATGCTGTTTTGCCCAATTTAGTATCTCCAGCTAGTATAGCTAGATCCCCAGCCTTAAATAAATGAGAGGCTGGTAAGAAGTTGAATACATTCTTGAGATCAAATGATTTCTCTGCAAAATCAGTTTGAGCGTATTTTATCATGTTTGAGATCATATCTGTAGCATTCATTACATCTGCATCTGTTTCTAGGCTTTTATTCCTATATTCAATGCATTTAGAATCACAATACTTAGATAGTATTTCATCACTGCATGGGTAACGATAGCCACCTACTTTAATGCAATCAGCTACAACTTTGCTAACTTCATCAGCAGGTAATGGATCGTCCGATCTTTCATTGAAAGCCTTAGCTATACCTTGTACAGCTTGAGCATCGTATCCCCATTTTGATATTGCCACACTAGCAACTCTTAACAGATAATGGTGTCTTTTACCTGTTTGATGTCCAGCATTGTAAATATGCTGAGCACAGGTAATGTACCTAGATGTTTCAGCCTTAGTATCTTTAAAGACCTTGCGGACTTCTTTGATATTCTTACGGCTAATATCCATTGGTTTAAGTAACTGATGGTTATCGTAAGCAATCTTAGGATGTTGGTAGTCACCTCTAGGTTCCTTAGATCTGTCTTTTATGTAATCATAATCCCATTTTTGTAATTCATGAATCTTAAAAGGATTCTTGTATCTCATGGTTTTAAGATTTAATGAGTATTCAGTTCTAATAAGCCTAGTAGCATCATATATAATGTCTACATATTGACCAAAATCTCTTTTGATACTTGCTCTAACTATTTTGTCTAGATTTTTAGATGGTTCAAATTGATATACATTTGGTATGTGGATATGAAATCCTTTACCACTAAACCATATATTTATCAATTCATTACCAATCCCAAAGCCATTTAATACATCAACCATTTCTAATACTCTATCTACCAATAGGTCTGCTTGTAGCTCGCCCTGAAGGTCAAGATCGAATATAATAGTATTGATTGTTCTTATGCCTTTAAAATTGCTAATAGTACCATTTTCTTTAACAAAATCTATTACGGATTCATCGTATAGAAACATTGATCTGTAAATTTCTTTACCCAAGTTATTCTTAACAATGTCTTTGAATTCACTTGCTTTGCATATGTTTCCACGATGAGCTACTTTCCCAATAGCGTATTCTAGATACCAGTTATCTAATAAGTGGTTTCTATTATCCATGTTTTTTGTTTACTCTTTAGTTTTATTGGTTTTATGCTTTTAATGTCAATATCATCGAAGTCTCGTTTTTCACGGAGTTTCCTCCAAGCTCTACTATAAGTACTTGGGGTGTGCAATACACCCCAGTACTCTTTAGCATACCAAACTAAATCTGTTTCTACATCGCTACTCTTGACATAGAAATTTTGTTGGTTTATACGATTCTTCAGCCATTTTTTAATAACTGTAGATACTTTCATTATACGTCAATACCAGCCAGATTGATAGTAGGGGCATCATCCTTTGGTGCTTCTTTGGATGATGGTTCCTGTTCTCTTTCTTTATAGTCCTTGACCCATCCTTCAGATACTTGCCTTTCAAAGCGTTCCTTCAGTTTGTCTCTTCCACGAAATACAGCCATTGTTTCTGGAAATATATTCCAGTACGGCTGTCCATTGTCTTTTAGATTCTTTGAAGGGTAGGAAAGAAGTAAAAATTCTTTACCTATGCATCTGTCAAGATAACTATCAGGTATAGACCAATCATCTTTGTATTGAGGTTCTTTAATGCCTACAGCCTCAAGGAACATTTTTACCTTTAATGCTCCGCCCCAAGTATCTTTATCCTTGTTGAAGTTTCCAAAGATGTTCATGGTTTTATCCCAATCTTGTCCATCATTGAATGTTACTTCTAAGAATATATCATTGTTGTGCTTTTGGTAACTTAACTTATGATCATAGTTAAGTTTTACAGATTTAACTGTACCAGTTGTTACGTAACCTGCCATTATTCCTTCTCCTTTTTGGCTTTTTGTTTAATTCCTTCTTGTTTATCCTTTAGTTGTATGTACTGAGCAATTACTGCTTCATCTGATGGTTCTGTTTGTAACCATTCAGTTATTTTAGTTTCTACTTCAGTACCAGCAAACTCTTTAGATAAAGAAAGTCTTTTGAGTTTTAATGCATTAGGAGAAAGTTGTATTACTTTACCTTTTGTATTTTCTCTTAAATGACTAATGTGCTTTGAATTATCCATACTATCAGCATCTGCTGTATCATCTATTGCAAACAAGCCATTACAAGCATATTTACGTGCATATGACGATGTAGCTCCTGTTATTTGACTATCATCCATCCCCTTTTTAGTTACGGATTCTCTAGCCCATCCTTCGCAAGATATTTCATTGCCATCATGGTCTCCAAAAATAGCAGTAGCTTGTATGTAATTACTTCCACCTATTGATACCATTTTATCTGTAACTATCAAGAAGCAACCTGTTTCATTTAAGAAAGGCTTAACGCCTTCAAAAATATCAGCAAGGTTTCTATAGTTATAGTTACCAAAGTTATTCTTATGCCCTTTCTCTACTCTTAAAGAGGTTTGTATAAGATTTAACTTTTGGTGAATTGTCAATTCAGTCTTATTCATATTAACTCCAATTGTTATGTTATTTAATTATCACAACAAAAGAGAGCCAAAGAAATGGAGACAACTTCGACTCTCTATGTTGTATGTATTACTAACTTAAAGGTGTATTTGCGAAATACATAGTTTTATGGATATCGTTTTCTACCATTTTATTAGCAACGTTTAGTGCATTTACACTATATTGATAAGCTTGTCCAAATTGAGTAGCTTTTACCCAATCTTTGTAATGCTTATCATGTGTATAATACTCTGTAATTGCGTTATAAGCGTCCCACAAGGTCTTTCCTTTGTTGCCAGCCCCAAAGTAGAAGTTATCTACTATTTTTTTATACGTAGGCTTAGCCGTATTTCGTACCTTTATACCCAATTCTGGGACACTCTCCTCATTCCTCTTTTTGAGAAATGGGATTACTGTTTCTAGATATAAATCTAGTTCATTTGGATTGATAGCTCTATCTTTCATCCTGTTCATTTGTTCTATCGCTTGAGCGACATTACCTTGACAAGCTTCAATATTGTTAGCTACATCCTTTATGTTGTTCTTTATGTTCTGAGTGTGCCTGAAATTGTATTCAAACTTTGCTTTTCTACTTAGTGCAATGTTTAAAGTGTTCTGACATACTACTCGAACTAACGTATTCCTCATATTGTTCCCTGTAGAACCATCATGAGAAGAAAAAAGTAAAATATATGGATCTATAGCATCATCTCCAACCAGTGCTGAATTTGGTGCTTTTGCTAATATCCATATTTTCTTACCATCTTGGATTGCACCTGCTGTTTCAAAGGTGTATCCATAGTCCACTAATGGTCTAAATGGCAAGAATGCATCATGATTTTGCAATATTTCGTACTGTCCTGATACATTACCTAAGATTTGACCTGTGTCTTCTCTTAAGGTAACATAATGTCCAGTCTCTGATAATTGAAAATTCATGTGCCCTTGTTTGAATTCCTTGATATAGGTTGGTTCTTTACGAACTGTCCAATCAAGTCCTGATGCAGTGATTGCCTCCTCAACGCTAGGTGGGTTGTCTAAACTGACACCCTCCCTGTGCCAAGGAGTTTCTCCTACGTACATCATTGAGTCTATTACTGCTGGCATAATGCCTCCTTTATTATATTCTTTCTTCAAAATACTTGAGCCTGTTGTAAGCTGGGCCATT
>Ga0208013_1000818_pt1 | contig 15969 bp, 21 predicted proteins | sample 16_taG_FD_184091 | JGI IMG/M metagenome (GOLD analysis project Ga0208013, IMG submission 184091) | Marine viral communities from the Subarctic Pacific Ocean - 16_ETSP_OMZ_AT15313 metaG (SPAdes) (version 2) | ecosystem: Environmental > Aquatic > Marine > Oceanic | place: Pacific Ocean | collected...
ATTCTCAGAATCGCTGCTGATGTACTTGCTGTTGGAAACTCAATAGAAAAAGTTCCATTAGAAACTGTTTTAGCTCCACCAAATGAAACAACACATACTGATCTGTTAGTTGTAAATCCAGTAACTGCAGTTGTATTATAAATTAAACAACCATATGTTGTGAAAGTTGCTGAAGTCCAAGATGTACCATTTGCTGTAGATAAATCTGCAAAGTCTGTATAACTTGTTGTAGTTGAAGAAGTTCCCGTTACCCCACTATTAGTTAAAGCTTTTCCACCTGTTGTGTATCCAGATGAAGTTGAAGTAACTTCGTAAGTGTTTGTTGGATCTGCTGTTCCATCTGTAGGTGCAGTATACTGAGATGTTGTACCATCTAAGTTTGCAGAGGCTGATGAATACAAAGATAGTTTGAATGCGTTTCCAGCTGGTGTTTGACCAGATGTATTAAAGTTATGTCCACCTTTCATTAATTCTGCTTTGAAAGTATTACATACTGCTGAAGTTATAGCCATAATTTTTTTCTCCTAATCCCTTTTACTTTGAAGGTGAAGGCGAGTCAATATATAATCTAATGGTTCCATCATCATAATCGTCTCTTCTTCTTCGACCTATTTGTTCCATTGCGAACTTTTCAATCTCATTATTATATCTTTGTTCGTAATAAGTCAACATATCCGTTGGACCTTTTAAATATCCAAAAGCTTCCACCAAACAGGCGTATAGGAGTCCATTTGGGAAATTAACACTTAAATAAGTGGTTGTATTGCTTCCTGTCAAACCAGGGGGTCTTTTTGAAAAATTCACTTGAAAACTGTATGTTTTATCTGGGCATGGAGCGAACATAATTGTACCTGAAGTACTATCTGTAGCCCCTGTCATTGTAGTAGTTCCTCCAAACATTGCATAATATTTTGGAATACCTCTTCCAGAACTTGTGTCTGTAAATTTATTATATTCATTTATAAAAGTAACATCTCTTTTTTCTAAGTACTGAGTAGTATCAGGAGTCGTATCATCTTCAGTCACTTGAATAGATCTTACAAACAAGCATCCTGCAGGAGCATTAATATATTGTTGTCCAACTACCAGTGACCCTACTTGTGACGCTCTATACGCATCTATATTTAAATCTCTTAAGCACCTTAAACTTGCATTTCCAATAAACTGATCTGTAATAGTAGCTGTAAACACAGAAGTATCTACTTCACAGTAATTTTGAATTGCTGTTGTCAAAGTTGCGTATGTGAATCCGTCGTCTACAAATGCCATATTATTGTGGTCCTATCGTTTTTAATGTTACTGGTCCTGAGGATGTATTATATCCTCCTCCAGCGATTTGTCCAGTGGTTGCTGTATCAGTTCCACCTTGATCGGAAGTATCCACCCTATAATTATTTAATGGATCTGGAAGACATCTAATGGCGTCGCCCGCAGTATGTGCTGTAGCAGTAGAAGAAAAAGATCCTCTTACCACACCATCTAATACGTTATTAGTAATACCAGTATAAGCAATTAATTCTGCTGCAATAATTATTGCATTAATAGGTGTTCCATCTGAAAAAAAATTAACATTTCCTGGAGTCCGAGGACTTTCTACTTCAAATCCAGTAGAACTTGTTAAAGTTATTCCAGTGGTTTGAGTAGCATTAATCGTTCCAACCAGCGTAGTTGTAGTACTTGTCCATATTCCAGGAATAAGTTTATGTCCTGAAGCATCACAAATTTGAGCTCCCGTGATTCCATCAATAGTAGCTATATTATTAAATGCACCTGCAATTCCTGGTGGTCCTCTAAATCTAACATAACTCGCATGATTTCTTCCATGATTTTCCTCAAAAACATTTACTATAGGGCTTCCCGCTGCAAAAGTTGTAATAGGATTAAAACTTAAAAACCTTAAAGCATCTGAAGGGGGTTGTTGTGGTCTTGTTGTAGGTAAAGCTGTTGGATCCGCTGCGCTTGGTTTTGGATCTAGTTGAGGTTGTTTAGATTCAAATTCAGAATAGTGTACAAATAGTCCATTCCATTGGGTAACCATTTCATTCCATGGAAATGATTGTCCGCTAATATCAGAAACTGCTAAAGCGAATTTTCCTTTTGCAAAACGAGCCATAATTAAATACTAGGATAGTACGTTTTCGGTGTAATGTAAGTACTTGCTTCCGAACCATCCGCTGCCTCCGCTCTTAATAATTCATCTTCGTAAAGTAATTTTAAATTTTGTGTTCTATCCGGTGCATATTTCATACTTAAATAATAAGCTAAGCCCGCGCACATACATGGAACATAATAATAAGGAACGTCGGTTGCATTTGTATAATCCCCAACATCATCTATTCTTTTCATGTAGTAAAAGAAAACTCTGTCTCCAGCCTGACTTGAGCTTGGAGTTGTGTATAAAGTAATTGTAACTCTATCTATAAATCTTTGAACCCAGTATTGAGAAGGTTGGCCTGTAGCTAATTTATTAGACAGAGAAGAATATGTTGATCTTGAAATTTTAGTTAATGGACTATCTGATTGACTAGTAGTCCCAGCGTTGTTTCTATATGAAGCTTCAAAAACATCATCCACACCAAATAATTGAGCACCTGCATTATCTAATAATGTAGATGTTCCATCGGCACTCGAACGGTATGCAATGTATTGATTGGTATTAGCAACGAGCGTACAGTAACCATCAGCAATTTGCCAAAGATGTATTCCTCTGTTAGCCCATTCTTGAAAAAGAATATTTAAAGATCTACGAGCAGTTTTTAGCTGGTAACCAGCAACTCCTCTAAGTCCACATCTTTCATAAGCCTCTTCTATAATATCATCAATAAAAAGGTTCTTATCAAATGTTGTAGTACCTGAAGTAGTGTTTGCCATTTACCCTCCTATCCATCGTAGAAGAATGTAGCCGAACCCAATCCTGTGACATCAGTATACGCACCATTAGGATATAAAATTCCATTATCTGGAATATACGGATCTGTTTGAAGTGTAGCTCCTGCCGGAATTCCCAAATGCAAACCGATTGTTCCTGTAGTGGATGCGTCTCTCACAATTAACCCTACTGCGCCTGCACCCGCATGGACGTGCATTCCTCTTAATCTTGTTCTACCAGCAAAAATAGGACCTGCGCCTGAAGCGTTTGTACCTACAGATAAACTTGTAGAAGTTGACGGTTTTGAAATACTTGTGACTGAAGTAAAAGTAATACTTGTATCATTATTTGAACTTCCTCCTGGACCCGTGTGTTCGTGAGTTACAGCTTTTCCATCTTTATCTGTGCCGACAATTGTAAACACAATAGCATTTGTTGTAGCACTCCCTGATGTAAATTTTAATGTAGCTGCTACGTTACCCCATTCAGCAAAGCCCGCGGCTGTAGATGCTAAAGTTAGAGGTGTTGTTCCTGCAGTTGTTGCATTCGCTGATACATTATTTGTACTAGCACTTAAAGGCGCCATATAAAGTGACTTTATCGCTGTTACATTACTCATAATTTTTTCTCCTCTTATTTTATACTAAGGCCCCGAAGGGCCTTAGTTAAAACTTATTAGTTAGTACCGTTAACACCTTGTAAGTAAGTGAAATTAATCATCCACTCACCTGCAGTGATAGCTGCACCAAAGTCACATGTAACTGTTACTAATTTATCAGCTGCATATGGATTAGTGTCTCCATATGAAGTGTTCATACAATTAGCATGATCAGGAACTAAACCACCAGCTCCCCCAGCTCCACCTAAATTATACTGACCAACTGCTCTTAAACTAGCTGATGTAGTTGTAAAGTAGTTTAGGTCGTGTGTATTAGTTGTGCTTGATTGACCGATGTTAGCTCCAAATTCAAACGCTGCTGTCTGACCTGGGTCTTCAACAGTAATTAACGAAATATTCGTAATTCTCGAGTTTCTCGGAATTACAATATTGTTTGCTAAGTTACTTTGGACAGTTGAACCATAAGTTCCACTTGGTTGATAACCTGCAGTACCAAAACCAACTCCTGGAAAACCATTGTAAGTTGATTGTAAAAGTACAGTCATTTTATCTGTTGCTAAAACACCAAGAGAAACGTTTCCAGCTGGTTGCTGAGCCGCTCCACTAGATGTTAAGTTAACTTGTGCACTTGTAAGAGTTGCAAAAGTTTTAGTAGATTGTACCGTAGTAGCATTAGCCATAGGTTGAACAGTTTCTGTTTGCGGTAAACCGTAAATATCAGTTCCTGTTAAAACCATTTCATTGTTACGATCGTCTCCTGCAGAAGTAATTGTAATCTGCGCTGCTCCACCATAACCATTAATAGCTGGTAAGATAGTAGTTCCGATTGTAGCTGCATCACCAGTTAAAACCATATTACCATCTGTTGGTTGTGCTGCCGCTGCTAGATTAGCAACCCCTGCACCCGTTACCGTAAATGCGTTGTGATCAAGCCAAAAAGATTGACCTGCTTGAACGAATCCTACGTTTCTTGTTAAGCCCGGTTTGTAAGTTGTTGTCGAGCTTTGATTGTTTTGCTGGACATTACCTTCATTGATAGGTCCAGAAAAGTTTGTTCTTGCCATAATTTTATCCTCCTAGTTTCTGATATATAGTCTCTAGGCCGTCGACTATACGCGTCTACATATCATTTTTAATTGTATAGTGAATAATTTATATATTAGATTTGAGTAGAGTGCAAGCGATCCTACAGGAAATGTACGATTTCAGCGATGTGGCGTTTATCTAAGTAGCCACAGAAACTTCGGGGGCAGCATTAACAATTGCATTTTCTCTATCTGCAATTTTAGCCTCTTCGAGTTTGATCTCATTGATAGTGCTTTTAATAGCATTATCAATTTGGACCATATTAAGAGTATATTTACCACTTTGCTCATACTCCAACTGCCACTTCAACTCCAAGGACCTTTTTTGTTTGTACATTTCTTGTACCATCAACAACCTCCTCATAGGTTATTCGTTTAATCCTGGGATCCATCATTTCTCCAAGATAATCCCATTTTACAACTTTTTCTCCCAGTTTGTCAACAATAGATTGTTCAATAGATTCCACGCTATCTTCAGCTGAAACTTCAAATTTAGCGTGGTATTGATACGCATTGATATTTACTAGGAATTTTTTCATGATCACACCTGTTATAGTTAAGAAAGAGGCCGTTTTTAGGCGGCCTCTTAATTTATTGATTAGTTACCTTCAACTCCGAAGATACCTCTAGGGTCAGAACATCCGAAGACGTATCTTTCTCTAGCTTTGTATCTCACGTTTCCAGTTGAGAAATCACCTTCCATTTTAGTTTGGATAGGTAATCTTTCAAAGTACTTCATCCCATTCGGCACATCAGTGATGATATACCAAGAATCAGTATCTGTTAAATAATGATTTACTCTGTAACCTTCAGGGATCATTCCCATGTTTTTGATTGCATTGATATCATTATCTGCAGTACCAGTTCTTCCTTGAGATTTTAACAATCTGTCAGAATTAAATTGATTTTCAGGTGGAACGATCATTTTCATTCCTCTAGCTGCAATTTTTAACCCTCTCTCATCTGTCATTGCTGCAATGTCTATTAAAGCTTGCTCCAATGAAGTTTCGTTAAGGTCTGCCTGAGTTGTTAACGTGTTTTGGAAAGAACCAGCAATCGTTGGGTGCGCTGTGCTGAACAAGTTAACATTGTCACCTGATTGAAACGAAGAAGCTGCCGCTACTGACGGTAGTCCTTGGTTCAAAGGTGTTGCTGCCTTGATCTGTTTAGCGTTAGCCATTGATCTTGCTAGTGCTTTTGTATAACGAGACGCAAGTCTGTCATACAGGTTGTCTTCCATAGCTTCTTCAGTTAAAGCGAATGCAAGAGCTACTGTTTCATTAGTATATCTTGCAGTAAATGTTTCTTGTGCGTTGTCAAATGCAACAGCTGAACCCTCAGGTTTAACATATGCATTAGCAAAGCCAGATAACATTACTTCTTCTTCAAAAGCTCTGTCAGAAGATTCTTTTGCATAAACTTCTTCATGCTCTGAATCATATCTTTTATATTCCAAGCCGAACAGGGCGTTCAAACCTGGCTCTAGTTCTTTAACTAGTTGTTGTCGTGATATTGCCATAATTTAATCTCCTTCCCTATTAGTTGGCTGCTCCGGCGCTTCCAGAACCAAATAAATGTTCACAGATCTGAACACGCCAATTTACATTAGCTGAACCTATCTCGTTATTTTTTGGATCTCTAGAAACTCCTAGAACTTTAAGTTGGGCTGGACCTGCTGCAAAAGTGTCTGCAGATTCAGCGCTTGATACTCCGTTCGAAGTACTTCCCGCGTTAGAAGCAAGATCGCAACATTTGTAGATGTCTGCCTGAGCAGAAGCACCTGTAGCAGCTGATTGAATTTCAAACATCTGATACGGGCTGTCATAAACAAAAGCTTCGATATCTTGACTCTGAGGAGGAGTTATTCCTCCAGGGTAGTAGTTTTTGAACGTAGGTTTTCTTGTAGTCGGATCATCATAGAAACATCCCCAAAATGCTCCAACATTTAAGACATCAGTTAAACCAGCGATATCGATGTATCCAGTTCCAGTAGCTGGTGAGCTTACTAGAGAACCTTGATACATAACACTAGCTTCTGCAGCGTCTATCCAATGTTGTCCCATTCCAGTGGAATCATCTTGTTGACCAACAGTCTTTAACGGTCTTAGACCGAAAGCGGCGTCTTGATTTGCCATAGTTGTTTCCTCCGTTAGTGACCTGTCCTTGCGGACCTCCAGTCACGGTTAATTATTTCCGTTGGTCGTAATTGTTAAAAAACTTTTACTTACCACCGAAAGATTTGCTACGAGTACTTGTACTATCATAACTGATAGGCATACTCGGGTGCTGATCCTTCAGCAGATCGTTCTTGACTGCATCGTTTCGCTCTTGAGCTTTTTGGCTATAAAAACGACTTCGTGCGTCGGCGATCTCATTAGGTATTCTGGCCAGCAACAGACCTCCTACTCCGATTATTCCCTTGTGTTTGCCAGTTGCAACGACTGGATAACCCTGTGCTTCATATTCGTCTGCTCTAACTAATTCATATCCTGATCTTAACTTACCAGCAATATTTTTAGTGTCATCGAATCCTAAGCTTTCGGCTCTTATCCATCTGTGTCGAAATCCATCCGGCGCAGGGGGTGAATCCAAAGCATTTGGTTCTTTCCATTCAACAGGACGCTTTGTAGCTTCTCTAGTTGTGGATGCGCGAGAGTCTTCTTTAACCTCTACTGCTTCCGCAGTTTCAGTCACTTTAGTTTTATTTTTTTTCATGCTTCTACTCCTCTACGTTACTTAATTGTTTAGCATATTCTTCAAGTGGCACATTCAATTTTTTAGCAATTGCTACCTGCGATGATGTGAGTTTCACAGTTTTGCGACCAGCTTTATTTACGGCTCGCGTAGCAGATGCTACTGTTTGAGTCGGCTTAGTCGATTGTTCTATACTCTTACCAAATTTATGGGGAAACTCAAGCTTTATTCTTCTATCGAGTTCTCCATAATAATCTTCAGATTGTGGGTCGTAACCCTCATCTTCGACCAATGTTTTGTGCAAATCAAACGCTGTGTAGGTCATGGCACTGTCTTTACCAAACCAGTTGTTGTTTTCTGCCCATTCTGTTGCTCTTGCATCAGGTTTTGGTCTTTGAGACGGCTGAAGATCTTGTTGAATATTAGTTGGTTGTTTTAATACACTTTCCTCTTTTTTTGCACCATCAGCCTGTCTCGTCTTCATTTCAGCTAATCGTGCTTCTTCATAACCTAGTTTAGCAATTTCCTTTTGGGCTTCTACTTCTTTGGCTATACTTCCTTCTTCTCTTGCCGCAGCTAATTTAGCTTGAGCTGCACTAAGGGAAGATGAAATTCTATTCTCCATTTCAGATACATAACCTGTATCTAATTTAGATAGTCTACTTTTAAGACTCGTGTTATCTTGAAGAATTGTTCTTGCGTATTTCGTAGCCTCATCCCTTTGACGTTCTGATTCACGCATACGTTTAGTAAGTTTAGCAATTCTTTTCTTAACTCCTTCGCTATACTCTTCTAATTCTTTTTTAGGTTCTTCTTTTTTAGGTTCTTCTTCCGTAATTAATTCGGAAGGTTTTTCTTCTTGAGGAGGAGTCTCTTTAATTTCTACTTCTCCCTCGGGTTTTTTTTCAGGAACGTCAATATCAGTTTTTACCGTTTCTTCTGGTAATGTAACTTCGGCTCCTGGACCATCTGTTGGTAAGTCTATGATCTTATCCTTTTCTTTTTCTACGTTTGGCATAGTTTAGTTTCTCCTTATATTTAGTATTGATGCAAGATATCCATTGGATCCTCGACTGTTGCTAAAACTTCATCGTCATTTAGCAAACGCACTTCTCCACCTTCTATTTGTATTCTAGAGCCTGCGTATCGTGCGAACACTACCCAGTCTCCTTTTTTACACCACGGTCCAGAATTTGCAAAGCGCTTACCTGTGTAAGCTTCTGGTCCCATAGCTAAAACGTTTCCTACCTGTGAGCCTACCTGTTGTCGCTCTAATGTAGATTCATTCATAATTAATCCGCCTTTAGTTTTTTCATCCATTTTAAATGGTAAAACTAAAAGTCTCCAACCAGTTGGTTGAGGTAGTTTTGAGCTTGCGCTCGTAATTTCTTTTGGTTCTTCTGATTTTTTTAAACCCACCAAAGATGTATCAGGTAATTTAATCTTTTGGCTTGAGGGTGTGGATATTGTCGGTTGTGTTTTCATTTTCATGCTCCTTATCTTTTAGCAGGTTAGAGATTTCCTGTAATACTATTTGATACGCTTTTAGCTGTCCTACCATATATTGATATTTTTCCCATTTGTCAACCTGTCCATTTAACAGAACACCTGACAAATTATCTTGAACAGTTTTAATTTCTTTCTGTAACTTAAAAAGTAAATGCATTCCTTCCATTATACTTTTCCACCTTTTTTAACTGGTACCCCACCACTTGGATAACCAAATCTATTGTTTCCTAAAACAGGCTTATAACCACCTACTTTAGTTAAGCCACCATCTGCATGAAAACTTCTTAAAGTTTTTGCAAGTGATGCTTGCTTTTTAGTTCTAGTATCAGCTTTACTATCTTTCTTTAAAACTTTATTTGCATATTTACTAACAGACATTCCTGCGTCTTTAGCTTTCTTTGTAAATGCTCCCGGTCTTTTAATTGCGCCTTTAATCCAATCTTTAGCCATTATTTTTTACCGTTCCTGAAAATTTGAGTTCCCTTTATACCAAAAACGCTCGCCACGACAAGAATCCATAAATTTGTAAACCATGTCGGCAATGCCTGGAAATGCTCGAAGAAAATTTTTATTTTGTCCATAGCGGCCGGATCCTCTGACCATACCCCATATGCGAGCACCAAAATTGGCAATGTGAGAATCGCCAAAATTACTTCGTCCTTATAATCTGTTTGACGTGCTTCTAAAAGTTTGCCCTGGTAAGCTTCCTCACCACGAGCTTGTTTTTCTGCATGTAAAAGCTGTGCATCAGACATAGCCATCTTTGCTCTCTGCTTGTTAGCATAAATTTTGCTTCCAGCAGAAACGGCTAATTTAATAGCACTGAACCACATATTAGTACCAAGTAGCTTTAACTGGCTTCTTATCTTTTCTGATTGCTCTGTTACCTTTTACAACAACAGTTTGAGATTCTGTTGGGTTAGTAGCTTTTATAACTTCTGCATCACCATAGCCATCTTTGTTTTTACCAACGATGCCTGTAACTTTTGGTTCTTTACAATAACCAGAGCCTATTTGCCAATCTTTCATTATACTAAACCACCACCTCTAAAAGCTTTTCCTAAACCTCTTTTAGCAATTCCACCACCTTTTCTGTCTAGTTCTCTAACGACTCTTTTTTTCTCGTCTTTAAGATTTCTTTTACCTTTTTTAGTATATGCTTTTTCCGCATCTACTCTTCCAAGTTCTTCAAGTCTATTCATTCTTCTCGTATTTGCCATATTATTTATCCATAGTTCCGACAGAAGAATACGCTCTTTTTCCTGAAGCTTTCTCCATGCCTTTAGATTCGTCTCTTCTTGCTTTAAAGCTTTGAGACTTAGTTGATTCTTTGCCGTCTCTCATTCCTAGAGATTCGTCAAGTCTGTCATTATAGCCCTGTTTCTTAGATCCCTTATCTGATGAATACGGGAATCTAGGTTTATAAGGTCTATTTCCAAAATCATTTCTCATAATTTTTCTCCTAATATTGATTTTTTACTCTAAATAAGCTTGCAAGTCCACCCTTATTTAATGTCATTGTTATATCGTCTGTTACAATTTCATTATCTTTAATTATATCTTTAGCCTTTAAAGAAGCTCTTAATGATTGTTTCTCTCTAATTTTTCCAAGATAATCAGTTATATATGAAGCATAGTAATCTTCTTGTTCACCAGAAGGTGGCTCATAAATAGGGGGCATCCCATCATCACCGCCGCTATCATCATCTTGTCGTCTAGGTTGAGTTAAATCTAATTTTTCTTGTGTCAATTTTTGGTAAATAGTGTCTACACTATGATGATGTTTTGTAGCTCCAATTTTATCTAACATTGCTAAATCAGCATCAATTTCAGCAATTCTCTCCTTTTTCTTTTCATTTTCTTTATGACCAAACCAGATAAACCTTGGGATATCTACCCAAAAAACACCTGTAGGTTTAGGAGCTTTCAGAACAGTGCTTACACCTCTCATCCATGCATTGCTATCCCATTTTTCTTTTTTCTTTTTAATTTCGTTATGAATTCTTACTTCATCTGTAGGTCCAATGTAATCTGATCCACCTTTTGCTGTTTGATCATCTTCTGACTCAACCCATCCTCGATCAGAGCCAGTCCAATCAGGTGAATTATCTGTAGTGACCCCCATGTCAGATTCCATTGTAGCAACGTCATCTTCTTGGTCAGCACCACTACTATAAGCCCCTGTTCCTTTTTCTTCTTGACCCCAATCCTGAGGTCCACCATACCCTGGTCTTTTTCCATCTGGAGATTGTTTTACAAGTTGGGAAATTCCTCCGCTGTTCATAAATAAAGTTGTAGGAGGCACACCTGCATCTTCAGTATTTTCTGCAAAAAGATTTATAAGCTCTCCTTCAGGATTTTCCTCACCGGTTTCTTCGGTTGTTACATCCATTTCACTTTCTTCAGTGTCTAAAATTCCATTCCCTTGTGTTACTCCTGCAAATTCTGTTTCCGTTGCTTGAAGTTTTTGAATATGCTCATCTAGTGTTTCTTCATTTGGATCCCACTGGGGGTACATCAATTGAAGTTCTTCAATACTTTTATTTTCAAAAGGTCTAAATAAAGCATCTCCTACTACACCGTCTTCGTTTAATTTTTTTCTTTTAAAATGATTTGCAATACCACCTTTAGCACCTATCATTGTCATTTTGTCTGTTTCTACTTCACTGCTTTTCTTTTTTTCTAATTCGTTTAATTTTTCTTTTTCATCGTCATTTAATGGAGGAGTCATTCCATCTGTAGCTTCATTCTGAATTTTTTTATTTATTAATTTATTATATTCAATTTTTTCTTTAGTGTTTAAAGAAGCAACTGTTATATCTTTATCCCCAGTTAAAATAGTTTTAACTTGATCATCTTCAGTTTTCTTCTTTTTGTTTTTATCAAACAAACTTTTAAGAATAGTTCCTCCTAGAATATAGGGATTAGTTTTATATAAATTTAAAGGGTTAAGGGTAGTGCCAAATCTATAAAGTTTATCGACATTGTCTACTGTTGTTAAAGTTTTATCAATTAAATCAGTTTTTTTCTTTTTCTCTTTAGGTACTACTACTACTTCTGGTTTGTCATCCTTATCTGGCGGTGTAGTCGTTTTAGGAGTAGTTCTAGTGTATTGTTCTGCAATATATTTTTCTCTATTATCAACACCATTGTTTCCTTTTGGGGATGTGTCTGTTTTGTCATAAGCTCCCGTTCCTTTTTCTTCTTGGCCCCAATCTTGAGGTCCACCATAACCCGATCTCACCTTCTTTTTAGATTTTCTTACTAATTGTCCACCGTCCGCTTTAGGTAAATAATATTCAGGAAGTTGATTCAACTGAGAATTTAATTGAGCAACTCCTCCTGTAAAATAATTTCTTTCCCATCGCTTCGCAATTTCTGGGTGATTAGCGTGTAGAAACCTTCTTTGCTTTTCAGATTGAAAAGGCATTAGCTTCTAGGACCTTTAAGTTTAGTAACATCAAATCTTTTCGTTGCATCAGATTTTGCTTTTGCACGATTTGACATTTTTTGTTTCTCAAGGGAAGTGGCAGCTCTAAGCATAGCTAATTCTTCGTTTTGATCCATTTTATCTTCTTGAAGATCTCTATTCATTAACATTTTAGTTTTATCTAAATTAATTCGAGCTTCATCTTCTTTTTCTTTTCTCTGATTGTCTTGAGCCTTCAGATCTAGTTCTCTAGCTCTTAATTTAGCAATTGGGTCATTACCAAAACCGCCCATAACTTTTTGTTGCTCTTTAACAAACTCTTCCATCATTTCTGCAATTAAAACTGCTTTTCTAGCCTCTACTTCTAATTGAAGTCTTTCTAGCTCTTGTTTGATTTCAGGGTTTTGTTGCATTTGCGGATTCTGTTGCATTGTTTGTTGAATTTGTTGTATTTGCATAATATTATCTCTCATCTCTAGCTGAACTTGTTCATCAGCCATTAATGCCATGTGTTCAAAAATATTTTTTTCTAAAGCTGCTAAAATTACTGGATTATTCATCGCCATGGTCGTACCCATAAAAGCTAAGTGCGCTGTAATGTGTGATTGGTGATCTTGTCCAGTAAATGCTTGAAAAGGTTTTCCACCTAAGGCATCTATGTGTTCTAATGCTGGATTTTTTGGTTGAGGCTGTGCCGGAGGCGGTAGTATTTGATCAATGTTTTTAACACCAATTGCCTCATACATATCTCTATACGCTTCGTACATATTATGCATTTGAGGATTAGATTGTGCTAATTGTAATTCTGTTTGTGCAATAGAAACTCTTTGAGTAGAAGAAAATATATTTGGATCTGCTACTGGTAAAATATCTATCTTGTCATCAAAGTCTTGTTGCTTAATTTGATTATTTCCACCCACTACATCATACGGATACACTGGAGGTAGATACGTTGAAAATACCTGTGATAATAACACAAACTCTATTTTCATAGACGCATACAATCTCTTATGTATCGCTGACATGACTCTCGAACCACGTTCTAAAAGAGCTACAGTAGTTCCAACAGCAGCCTGTTGGTTCCCGTCACCTACCTGCATGTCAGCAATTGACGCGAATCGCTGTCCAGCCGAAACACAAATTCCCATCAATTGTAATAATGTTGCTGAAGGTTCTTTGTAAGGCAAAGTCATAAAAGCATCTTTAAGGTTTCCACCTGGTGCATCGACATCTCGAAATTCACCAGGTTGGAGAGATTGGGCATCGTTGTTTACACGAATTCCTCTCTGCTTAAATCCTGCAGGCAAATTGGAGAGAGTACCTGCATCTAAAAGTTGACGTAGAGCACTTGTGGCTGCTCTTGTTAAACCGCCAATCATATGAATTAATCCAAATCCATAAAAACCTAAACCCGGCAAAAACTTAAAATGCACAAAGTATTGTGTTTTTAATTTCTTGGGATCATCAACTTTAAAGTTTCTTCTAATTGATAAAACTTTTCTTGAGCTACTATCAATTGTGACAATGTATGGAAGCTTAATTCCTGTTGACATTCCATCTTCGCCTCTGTCTTCAAACCCTTCAAGATCTAGATCGACATGGCATTCAATTAACGTGTATATCTTATTATCTTTTTGATAACCCGTTGCTGAAGTACCTTCTAGCTCTCGTTCTTTTTTCTTCACTTCAGATTCTTCTGCGTAAGGTGCAAAGAGTTCTATATCTCTATAAAATCCTCCGACCTGTTGTTTACGTAAATCATTCTCTGAAATTTTTAATACATGACATATGGCTTCCGCATCCTCTAATGAGGTAGCAGAATACGGAACCACTAAGTCATCCGCCGGAACAAACTTTGATACAGCTCGTCCCATTAAATCGTCGTAATAAACTTTTTTAAATGTAGAACCTGCTAATGGCAAATAGAATAACATTTGATCAAATTCCGGTTCATACTCTTTCATGACATCCATAAGTTGGTAGTTCATAAAATCTTTTACTCTTGTCGCTTGGTCCTGTTTCTGAGGAGTAGCCATTCCTAAAATTTGAGTTCTAATAGGTCCATTGGAAGGAAGTAATTCTTTATAAGCTTGTGATTGAAACTGTGTAACTGCTTCAGCTAAAACGGGGTGAGTTGCACCTGAAGCGCCTTGGAATGGCTGTGTTCTTTGTTCAAATTGAAATCCTAAAAGATCTAACCCTTTTGCGTAAGATCTTTCCCATTCTCTTCTGGATTCTCTGTAATCTGTATAGTTACCCATCAATTCAGATCCAAGAGGTTCTAAAATTGAATCAGGTAAAAGTTCGGCTAAATTTTGGTAGTGATTTGATCCTTGTTCAGGTGCAACAGCACCTGGCTCAAAATTAACATCTACACTTCCATCTTCGTTTTCTGTAATTTCCGTATCGTCATGAGTAGGAACAGTGTCCTGCATTTGAGAAACTATTTCTGCTTCTTGTTGTGGTCCGGGAATTGTAGTAGTCTGCCTTACGTTAGGTAAGGATTTGTCTATGTCTGCCATTTGTTTTCTCCAATCTTTCTGGTTTATCTTGTTTTGGCTTATTAATCAACCCTTTCGGGTCTGGTCCTCTTAAAGGAGGAATTGCTTTCCATTTAACATTCTTCATGTTTTTAACTAATGTTGGGTTTTTCATTTAATTAATTTTTCGGATATAAGTTCTTCATTAAAATTAATACCTGGAACTTCTGGTTTATCTACTAGTTTAAGAGCTTCTTCATAAGAAATATTCTGATCCTTTGCTATTTCAGAAGCCTGCTCATATGTGTCTAGTATATTTGATACAGATTTTTTTCTTTTGTCTATATCTATTTGTTGATCTTCAGTTAAAGGTTTAAATTCTAAATTTTTATCCGCCCAATTTTTAAGTTGATAAGCAGTCATTCCTGCCAACATATAAGGAGACGCTCTCGATATAAGATTAATCATTTTAACCGGCATTCCAGCTCTAATCGCTACATCACCTAAAATTTTTAATTTGTTCTGCCATCCAGGTACTTTAGTAAACATACTTAATGCACCAGTAGCTCCATACCTTTCTATGGCACCTTTCCAAAAAATAGGGGAAAGATAATTAATAGGATTGGATAGATCAACTTCTTGTCCTCCATGCAAAGCTACTGTAGCAATTGGAGTAAGCAAAGGAGACAAAGCTTTATCTATAAGTTTAAGAGTACCTAAAGCAGATTTAGCTAAAACACTTCCTGTTCTATTTGTTATTTTTTGTACAAAAGTTTCTGGATTTTTAGTAAGTTTATTGGAAATACATCCAATCATATCTACACTAGATGCATAAGTAATTCTTCCGCCGTCTGCTTTTTTAATAGGACAATCTAGAGATTTAGCTATTTTTAAAATATCTTTTTGTTCTAAAGCTTTTAATTCATTAATAGCTAAATTAATAACTTGAGTTCTACTTAAATTTCCTCTTTTTAATTCTTTAAAATCAATATCTCCTAATTTAGTATTTTTACCAATAGATAACGAAGTATCTCCGCCAATAGTTCTAGTGGTAACAGTTCCGTCTTCAGCTCTAGTTACAATGTCAACAAACTTTAATCCTTTAGCCTCTGTTTTTACTAAATCATTTTTTACAATTCTTTTTAATCTGGCGTTGATTGCTTCTAAAATTCTATTATTAAAAGTTGTACTTGGTCTTGCTAAAGCCCAATTTCTTATTTTTTTTAATCTAACAATAGTATCTTCTGCTTTCTTTATCGAATCTAAATTATTAATCTCTTTAT
>Ga0208013_1000821_pt1 | contig 15932 bp, 20 predicted proteins | sample 16_taG_FD_184091 | JGI IMG/M metagenome (GOLD analysis project Ga0208013, IMG submission 184091) | Marine viral communities from the Subarctic Pacific Ocean - 16_ETSP_OMZ_AT15313 metaG (SPAdes) (version 2) | ecosystem: Environmental > Aquatic > Marine > Oceanic | place: Pacific Ocean | collected...
TTGAGCTGCGGGTTCTGTATTTGCAGGCTGACTTAAAGGTGTCTGATTTGTTGGTATCTGATTTGTAGGTGTCTGATTTATTAGAGGCTGACTTATTGGTGTCTGATTATTTATAGGTGGAGTTCCTCCTGCGGGTATTTGTGGTACGGGTGTTTGTGTTCTTGTAGATGGCGGTGGTGTTGGTGTGAAAGCTCCTGTGGGAGGAGTATATTGAGATGCTTGTGCAGCTCCTAAAGTTCCAAATCCTCCAGGTGTCATGGCTAATTGTCCAGGTGCCTGCAGTTCTCCCATAGAGTATGCTCTTTGCAACATGGTTCTTCTTGCCAGTTCTGTTGCAGCATTAGGTGAAGTTAATCTTATTAAACTATCTCTTATTTTATATTCTGTTTCAGGGTCTGATATAACTTGCTGATAAAGTACCAACTCTTGTTCAGTTAATCCTGTTACTGTTCCACCTGCTGCTTTTACTTTAGCTTTTACATTTTGTATACTTTGCAAGTCTTGTTGTAATCCTTGAGCAATATTGCCACCTGCACCTTGTGTAAATTGAGCAAAGCCAACTCCAGGTGCTTGTATGTCAGTACCTGCTACTCCTTGTCCTATAGTAGGAGCTGTTAATCTTCCTGTTTGTAATGCAAGATTATATGCATTAGCTAATCCAGGGTATATATTTCCATAAGCTGCTGCTAAGTTTTGATTAGCATATCCAGGTAACATCCCTGAACCTAAAGCAAAACTTGCTGCTTGTCCAGGTGTCTGACTAGCAAAAGCTTGTAATGGATTAATTCCACCAAACGGCATATCAACTCCAGGTATTCCTTGTGTAGCTGCAAAGTTTGGAGATCCTGCTGCACCTGCTTGTCCAACAACTTTACCACTTTGGTCTACAACTTGTCCTTGATTATTTACTGTAGTACCTCTAGTTACATTTCCTGCTTGAGCATTCTTTGCATCGTTTTGTGCTTGACTAAGTGTTTTGTTTTCTGGAATTATGCCTGCATCTTTTGCTGCTCTAAGTTGTGCTTCGGTTTCAGGGACATATGTTGATTGCATTCCATACCTTCCACCTTCCATTCCACCAAAATCTCCAAAGCCACCTGCAGGACTAGGCCCTTGAAATGCCGAAAATTTGTCTGCAAATCTTTGTCCTTCGCCTGCTTTAGATGAATACATACCATATTCCATTGTTTCTTTGCTTACTATAGGGTGACCACTTAATGCTGTTAAATTTAAATTACTTCTATCATTAGCATTAACAAGATAATTATATTTCCCCCAATTTGCTACATTACCTATATCAATTTCAATTTGAGTTAAAGTTCCATTGTCAAATTTAAATCCAGGGATTCCTGAATTAGTAATCATCTGTGGTGTAAGTTTTGATAAATCATCAGGAATTCCTGGTTTTGGTTTCCCTGTAACAGGATCTAAATCGGTAGAATAGCTGTAGGGTGTGGGATATTTCCCTGTTAAAGCAGCAATGATCTGAGCAGCATTATTTTTCAAAACACTATCTAATTCACTGCCATAAACCCCTTCAATTCCTATTGTTATTTCTTTTCCTGAATTATCTTTAACTCCTAATCCTACTAATTGCATTTTATACCTCTCTCATATTGTTAAGACCTGCTCTTCTTAATTGTTCCTCTTCACTTTGAGCTCCTGGCCTAGGAGTTCCTGGAGGAACAAATGCTCCTGCTTGTGGAGTAGGTGTTGGAGGTGGTGCTCCCATCATAGCATTAGGTGCTACTCTAGGGTCTGCCGTTGGCATTCCTCCTCCTTGTTGAGCTTGTCCTTGTTGTGTTAATTGTTGTTGTAAAGCCATTTGTGTTTCTACTTTCTTTGCTTCTTTTTCTGTCATCAAAGTAAGTAGTTCACTATAATAAAATTGTGCAAGATCAGGTCTGCCTTTTTCTTCTGCTGCTTTAAGTAATGTCCATAATGCAGCTTCAGGTAAAACTTTTTCTGCTTGCTGTTCTTTGATTGCATCATCTATTTGATCAGTATCTTGTAAACCAAGAATCTTATCTCTAATAAATATATCAGGTAGCAATGGAGCTTCTCCTTCCCTTGCTATCTGAGCCATGCTCATCTTTGTCATATCATCCTGTGGCAATTGGCCAACGAATGTTATAACAATATCTCCTGCTTTTTTAATTGAAGCAGGAGATATTTTATCTTTAAAATATTGTCTGTTCATATCCTGACCAGATAATTCCATTGCACTAAAAGCTTCTGTTAAATATTGATCATTTAACAACATACACATATTTGTGTAAGCATCTTCCATTGCTGTTATTCTTGGGGATATTACAGAATCAATACCTTGTCTAAGGGTATTGATTGCAAATCCTGATAATTGAAATTGTATATCTCCATAAAGTGTATGAGGTATAGAACCTCTCTGAGTTTCTCCTGACACTAGTCCCATGAAAGCACCTGTTTCTCTAGCTACTTCCATTAAACCTAATGGTTCTATATCTTCACCTTGTGCCAAAGATATTTCTGTACCTTCTTTATAAGGATCCTCATCAAGAGTTTTCATTCCATCTCTTGATCTAATCTTTAATCCTTGTCGTCTTGCTCTAGCTGTAAGCTCTAACATTATAGACATCATGAGATTATTCTTTTCGTAATTTTCTCTATTATGTTTAAATATACTTTCGCCATAATCAGCAATCGTATCATCAATAGGAGTCATATCATTAAGTGCCTGTATCATAGGAGCTGACCCTACAGGCCCCAAAAACACAGGCACCCTTAGTGATCCGTGTGGTGTAGGTTTCTTAGCTACTCTTCCATTAGAAAGAACAACTGTGTTCATTTCTTTATCATAGTAATCATATACATCTATCCAATCTTCGTCATCGTACTGTTCGTTTCTTGGTAGTTTAATATTGTATTGTGCCTCTACTAGTTCTTTAGATTTTTTAACTTTGTAACAAGCCCAATCAAGTCCGTCTGTTCCTGATGACCAATAAGTATGCATTGGATCCCAAGGAGTTATATCGACATAAGTATTATCTTCATCGTCTTTAATCAGTAAGGCTCTACCTGCATACCATCCTCTCATACATATGTACCAACCTATTTGACTTTTAATTGAAGGCATAGATGCTTGTTTAAGTCTTTCGTCAGCACTTCTTAGTGCACCAAGAAAGAATCTTTCTTTCATATTGTTTGCATCTCTGTCATCTTCATTCTCAGATATATTAGGAATCCTGGCTACCATTTCAGATCCAACAACAAAAGATATTATTTTATCTGCATATGTTGAAGGTTCATTTGATGTGTATGACTGATATCCATCACCTGCATCATATGGATCTAATCTATAAAGGGAATAATCCCTGTCCATTCTGTTACGAAGTGGTTCAGTAGCCTCGTAATGACTCTCTACTTTATCTATTATTCTTTCAGGTTTATAACTAGCCTTTGCCATTTACCATCTCCTTACACGGATTGATGTTCTATTTTCTATATGTGCATAACCAAAATGATTAATCAAGCCATATATTACAGCTTTCACACCATGATTATACTTATCTTCGGGTTGATTGCCAACTATGTTTCCATCTCTATCTGTTTTCCACTTGTAAACAAGTGTCTGTCCATTAAAAGGATTTGGAGCTGCACCAAACTCTGATAATATTCCCTTACATTTAGGGTTAATTATTAATCTTGGTTCGCCATTTGGAGCTAATTTTAACATAGATTTTAATTTTTCTGTACCATCATTGATCTTAACTTTCTGTGAATCAAGGTACAATCCTGTTTCATTCATCCAAACTTCTGCAGGAGCTGCCATAGCCTGATGTTGATACCCTGCTACATCAATTACTCCAAACTGTACATCACTCCACCACTCTCTATTCTGACAAATATTAATCATTTCTTCTGTAATGAGGGACTTTTCGTAGACTTCATCGATAAGTCTAACTTGATCATCGCTGATCTGTATCGCTTCGATTGCATAGCCGCCTGCATAGCCTGGGTCGATCCACAAGTGGACTGGTTCCCCTGGTACATAGCTAGCCTTTTCTGATATATGTCTGTCACTTCTGAATTCTTGGAATACGATTCCCGTAGGTGGCGAAGGAATACCTTCAATCCTCTCCATGAAGAAATCATCACTAGCCTCATTCTTGAGTTTTTGTATCTCTGGATCATCTTTACCTCCTGGATATAAATGTTTATTTGTATATGAAGGTAGAGAAAAAGATTTCTCGTCTTTATCTCCGTACTTCCATGCCTGAAACAACGAAGGGTACCATCCAAGGCTACCCTCAAATGTTCCTGCTAGAAACATCCATGCTGCTTTAGGTGCACATCTACCTCTTATCCTGTAATAACTTTCTAAATCTAACTGACTAGCCTCACATCCTATAATTCCATCAGGTGCTCTCATAGCTAGAGTTCTAGGATCTTTGGCTGACTTGGTTTCTATTACTGTACCATCAGCTAATTCAATTCTACCTGGGTCTACTCTCTTAGATGCCTTCTTTAATAAGCCTAGCTTACCAAAATCTTCTATTAAATATTCAAATTCTGCCCTAGTTCTGCCGTAATCTGCAGCAACTAGCCAATATAATCCTGCACCTTCTGTTTCAAATGTCTTTTTTAGCAGGAATTTACTAGCAATCATGCTTTTTCCTGCTTGTTCCCCACCTGCTACAAGTGTAAATCTTTTATCAGAGTCCAATATTACTCTCTGTTCATCAGTAGGATCAAACCCTACCTTCTCATAAAGGAAATCTGTTAGCTCATTTGTTGTCTGAGTCATTGATTATGTCCTCTGCTTCTTTAACTACCTTGGATTTGGGAGGTTTTCTCTTTTTCTTGGCAGCCATCTTCCTGAAATCTTCCATTAATTGTTTGGAATCCTCAGAAGTATTGTCTGTAGATCTGTATTTTCCAGGTAAGTTAGCATTTAACATGGTAATCAGTAACACAGGCTTAGAATAATCTTCCTTTTCAGCCATCTTGTTTACTAATTGAAAAGCTATACTCTCTAATTCTTCGCCAACCCCTAGTCTTATATCTTCAAAGTTTGCCTTAAACTCAGGGTCTTCCTTCAACCAAGTGTATATCGTTCTTCTTGGAATACCTATAGCTTCACAAGTACTGTATACAGTTTTAATTTCTTTAAATGTCTTTAAAAATTTAGTTTTCTGCCTGTTTCTAAATGCTTCCGTTGCCATTGACCTGCCCTCCTGTCATAGAATATAATAACTGAAGTTGACTTCTATAGTCAACTATCTCCTTGAAAAAGGGGAGGTTTAATTTTTATAATTCCCTTCCTCCCCTTTATCTTTCTTTTTTCTTTATATACTTTCTTTTTTCTTTTTTTATTTGCTTGACTATCTTTTTGCTATTGCAGTATAATTTGCAAAGGGGAAGGGAATAACATCTACCAAAAAGCATTGTTCTCCCTAATTAAAAGGGAGAACATTTGCTATACCACTTAGCATATAATAGCTACACCGAATCACTTTTTGCAAAAAAAATTCTGTCATGGGTATATATAAGCCAAGAAGAAGAACCCCAAGCCATACCCCCATACAGACAACATACAATCTAGTCACAGGCAACAAGCAACACAGATAGTAGGTAAGTTACTCGCACCACTTTGATACCTAGGGCGATAGCTATCGCCCCCTCGCAATTGCATTGAGCAATTGCTCGGGCAAGTTTGCTAATCAAATGCAACCTGGTTGTTGCATTTTATTTGCAAACTTGCACAGTCGCACAGCGACTGTAACAGCGAGGGGTTGCACCCTCCACTCCTTGCATTGCAACCCCTCGCAACAGTTGCTATCGCACTTGCGATTGCTACTGTTTTTTACCTGTGCTGTTTGTGCAATTATTGCTTCTAAGCCCCCAAGGGCTGAAGCAATTAATCAGCACAAGCAAATTGCTTGACAATTTGCAAGCACAGGTAAGCTTGGAGTAGTAGCCACAACGGATTGCTCAATTATTGCACCTTGCTGTGCAATACATTGGCAATCGCTTGTTGTAGGCTACGGCAAGTATTACTCCAAGGGAGTAAATGTCCAAGCACATTGTAATGTTGCCCTAGCGAATGCTAGTGGCAACAGATTCAAATGCAAATCGCTTGACGATTTGGCTTATTTGAATCGTATTACAATGGCTAGACATTTACGGAGCCACCCCTACGGGGTATTGCTACGATGGATTGCCCCAGGGCAATCGCTTGAGTAGCAATAGTTAATTGCACTTGCAATTAACTAGGGGGGCTCTGTTCCTGTCGCTTTGCGACACGGAACACAGAAAGCATACCAAATGCAATTTTGCAACCAATCGCCTGACGATTGTTGCAAAGAGCATTTGATTATAAAAGCAAATGCAAATGCCACTTAGGCATTTGCTTTTATAATGTATGCTTTCAATTGCCGAAGGCAATTAACGGGGGGTATTGCATACCCCTACATTGTGTAGTGTTGCCTTTGCAACACACACAATCACACTAGTTGCCAGGGGCAACTGTGTGGAGGGAGTATGAGCTATGCTCATACGACCACCCCCCTAAGTAAATAAATATTCTCTTCTTAGCATAGCACAATCAAAGATTGTGCTAAAATGCAAGAAGAATATTTACTTTACGACCCCTCCCCGTGTTGTTGCTATCGCAACACACGACACGATAAGTTGCTTGGGCAACTTCCGTACATTTGTAAAAAAAAAAGCAAATGCGAATGCCTTTTAGGCATTTGCTTTTTTTTACAAATGAGGGAGTGTCCCCTCCTGTAGGAGTTGCAAAGCAACTCCAAGGAGTGTTGCAAGAGCAACACGATTTGCAAATGCAAATCTTGGTGTGTTATATTTTCTTTCTTTTATCCTTTAAGAAAGGATAAAGAGAAGAAAGAAAATCTTTACTGCAACTAGTTGCTGTAAAGAAACAACACCAAGATTTATGTTTTTTGCAAGAACATAAAGTCTTTCCAAAAGCTTTTGGGTTTAAGCAAGAACACTTATTCATTTTAACTCCTAATTGCTAATTAATAATCATTATAAAACACAGCTTTGCTGTGTTAGGATTATTAATTGTTTAGCAATTAGGTAAAATGAATAGTTCTTGCAACCCAAATGCTGAAAGACTTTATTTGCAAAAAACAATTTTGCATTTGCAAATACAAGTGTTCGTTGCTCTCGCAACGACACTTCCGAAAATTTGCACTTGCAAATTAGGAAGTGTCCCCCCACCATAAGTGCTCGTTGCACTTGCAACGGCACTTCCGTACATTTGCACTTGCAAATGAGGAAGTGATTGCACAATTGCCATGGGCAATTGGTGCAACACACCACACACGAAGTGTGTTGCATAGGCAACACACTTCTGTGAGTGGGGAGAAAGCTATTTAGCTTTCGTAAAAATCTCTATGCTCTTGAGCTATACGAACAACATTATCAAAGATGGAACTCGCTAGGAGTTCCTTCTTGTCCTGTTCAGTCCACTCACTATCATTGATAATTGCAAAATTATCAATGATCTTGTCTTGTTTGTCGTTATTTATTTTGTATTCCATCTTGGCCTCCATATTGCCAATTAATAATAATTAACTTTAACACAGCTTTGCTGTGTTATTATTATTATTAATTTTAATAGGCAATATGTGAGCCAAGAGGACAAAATAAATCGCAAACTAAGAACAAGACTTGTGAGTGTGAACTGAACCAAGGACAAGAATTGATAATGTTTTCGGCTCAAGACATCCGATTTTTCCCCACCACAGAAGTTGCTATGCAACTTCGTGTGTGCACCCCACCCCACAATCTACGAATTTGCTTAGAGCAAATTCGAGTGAACTCGCAAAAAATTGCCGTAAGCAATTTTTTGCTCGTGTAGAGTAATACAATAGCACAACAGTGCTATTGCATTACGGTTAGAAACCTTCCTGTAAATTTTCTAAGCGACCCTAGTCGCTTGTTTGCCCCAAGGCAAACAAAATTTACGAAGGAGTTTGCTGAGGCAAACACCTCAGCTAGAAGTTAAATTTTGTCTTAGCATATTTGCTAAGACAAAAAAATTGGGGGGACTAATCCCCCCAATTGCTTTTAACTTTTAGCTATTAGATTTTATATCTTTAGCTATAGCTTTCAGAGTATCTTCAGGAATTAAATCCTTAACGACAGGGTCGTTATTTCTCATCAAAGAATGAATCACTCTGGTGGCAAAAGCCTGATTGTTTAAAGCCATAGCTTTAACCTTAAGAGCTTTTTCCTCCTGATAAAGATCAGTAAGTTCTGAAAGAGTTGGTACTCCCCTCCGAACTAAGCCAAGGATAAGATTTTCAATCTCTTCCCAAGACTTGCCCATTTGGGTTCCACTTTTCTTCCAATTCGCAATTTGATCCGAAGAATATTCTTTCATGAAATTCCCTGAACTTGTGTTGTTAAAAGTTTTGTTGTAAGTGCTACTCATATAAACCTCCAATAAATAGCATTAATAATAATTGTTCAAAAGCATATGGCACTTTCGCCATATGCTACAATTATTATTATTTTATTTAATGCTATTTATAGGGGTGTTATGAGTTGCCGTCAACAAGACTTTTAGTCTTTGCTCTTGCAAAGGCCTTGACTACACAAGTGAAGTGGTCAATTTTATGGAGGAATATTATTGGTTGCAAATTCGAATAGGCTAAGAAAATGGAACCCAAATCCTTAGCAAGTTGACGAAGAGATTTAAAATCTTTCCATTGGATTAGGCGAGTGGGAGTTCCTACTCTTCAGGTTTTACTGATCAAGGAGGACAAAGATCTTTGGATTCAAAGCTATTGCTGTAACAATCAGTGCATATTTTGCCACCCGACTGATTCATACGATGAGGAATACGGAACCTTCCTGTTAAGGATTTCATTCCGAAGATATTACATCTGAAAGCTATAGCTAAGATTGCAAAGCAATCAATAGCTAGAAGTTAAAACCATTGGGGTGTGACTTAGTCACCTCCAATGGTTTTGGCAATGCCAAAACTTTAACTTCCCCCCCCTTCTTTTATTTCCATTCTAAAGAAAGCTTTAGGATCCCTGATCTAAAGTGTTTACATTAGACGACAGTATCATGGAACGGAGTTCCTTTCGTATGATCAAGCCCAAGGCTTGGGGACAAAGTGTTTGTGTCTTATTAGATGATCGAAGCCGAAGGCTCTATTTCACCACAGCTAGTGCAACTAGCTGTCAGCCAGAGGCAGTGTTTGTGTCATACGAGGGGATCGCAGATCGTGAGGCGAAGCCAGGAAGCTATGCTACTCCTTGAATTTTTGAACGAACATTTGGGGAAAATATTGTATCATATTTTTGTTCCAAAAACATGATCAAATTTTCTTTATCCCAAAGTTCTTATCAAAAAATTCAAAGGAGTGAGCATGGGTTTTAGAAATTTTAATCGTTCTGTTAGCAGTTGGTTGACAGTTAAGGCACAGCAGGATTCGAATTTAGATTCTTTTATTGCAGGTAGCGAGGGTACTTACCCTGATACAGAGTCTTGTGACTGTGACTATCGTAATTGCAATTGCAAATCTTTAGTTGACGGTTCAGGTCGGAGAGAAGAGTCATTTGATTCTGAGAATCAATTAGATGACGAAGCAGTGTACGGAAGAAAAGGTATTATCAATAGTCAGTTCGATAGTAATGACGACTTACCAGAGGAGGCAGGTAAATGAAAATAAGAGAGATAGATTGGGACAAGATTAATTCTTGCAATGACTGCAAGGAAACTAAGGAGTGGATGCCTGAGGAAAATGTATGGATGCCTGACACAGATTTCTGTGACAGACATGATCCTGATTTAGATCCGAATGGTATGTACAATGAATATATAGTAAATCCAGATCATTGCGAAGGAGGTAGTTTAAGATGAGTACACATTATTCAGGAAAAGATTTTAACTTTAATCAGCGAAGTGATTGGTTCAAGACAATGTTATCTTATCAGATAGAGAAGTTAGCACAAGCTTTGCTTGGAGTGACAGATGATATGTGGTTACACGAGGCTACGAAAGATCAGGCACAGCACAGACTGAAAGAACTATGTAAGGTGATGAAAGGAATAGGACATAAAGGAATGACAGAAGATGACGAAGGATGCTGCGATGTTTGTGTTCCACTTTTTGCTAAGAATGAATCAATTATAAAAAGGGATATAGCAGAGCAAAGAAAAAAAATTACAGATGCAAGGATAACGAATAGATTAATGAAAGATATAGAGGGGTTAGATGTACTATAGGATTAATTTTTTTTGCCACATAAAATAATACCACATCAAAGATGTGGTTTACTTTATTCATGGCAAAAAAAATCCTAATCCTATATTTTGGTTTTGGGTTTTTGTTATTGTTGTTTTTTAGTTTAGTTATTGGAGGTTACTGTGACTAGTTTTAGTATAGTTTTTGATACTATTGATTGCAATTTTGAATGCACTCAAGGAACCATGGGTACAGCAGATATATGTGCTTATTGTTTCTTTAAGTATGCAGATGATGACATAGAGAAAGCATTAGATCAATGCAGTAAGAGTTTCTTTTTTGGTAGCAATGATCGCAAGGCAGACGATCTGTTATTGAAAATATATTACGAGTTGAAAGCATGAGTAAGACTTGGAAAGAAACAAGAGAATCTATTATAAAAGATAATCCATTGTGCAAAAAATGTGGAGAGAGTACCACGAATATGAATAGTGAATTAATCAATATAGGTACAGAGAATGTACCTGGTGTACTGCAAGCTCAATGGTATAGTGAACATAAGAATTGTCCACGGAATAAGAAAAGGTGGACAAGAAATAAAGAAGATTAAGGTCACCTCCGAAAGTGGCGACAAGTTGGGTTTAACTCCTTTGCCATTTATAAACTTCTTGTCGCTTGTGCCATGACTAAGCAAATCAGTTCCCTGATAGCTAAGAAATTACTACATAATACAGTAGGGGGTTTGCTTAGTCAATATATTTAATACTCTTGGTGAAGTTCCTGTTACTGTCATCTGCAGTTTGATCCATGACAGTTTATAAACAGCTTAATGCCTACTAGAAACTACAGGAAGGTAGGAGCCATGAGTATATTATTAATTAATAGTTTAAAGAAATAGTATGGATGATTTAGATAACAAGATAGATTTTCAATTTGGTTTAGAAATAAATCATAAAGAAGTAGCAAAGCAACGAATGAAAGAAGTTGAAGAGATGGCAAATACTTTTAATAAAGTATTAATGCCTAAGATAGAAGCTATAGTTGAATGGCACCAGGAAAGTGAAGACGGAGAGTTGATGCCTAATGTGATTAGGGAAATACTACTTGGTTGGTACATGAGTGACAACAACTTAGCAAACAATTGGATTGAAGAAGAATTTGATACTATGAAATCCAATACATAAATTAGTTTTATTAAATTTAATTCAGGGAGAAATTTGTTATGGAAACAAAACCTAAATTAGATCCTTATGCTGATATAAGGAAAGTATCTTTAGTAGGTACAGACGGCACTAGCTCTTCAGCTTTTGCTATTCAAACCGATACAGGTAAGAGTGGCAAGGGTAAATGGAAAGAGGTTGGTGTTGTTAGAGATGACTACTTGTTAGTCAGTAATCAGCAAGTGTTTGATATGGCTAATCATATCACACAGGAGTCACCTCTCAATTGGGAAGTGAAAAAAGAATTCTATAATGGTAAGTCATTTGGTTTGTACTACACAGCTACAGATCAGACCCATACTATAGATTCAGAAAATGGTATCAAGACAGGAGATACTGTTGGGTTAGGGTTACACTTTCTAAATAGTTATGACGGAAGTAAAGCTCTTACAGCAGGATTACATCTTGAGAGATTGATCTGTACTAATGGTATGGTTACTAACCATAGCTTAGATAGTGTAAGAATATTACATGATAAGTCTAATGCTAAATGGGAAGATGATGTAGAAAAGATTTTAGGATTGATTGATTCAAGTGGAGAGCAAGTATCAGGAATGATGAGTGCATTCTCTGAGATGGATAGATCAATCTTAGATGAAGGTATGCTTAGACATATAGCAAGCAATGTTATACCTGGCATATCAGATAGTACCTTTGGTAAAATCTATAGGAATTTTTCCAAAGAAACTAAAGACAGCAATCAAGCTAGTGTGTGGGATTTTTACAATGCCTGTACTAATGTACTGTGGCACAATCCTACTCAGACAAAAGCAGACTTTAGTAACAATGCTTATGTCACAGATAGAATGATTGAATTTACAAACAAAGAATTAATTGAGGTACAATAATGAATAACACAGAAGAGGTAATAGAAAAAACTTCCAGACAATGGAACCCACATACTCAGTCAAACGAAACATATGTTGACATAGTATGGAAGACAACTAAGTATGATATGTTTAATACTACTGAATATAATCGTACTGTAACAGAAGAATATGTTTACAAACTTATGGCTAGCTTTGCTGAAAAGGATTTAAGGAAAGCTACTCCAATAATAGTAAACGAACAGATGGAAGTAGTTGATGGTGGTAACAGACTTGAAGCTAGAAAAAGATTAAAACTTCCTATTTACTACATAGTAGTAGAAGGATTAAGTGCTAAGAATGACATAGCTCGTTTGAATATGGACAGAAAAGGTTGGACATATCCTGATTGGCATGCACACTATATACAAAGAGATCAAGATGCAGAAGATGGAGATACAACTTTTGAAAATTATCCTTTGTTAGCAGAGTTTATGAAGGCACATAAGTTTAATTTTGGTATAAGTTTAGGATTGTTTTGTTTAAATAAAAGTACAAACTCATTGTATGGAAGATTTAAAAAAGGAATCTTAACATACCCTAACCCTAATAGATCAGATGATCTTGCTACATGGATGGGAGTTTGTGCTGAACATCTAAAAGAAAAATCTAAAAACTTTTTAATAGCTTTATGGTTTATCTATGATAACAAAGAAATAGATAATGCTGCATTTGAAAAGTTATTAAGTAAAAAGAAAAATAAAATAGAACCAGGAACTAAAAATTCCACTCAATGGATTCAATGGATAGACGAACAGATCCTTGATAAACGAATTATCAAAGATAAAGACCCATTATATTTACAAAAGTTATGGGCTGAATACCAGAAGAAAGAAAAAGAACAAGACGAACAACAGAAAAAAAGTTTAACAGACTTACATAAAGGAACCCCTGCTTAGTCCCTGAATTTGAGAGAGAGTTATACAGTATGTATATTAAATGGAATGGTTAAACTCTAGGATATATACAAGTATACTTGATAATATATAGACCAACCATATCGAACAGCTCTCTCTATATGTTTAAAGAATGAAAGCCGTAACTAAGTGTGCACCTGTTAGATCATTCTTTATTATAAAGAAAGTGGAAAGTGTATTTATACAGCTCTTTCTTTATTAAGAGAGTAACTATAAATCCCACGAGTGCTGATTTGTAATCGATAGCATTGTCAAAGTAGGGTAAGTTACTCTCTATTTATTATTAAAGGAGAATTAAATGAGTAACGAACCTAGATTTGCAGGGTGGAATCCCTTTGACGACAGTCATATTAAACAAGATAAATATATAGAAGGAGATGGAACTGTACCTGTAATACAAGATAAAGGTGCTTGTGTAAATGATATGGAATTTTTTATATCAGAAGAAAGCATGGCACAATGGATAGTTGATTTAATAAATGGAGATGTTGATGTAAGAAATGGTGGAGATATAGATGAATTAAGATTAGAATTTTATACATGGTTAGACAGTAAAGGAGAAGAGTAATGAGTTGTGGAGAACCAACAAAACATCCTGAATTATTTGAAACAGGAGTATATTATCAAGATAATTTTATAGACGGCAGACCTGATTATCCCTCAGCATTATACACAGAGCCAGGATCTGATAGACGAATACGAATAGAGTTTCACAAACCAAATAATGTATATGATGATTACTATGCAGTTGTTATCTTATCTGATTCAGCTACTTCAAGGCTAGCAGTTCGTATTCCTCAAGCTATATTTAATGTGGTCTATCATTATGGATGGGTAGACAGACACGAACCATGTGTATTATGTGGCCCCGAAGAAATATATATGGATGGAGAAATAACTGATGAAGAATTTGCAGAACGATATGGTAAGAACGGAGAAAGAATACCATATTGTAAAAAATGCAGAGAGTCAGATTAGTATAACGAAGCTGATAAATAAGATATAAAAATCTTGACTAATATGCTATAATATATGAAGGAGATTTAAATGAAAGGGGATTATCGTGTACGATACTACGAGATCAAAACTCCTATTTGGTATGGTGGTCATAGGCAAATAGGATTAGCTCCAGGAAGAGTAGCAGGTGTTAACGAATTAAGAGTTAACATAGCTTATCGAAGGAAGAAAGGAGATCAACAGTTAGTATATCCTGATACTTATTCTATAAGTCCTCAATTCTATCATGAGTATGATGGTGATTGGACAAGTAGATATGGTACCAAGTTAAAGTTATTTGTTATAGAAGACTTACAAGTCTATGTCCCGTGGATATCTATGACAAGACAAGTAATGTTTGACAACTTTGGTATAGATGAAGACCCTAAAAGACTCCGACAAATTAATAAACAAAGTTAAGAGAGGATTAAATGAATCAAATACCTGCGATTATAAATACAAACCCACCTGAACCTAAGGCTATGGCTGCAGAAATGACTGCTGATATGGTAATAGAAAGCATTGTTCCTTCCAATAATTATGGGAAGGATCAGTTTGAAATTACTGCAAGGATAGAAGCTGTAGATCAATTCTATGCTAAGAAGTATTGGATATTACAGAGCCTACCTGGTGCAAAAGACTTACAGCCTGGTCAAACTCAAACAGTTTCTTTAAGAAGAAGAAGACTGCAACAAACTAGAGAAGGTGTGGTTAAGAAAGGTTACAATGAAGAAGGAAGATTATTAAATCACGAATGGGATTGGGAGATAGTAGCATTTGGTGCTACTGATCTTGAAGTTGCTGTACCTACAGCACCTCCAACAAATACAGTTGCACCCGTGACAACAAACATATCATCTAATGGAATGTCTACAAGTGAAAGAATAGATAGAGCAGTAGCATTTAAAATAGCTGCAAGCAAATCAGACAAAGCATTGAAAGAAATAGATCAAGAAGAATTAGGTTGGATCAATGCTGTAACAGATGAGTTTGTTAAGATACTAAATAATGAGTTTGGAAAATAATTTATTTATTTTTTCTACTCATTTATTTTATCAGAGATACCACCCCTATCCCCTAACTCCTGTATCTCTGATCCATAATTCGTATTAAAAAAATAAATAAATTAGAGGGAGTGGTTGGTCTGCTTGGCTGTAGACTCCCTTACTAGATGAGAAACTAGTAAGTTTAACCTGCCACTCCCTCGCCATATTGAAGGAGATAAATATATGGAAGAAGTTAAAGGCGAAAGTAGAGTTAGAGTTAGAATCAATGTAGGTACTTCTGTTAAAGGAGTAAAGACTTATGATGCTACAGTAGAAGTACTTGGTCATGAACTAGAAGATATGACAAGGCTTAACATTGAAACATTATCAAGTATGTGTTTAGCAGAACATGATAAATTAATTGCCATGTTAGACAAGAGATATCCTGCAGGAGGTGGACTTGAATGAGTGATTTAATATTGCATGAGCATTGTACTTGTACTACAGAAAACATGGATCAAATAAGAATGATCCATGAACAGAATGAGCTTATATTAAAACTGTATGATCAAATAGCTAGTGCTGATATGAGATCACGATTAGCATTTGGAGAGGCAAAAGAAGCTAATGCAAAAATGCAAAAGTTAGTAGAGAAAAATAAGAAAGACTTTGAATTTCTTATGAATTCTCCTAAACAATTAAGTAAATTTAAAAATAAGACAGGAGGTATAGATGTCTAAT
>Ga0208013_1000825_pt1 | contig 15871 bp, 23 predicted proteins | sample 16_taG_FD_184091 | JGI IMG/M metagenome (GOLD analysis project Ga0208013, IMG submission 184091) | Marine viral communities from the Subarctic Pacific Ocean - 16_ETSP_OMZ_AT15313 metaG (SPAdes) (version 2) | ecosystem: Environmental > Aquatic > Marine > Oceanic | place: Pacific Ocean | collected...
GTCCTCACCATATAGTTTATAGAAAGTAGCTGTACTTGAGGGGGCATTCTGATACTTCTGGATAGACGACAAAATATCTTTAACAGATACTCCACTACGAATACCTTCTCTAACCTTCTTGGCTATAATATTACTATATGGGAGTTTATCTTTACCAGCTGGCATAAGTACATCTCTACTATAAGGAATCATCCTCTATCATCGGCAAGTCACATCCAGTACATAACTACATCCCTAAGTATAGGGGTCTAGGTTCACTATGGTTGACAGAGGAAGAACAGGGGAGGGTACTAAAGCATACACATGATATACTAAGTCATAATACATTGGTATATACTATATCTCTATATTACTACCATACCTACAACTATAGACCTGGCGGAATACCCTTCATATATATATAGGCACCTAAAACGAGATTTAACAAGTAATATTTGTGAAATATATTGAAACAATTCGTGAGATCTTATTAAGTCCTTGTTTTCTCACAAATCTTTTTTTTATGTATATGCAGTCAATACCCCTCCAGTGGAAATTAGGTATAAGGGCCAAAGTAAATTTCTTATGTTGTAGATATAGTGGGTAACACCCCCACCCGAAAGTATAGCTGTATAATCCGGAGGGTCCCTTGACAATACGTAGGGATAGTGGAAATATACTTAAGGATAGCTTGACAATACGAAAGGATAGCCCTGGTTGTGACATTTATGCAACACTTTTGTGATTTACTCAATAAAAACAACGGTAAACAAAAATAAATATTGACAATCGGCGAGCGATTTTGCTGCACCTACTACACCACCATTGTTATAACATAACATTTCAAAGCTGTAACATTCTGTGAACTGATGACAGCACAACCCTATAATATCACTACATAAAGAGAACATGCCCTCACACTCGATATAAGCGCCGCTGAGTAGGGTAAAAACATTCCCATAGTTGGACCTATCGCAGCATCATTAGCGCATTCCTGAGGCAATAACTTTAGGTTGTAGGCTCGCTATTGTGATGCAACTTATAGGCGAAAAAATCTCCAGTTGCTCCCAACAAAAAACCCGCACTAGGGCGGGTCTAATGTTTTAGTTTATGAGGTTGTTTATGTCATGCTGCTAAATATTCTAAAGGTAAACCTAGTTGATTGTTTACTACTATCGTGCCCTCCAATGGGCAATCGTGCAACTCAAGCCAAGGCTTCAAGATATAAACACGCTCGAGGTTTTCTATATGTCTCCCTTGACCCTCTATACCGTTGAAGCTTGTTAGGTTGCCGAATCTGTGGCGGGTTTTCCATACTATAGACTTCTTAGATGTCACTAGCCAATGCCCACTATCAATAGCCTGATCGTGTGTCATGTGTGCTGTAGTTGGAAGCTTTGCCTTTTCATCAATAGAATAAACTTCCCCATCTATGTCAGATGTAAACCAAGTATCATTTTCATCACTCATTAAAAACCATTCGTCAGAATGCTCAGAATAAACCGCCTCATCTATATGGGCATAGTTGTTGCAGGTTGTCAGAGCAATATCACCACTATTTTGAATGCAATGGTCACAAATTAAACCTTCAAAGCCTATCACTTCATTGCCGGAATGGTTGGGTTCATACTCATCACAACCTTCACAATAAAAGAATTGATCGTGGAAACAGTCTTCACAATAGGTGCCGTCATGTGCGTGATGCATATCGTATTCGCTCAAACCCGTGTTACAGCTTTCGCAATGATATTCATGCTCGCTAATTACGCCGCTTGTAGTGGTCATCTCAAGTTCGCCATGCCTAGATATTTTAAGCTTATCGCCTAAGTCTTTGGCGCTTGAATAGATATCAAAATACGGCGCTATAAGTTCGTCGCAATCATGGTTTTCTATTCTGAGTAGTTCAGCATTGATCCAACTAGACTTTTCAGGTTGCTCGCAAGCTTGCTTTCGCTTGGTTATTTCAGCTTCCAACATATCGGCTGCCAAGTTGCTATTGGTGTAAATAGGTGCGTTAGCATAACGGCCATTGCGAGTACAAATAACCGCCCTTGCTAGTAGTTGTTCTTGGCTGTTTTCTATCCATACAATTTCAAAATCGCCCGAACCATAAATTTCAGTTGGATGACAAATCAAATGGTCAAAACTATAACGCATGCAACTTGCCGCTAATGACTTGCGAGAACAACCTAGTCTTGGATCTGATGCGCTCGCTTGTTTCATTGTGTAGACTTTCGCAAAGTCTTTACGGTTTGCTGATGATTTAAAAACTAAACCTTGAGTCGCTAAAAAATACGTTTCTTTAAACCATACTGCGAAGGCTTCAAAGTTTACATCTGATCCAGCCGGTAAAATTTTACGCAATATCTTTGCGGGTTTTCCTGATGTCCTTTTGCCTTTTTCTAAGTCATCCGCTGACAAGTAAACCGACATCAAGCGGTTATCTTTATCGTCAGGTTTAGGTGACAACCATATTAGATATGTAAAAACTTGTGATTTATCATCCGCTAGCGGCGTTGTTATATCCTCCAACTTCCTAAGCAAAACACGATTTAGGCTTGTGTCGTTAGTTGCTATTGATGATTTAAATTCTGTTGTCTTATCTTCAAAAAAGCACATTGTTTTATCCTCTATACTAGGTTTAGTTTTCGATAGTTAAACAAATTGCGAAAGCGATAGTTGCCGCAACCAATGTTGCAGTTGCCAAACCGCCCAAAGGTGAGACAAATAAAACCGGCGCAGCAAAAATACAAATTGCGATAGTTAGCATGGCGCAGATCCAAGCGATAAAAGCGAATAGGTTAGTCATTTTTTTATTCCTTACATATGTTGCGTGTAGAACTAACCTAAGCTTTGCCTATTCTCTTTTCAATAGTTGCGAGTCATTTTGCTATTCAAAGTTGTAGACTTTATTTCATACACTTTTAAGGCGAACTGGAAAACTACCGTATAGGTTGTACGCCTGGATTTATACACTTTTAAGGCGAGTAACAAAAAATATAGTTTAGAGGTTGAACTATACAACCGGAAGGTATAGATAGTTTAGAGGTTGAACTATACACCCTAGAGGAGAGCGACACATTCAAACATATGAATATGTAACACATGCAAGAAATTATATATGCGAATATGTGAATATATGAATGTGTGCATATGACCCCCACAGTGGAAAATGACCCCCGCAGTGGAAAATGACCCCCGCAGTGGAAATATGGAAGGAGACCCCTACAGTGGAAATTAAGAGTGATAAAGTAGATGTGTATTGGAATATAAATAAAGGTTGCTTCAGTGTGAAAGACTGCAAGACCAATCGTGTAACTATGTACACTGATGCAATAGAGATTTCTGACGCTCAATTCATTGTCAGGAGAGCCGGTCGTGAGCGTGTGCTGAGAGAGCAGCAGAAGAATGTACACGCATTCGTGAGAGGTTACATTACAACCAACAAAACTAAACGTACCCCCTCAGTGGAAATCAGAGAGGCTAAGTACAACCCGTACAAGAATGACAGCTTTGTAGATAAGCATACTGATGAGCCGGTACATGCCGCATCTGTAGTTGATCTGTTTACTAACTCTGACAACAAGGGTGACATCAGGTGGGTAAAGTAACGGTCTGAACTAACTTTTTTACGGTCTGAACAAATAAATTACTAACAGGCGTCACAAAAGTGCCGTTAGACGTAGTATATAAGAGTGATACCCCTACAGTGGAAATTAGTAGTAGCACAGCTACGCAGTGAAACAAACTGGAAATTATTTTGTAGTCACCCCTTGACCCACCGATGGAAATACCTATATGTACATTAACAGCAACAACTATGGAGATTATATGACAACAACACAAACTTATATCGAGATGTTATCTTACATGCGACCAGAGGGTGCCAAAGCTCAACGCAAGTTCTGTAACAGATTCCTACGACCTATCTTTGGCAATCCTGACAACCGTGGCAATTACATCTTACGTGTAGGTAACAACCCTACCATTGCCTTCATGTCACATCACGACACAGTTCACACTCATGGCGGCAGACAGAAAGTAGTCGTCGGCTCAGATAACTTTGTCACTACCACACAAAACTGCTTAGGCGCTGACTGTACCACAGGCATCTACATTATGATGCGTATGATAGAGGCTGGTGTAGAAGGCTTATACATCGTACATGCCGCAGAGGAAGTTGGCTGTCGTGGCTCAGGTTACATCGTGCAGCACACCCCAGAGGTAGTTGACGGTATCCAAGCCGCTATCAGCTTTGACCGCTATGGTTACAATTCAATTATTACTCACCAGTCAGGAATCCGTACATGTTCAGAAGAGTTCGCAGACAGCATCGCAAGCATCCTAGATCTAGGCTACAGCCAAGACAGTGGCGGCTCATACACAGACAGTAACGAGTACAAGGGTATCATCCCTGAGTGTACCAACTTATCTGTAGGTTACTTCAATCAGCACTCCAAGTCAGAGCATCAAGACCTAGAGTTCATGGAGACTTTATCAGATGCTTGTATCAATGCCGATTGGTCTAAGCTTGTCCTAGTTCGTGACCCCGCTGACAAGGATGACTTCTGGTCAGATGCCTTCTGGTCACAAGATGACCGCTACTATCCCTATGCTGATGACATTGCTGTAGATGTCAGCTTAGAAAAAGTTATTGCAGATCACCCAAAAAGTGTAGCTTTGCTATTGCAATCCTATGGCTACGATGCTAAAGGTTTACTCACAGACTTAGGTCGCATCAGAGAAGGATACTAATATGCAGATGTTTATTGAAGTAGATAATTATGACATTGACGTTGATACACTAGAGTATGGCGTTGCAACCGTAGAAGGAGACGAGATGGGAAAATACTTTAACATTGAAGAGCAACCAATATTCAGCTTCAGTTCTTATGATGATGATGGTGAGTTAGTTGACCTACCTGATCATGTAGTTAAGAAAGCCCAAGATCTGATAGAAGATCACTATTGGGAGTGGCATCAGGATTATATGTACTAATGCTACACAAGCTCAATAAAGAAGTGTGTCATGAGTGTGAGAGCATCCATGACATGCACGACATAGACGAGTGGGGTTGTCCTAGTTGTAAGCAGGAAGACCCCTCCGATGAAAATATAGATTGGGATGAGCAAGAGTGTGCTTATTCAAGATGGAGGGAAGAGAATGATTAATGTACTTAGTTTATTTGATGGGATGTCCTGTGGTCAGATTGCACTGGAAAAAGCTGGCATAGAGGTTGATAAGTATTATGCAGCAGAGATCGATAAGTATGCAATCAAGGTAGCTAAAGCTAACTACCCCGACATGATACACTTGGGTGATGTGCGTGAGGTTAAAGCTGACAGCTTACCCAAGATTGATTTACTTATCGGTGGCTCACCTTGTCAGGGATTCAGCTTTGCTGGTAAGCAACTTAACTTTGATGACCCCCGTAGCAAATTGTTTTGGGAATACGTGCGCTTGCTAAAGGATCTTAAACCTAAATACTTCTTGCTTGAGAATGTGCGTATGAAGAAAGAGAGCATGGATGTTATTACTGAGGCACTAGGTGTTGAGCCTATCTTCATCAACAGCAACCTAGTGTCAGCGCAGAATAGGCAGAGGTACTATTGGACAAACATACCTATGGATAATCTACCTGATGATAAGGGTGTTGTGCTTGCTGACATCTTAGAGGATGGTCATGTAGACCGTGACAAGTCGCATTGCATTGATGCTAACTACTTTAAGGGCGGTAATCTAAAGTCATACTTTGAGAAGCACCGTAGGCAACTTGTGTTCAGTGATGATGGAATTTGTCATGTAGGTGATGCGGATCTTAAAGGCCATGACTACAACAGACGGGTGTACCATCCCGATGGAAAAGGACCAAGCCTATGTGCCAGCAGCGGGGGCAACCTTGAGCCTAAGATACTGCAAAAAAGCAGGGGTTGGAACAAGGGAGGGCTAAAGGCTCAGAACGGCAAGACGCCAACACTCAGCACAAGCTCGTGGCAACATAACAACCACCTGACGTATGACGAGGGTATGACATGGCGCAAGCTAACGCCACTAGAGTGTGAGCGTCTACAGACTGTACCAGAAGGCTACACTGATCACGTCTCTAACACTCAGCGTTACAAGATGCTAGGCAATGGTTGGACTGTAGATGTAATCAAACATATCTTTAAGGGGGTGCAGCAGTGACCCCTGAGATGGAAATGGAGCTACGGGAACTGGGTATTCTTTTGCCTACTGAGGATCAGTGTGAGCAGGAGAGCGAGCTTGTGCGCTACGACACTAGCTATAAGATGCCTGAGCTAGATGAATACGGGGAGCCACCGTGGTAAATCGAAAGCCTAACCCTATGGCTAAGGATCTTAGGCAACCTAAATATAAACCAAGGGTTGTCCCAGATAAAAAGAAACCTATATTAAGTAGGAAGCGTAAACATAAAAAGGAGGTTTAAATGTATTGTGTAATTAACAGTGACAACCTTGTCATAGCGCTATTCTTGTCGGAGTTAGACGCTAAAGATTTTGTGTATTGTTGTCGTAACCCCTACAGTAGAAAAGACTACACAGTGGAATACAAAGAGGAGTATTTATATGTCAAACTTGATTGAAGTAAAGTCTGTAGACTATGTGTTGTTTAAAGATGGTCAAGAGTTTGAAGTGTTTGATAACATGGACAATGCTGTAGAAGAGGCTACCCGTTGCTTTGATGATGAGTTAGCGGAGGTGTACTCTTACTTAGGCGATAGAGAAATAGAAAGGGTATACTAATGAGTATTGAAGTAACATATGTAGATCACATGGGATCTGACTTATCTGTAGCTAATGCAGCAAGGGTAAGCTTTGGTAAGAAGAGTGAGATGGATACGAGTGACGTATGGGGTCCACCTAAGCTTAAGGATAAGGACGCCAAGCTGATACGTTACTTAGCCAAGCACAAGCACATCAGCCCCTTTGGGCATTGCTTTGCATCCTTCCATATAAAAGCACCTGTCTTTGTAGCTAGACAACTTGTTAAGCATAAGTTCCTACGATGGAATGAGATTAGTCGTAGGTATGTGGATAATGAGCCTGAGTTTTACGAGCCTGATGTATGGCGTGGACGTAGTGCTGATAAGAAGCAAGGCTCTGAGGGTACGCTTGAGGATGTATCAACAGCAATTATATCAGGTGAAAACTACGGTGAATTAGATTGGATTGACTACAAGTATGTTGCGAGTACCACGTATAATGAATTAATATGTCAAGGTGTATGCCCAGAGCAAGCACGTATGGTACTGCCACAGAGCATGATGACTGAGTGGTACTGGTCAGGTAGCTTGGATGCATTTGCTGATATGTGTGAGCTTCGCTGTAAGCCTGACACACAAGCTGAGACAGCAGAGGTAGCGTGGGAAATTGATTGTAGTATGGTAAAATTGTTTCCTGTGTCGTGGAGAGCATTAAGGGAGAATGATTGATGAAGAGTAACATAATCAAAATAACAGAAATAGAAGAACATGAGGATGGTAGTGCTACACTGCAAGTAGAATGTGACCCTAAGACATTCGCAGCCATCTTTAACGCAGGGTTTATAGCCTTAATCAGGGCTGGCTTAGAGGGGGAGAAAGAGCAAGATGGGTAGATATGCAGTTCAAATAGAGATCGAGAAAGGGGAATACACCTTCGTGAGAAAGGAGAACCCTTGGACTTACGACACTAAGGTGTGGGTCTTTAGCAGTCGTGAGGAAGCTGAAAAAGAGGCTAAGAACTGGAATACCGGTAGAGTAGTGGAGTATCTATAATGTTGTTCTATACTGTCCTTGTGTTGAGCTACACGCTAAATGGTGACTACCTACAATCTAATATCATCTTCCCTAGTGCTAGGGCCTGTGGAGACGCTCTACCAGCCTATTACGAGCCTGTGTATGCCATTGATAGGGATGCCATAGGTCAATGCCTAAAGACTGAGGTTATATCAGCCTCTATAAAACCAAGAAAGAAACCAGAATGAAACCAGAAACAATTATGATGATGTGCGAGGGCTTAGCCCGTAGATATAAAAACCCTAACCACTATGACGACCTTGTAGGTGAGGGTGTGCTACAATGCTACGAGATCCTAGCTGAAGACCCTAAACCCCATCCAGCGAAATTATATCGTGAGGCTAATCGTAGGATGCACGACTACCTTAACTTAGATGTTTTTCCAGTCGCTATCCCTGCCTCTGATGTGTCACGTAGGCTCAGTAGGGATATAGACGCAGAGGAGTTTGGAGATCACACTTGGAGCGAGGATGGTATTAACTACCTTAGAAACATTCTTAGCTCTGAGATTATACCTTTTGATACAGCGTCTTTATTTAACGAGACAGTTGAGGAGAACTACGAAGAGACAGATTTCTATAATAAGCTGAATACGCAGATAGAGTTAGTCTTCAACGATGACGATAGACTTCTGCTGCACATGAAATTTGTAGAAAACATGACTCAAGCAGACATGGGAAGTTTCTTTGGCATATCTCAACAGGGGGTAGATCAAAGAGAGAAAAAGTTGTTTGCTCACCTAAGAAAGGTAGTTACAAATTTGCAACAGGTACAAAAACTTTAGCTGTTATATTTGTTAAATTCAAAAGTAGGTGCCTATAGTATTATGTCCCCCTTTCGTTAAGGCCGATTGTTGTAGGTATGGTAGTAATAATAAGGAGTAAGTATGAATACAGATGTACATGATAATGTGAGAGATCAACCGTGTCCCTATGTGGACTGTGGTTCATCAGATGCTTTTAACTATAACACTAGAGGCTTTGGTAAATGCTTCGCTTGTGGGAGTAGTTACCCTTCTAGGAAACAAATGTTTGACTGGGCTAAAGACAAGTACCCCGTCAGTGGAAATACGACATCAGAGAGCTTAAGAGAGGCTCAGGATGGTGGTAGTTATACAGCTATGCGAGGTATATCAGAGCGTACTATGGAGCAGTATGATGTCCTCACATACCCTAACGGTACTCAAAACTACGTGTACCCCAGCGGGGGAATAAAAACCAGAAATCTAAAGGAGAAGGATTTCTACGCAAGCAAGGGGTTCAAGACCGATGAGTTGTTTGGCATGAACTTCTTTACTGCTGGTTGCTCTAATATCTTAACGATAACAGAGGGTGAGGTAGATGCTATGTCTGCTTACCAGATGTTAAGCTCTAGGGATACCTACCTTAATCCTGTAGTTTCTCTACCCTCAGCTACCCCCTCCAAGGCACTTTGGGAGAAGTGTAAGCCTTACCTAGACAGTTTTCAGAAGATTATCCTATCTGTAGATAATGACGAGGCTGGCAACGGTATTGCTGCAAAGATCTCTAAGATGTTTCCTAGCAAAGTATACCGTGTCTCTCACAATAAGTATAAGGACGCCAATGACTTCTTGACTGCTGGTGCAGCATCTGAGTTTAAGAACGCTTGGTTCAACTCTTCTAAGTATGTACCTGACAATATCTTCAATACTACTGAGCAGTTCCTTAACTTGTATTGGGATACGCCAGAACACCAGTACGTGCCTACAGGTATTGAGGCTTTAGATGAGAAGATCTTAGGTCTTATGCAAGGTCACTTCACAGTTATCAAGGCACCTACAGGTATAGGTAAGACAGAGGTGATGCGATACTTAGAGTACAACATGCTCAAGCGTAAGGTTCCCATTGCTACATGGCACCTAGAAGAAACTAAGCTACGATCTTTGCTTGGGCTTGTGTCTTATGAAGCTAAGGACAACCTTACACGTAGGGATCTTATTGAAGAAGCTGACTCAGAGGAAGAGGTTATCAAAGCTATTGAGACCCTAACTAAAGATGAGCTACTGTATCAATTCTACCTTGAGGAGAACCAAGGCGCTGATGACTTATGTGACCAGATACGTTTCTTTAGTCAGGCTTGCGGGTGTAAGTTCATATTCTTTGAGCCGATACAGGATGTAGTTACTGGACATTCAGAGGAAAGTAAGGAACAACAGCTTGCTGACCTATCGGTTAGACTATCTAAGCTTGCAGCAGATCTTAACGTAGGCATTGTAACTATTGCTCACACTAATGAGTACGGAGATCCTAAGTATTGCAAGATGATTGGTCAGAGGGCTTCTGTAGTCTTAGACTTAGAGCGGGACAAGGAGGCTGACACACTAGAGGAAAGAAACACTACAACAATTACGGTACAAAAAAACCGACCCTGTTCCATCGAAGGCAAGGCCGGTAAGCTGAGATTCAGCACGGATACGTTTATGTTAAGAGAGGTACTTTAATGATAATATCTTGGTGGAGTGCAGGTGTTACAAGTGCAGTCGCAACTAAGCTTGCTATCCAAGAATTTGGTGATGAGGTTAAACCTATCTATTTTGGCATTGACTCTGCACATAGTGACAACGCTAGGTTTAAAGAGCAGTGTGAAGAATGGTATGGTTGTGATATAATCACTGAACGTGCGCCAGAGAAGTACAAGGATCAGTTTGATGTCATAAGTAAAGATAAGTATGTTAATGGTCCAGCTGGGGCTAGGTGTACTCTTGTACTAAAGAAGCGTGTTCGCCAGAGGTTAGAGAAGGAGCTTGACTATAGAGGTCAGATATTTGGCTTTGAGTATAGCAAGAAGGAAGTCAACAGAGCCATACGCTTCAAGGAGCAGTACCCAGATGCTAAACCTTTCTTCCCCCTGATAGAAAAGAGGATGACTAAACCTGAGTGTCTTTACTTCTTACAGGAAGCTAATATAGAAGTTCCAACCATGTATAAGTTGGGCTACAAAAATAATAACTGCATTGGTTGTGTTAAAGGCGGTGCAGGATACTGGAATAAGATCAGAGTGGACTTTCCCGAACACTTCGATAGGATGGCAAAGGTTGAAAGGGAGGTAGGCAACTCTTGTTTAAGGGGGGTTTTCTTAGATGAGCTTGACCCTCAAAAGGGACACAAACAAAAAATAGTCATGCCTGACTGTGGTAACTTCTGTGACATAGAGTTTGAGGAGTTAGATCATCCGCAACTAGATATGATGCTTGAGACACCAGAATTAATGAGAGGAATATAATGAGAATATTTGATATAGAAACAGATGGCTTCAACAGCACAAAGATCCACGTAGTATCTTGGTCAGATGACTTAGGTAAGACAGTAAACTCAACACATGACTACGATGAGATGCGTGAGGTATTTAAGGTTGATACACTTATAGGACACAGCATTGTTAGGTTTGACATCCCCGCAGTGGAAAAGGTGTTAGGTATAAAAGTCAAGGCTCGTCTCATAGACACCCTAGCTGTAGCTTGGTATGTAGATCACAACCGTGGCAAGCATGGGTTAGAAAGCTACGGCGAAGACTACGGGATACCTAAGCCTAAGATTACTGACTGGCAAAGTCTAACACCACAACAATACGCTCACCGTTGTGAAGAGGATGTTAAGATCAACTCAAGGTTGTGGAAGGTTTTAGATAAGAAACTAAACAAGCTGTATGATGATGAGTACAACAAGGCTCGTCTTATAGACTACTTAACCTTTAAGATGGAATGTGCAGCGGAGCAAGAGGCCCTTCAGTGGAAATTGGACGTGACTAAAGCTCGTACACACTTAGAGGTATGGGAGACTCTGAAGGCTGAGAAGATTGAGCAGTTAGCTGATGCTATGCCAGAAGTAAAAAGGTACAAGATGGCAAACAGACCCCTAGCAATGGAAAAGAAGAATGGGGAGCTGTCTGTAGCTGGTGAGAATTGGGTGACTCTTTGTAGGCAATATAAAGTTCCAGTGACTACAACAAAGATGCAAGTGCTGCATAAGGTTGAGAGGGCTAACCCCAACTCTCCTGATCAGGTAAAATCTTGGTTGTATAAGTTGGGATGGGAGCCAGCTACTCACAAATATGTTAAGGACAAGGATGGTAAGAATGAAAGAAGTATTCCGCAAATCCGCAAGGATGCAGAACTATGCCCCTCAGTCTTACGACTGGCCCCTAAAGACAAAGCTATACACCTTCTTGATGGGCTTTCTGTTCTCAGCCATCGTATTTCTGTTCTTAAAGGCATGGTTGATGCAGAGCGTGATGGATACGTGCAAGCAACAATCGCAGGATTTACCAACACACTGCGCTTCCGTCATGCAAGACCGTTAGTCAACCTACCCTCAGTGGAAAAGCCCTATGGTGCTGAGATCCGTGGGTGTCTGACTGCACCTGATGGATACACCTTATGCGGGGCTGACATGACTAGCCTAGAGGATACAACCAAGCGTCACTACATGAAACCCCTAGATCCTGATTATGTAGCTGAAATGAGTAGGGACGGTTTTGATCCACACTTAGACTTAGCTAAACATGCTGGAGTTATCACACAGGGGGACATCGACAAACACAACTCAGGTGAGCGTAGTTTAAAGACCTTGCGTAAGAACTACAAGGTAGTGAACTACAGTGCTACATATGGCATAGGAGCCGATAAGCTGGCCCGTGAGACAGGCATGAGTTTACGTGAGGCTAGGTCACTCAAGGATGCCTTCTGGTCACGTAACTGGTCAGTACAAAAGGTAGCAGAGAGTGCTAAGGTTAAGGAGTGTTTAGATGGTTTCTGGCTATGGAATCCAGTATCTAACTTCTGGTATAGCCTCCGCAATGAAAAAGACAGGTTCTCTACTTTAAACCAAGGCACTGGTGTTTTCTGCTTTGATAGTTGGGTAGCTGCCTGTAGGAAGCAAGGCATTAAGACTATTGGACAATTTCACGATGAGGTGATTGCGTTAGTAGAAGAAGGAGGAGAAACAGTTGTAAGAGATAAGATGGAAAAGGCAGTATCTCAACTTAATGAAGAGTTGAGTTTAAACGTCCCGCTAGGCACAGATGTGCAATTTGGCAACACTTATGCAGAGATACACTAAAGTGTAAAAAAATACTCAAAGGTACTTGTTAAATCTACTTTTAGGTGCCTAATATATAATACAGCCCTAACGAAAAGGAACTCGACACATGGCTAAATACACAATGGATATGGTACTACAATACGCTAAAGTCTTCCCTGAGAACGCTGACTACGGAGACCCTAAAGGTAACCGTGTGGCTAAGAGTATTGCTGATAAAGGCGGTCAGTATATTGTACAAGGTTACTTCACAGACCCAGATCAAATCAGCCAACTCTTAGAGGATGGGTTAGATCCAGAGCCAATGAACAGCCCCCGTATTATAGATGGAGATGCTCAGTATGGTATTGGTAAGTACATGAAGCTCAAGCGTATGGTTAAAGACGTTAAGAACTTTACTGACCGCTATGGTAAGCCCTTTGAGAAAGACTACGGCGGCGCACCAAACATTGTCAATCTTACGAATGGTATGGACAAGAAGACACTGTGGAGCTTTGAGGAAGATGGACCACTAGGTAACGGCACTAAAGCTAAGGTTCAATTTGAGACTTACGCTAATGGTGCTGGTGTACGTCTTCTTAATGTAGGTATCACTGAGCATATACCCTATACTTCAGGAGAGCCAACTGAAGACGATAAAATGTTTATGGTGGGGTAGTCAAATGCCGAAGGTAACAATCATCTTTGAGAGCGACAGTGAAGACGATGGGTTTGAGGGTAAGACTGTTATTGAACGTCACAACATAGACGATCTCTGGGCTTTATCTAATGTATATACTGACGCAACTAAGGCAGCTGGGTGGTGTTATGTTACAGATGTAGCCTTTGAGAAGGACGATGGTAAGATGGTCTTTGGGAGCTTCTGATGATAGATGGGAAGGTTTTAATTGACGGTGACATTGTAGCTTATCGTGCAGCGCATGTTACTGAGAAAGACTTTCCTGAAGATGCCAAGAGTAAGGTAGATGAGCTTATGGGGGATATACTGGATAAAACTACATTGTTCAGTCTTCCCGATGAGTACACCGTCTACCTTACAGGCAAAGGTAACTTCAGGTACTCTATAGCTACCAAGAAGGTCTATAAAGGTAATAGAGTAGCAGCAGTAAAACCCAGATACCTGCCCCTTATCAGGGATTACTTAACTGTAAACTACAACGCTATCACTAGCGAAGGAGAAGAAGCAGATGATCTTATAGCCATAGAAGCAACTAAGCTTGGTCCTAGTACTACCATAGCTTCTACAGACAAGGACTTCATGCAAATACCTTGTCATCACTACAACCTAACTAAAGAAACCTTCACAAAGGTCAGTAAGGAAGAGGCTGTAAGGTCTTTCTACACTCAGTTATTGACAGGCGATAAGGTAGATAACATAGGTGGCGCTCCTGGAATTGGCCCTAAGAAAGCCGTTCAGATATACAAGGACTGTAAGACAGAGGAAGACTTCTGGAAAGCCGCCCTTGAAGCTTACAAAGGGGATAGAGACCATGCCATAGAGTGTGGAAGGTTACTCTGGTTAAGACGTAAGGAAGGGGAGCTATGGCAACCACCAGTGAACGTAGAAGACATGCAATAAAGAACGGCTACAGATCTGGCCTAGAAGATGATATAGCTAAGGATCTTAAGGACAGAGGTGTAGAGTTTGAATATGAGAGGCTAAAGATTAGATGGAATCTTGTAGAATATAAAACTTACACTCCTGACTTTAAGTTGCCCAATGGCATCATCATAGAGTCCAAGGGTAGGTTTGTAGCAGCAGATAGAAAGAAACACATAATTATCAAACAACAACATGCCTTTCTCGACATAAGGTTTGTCTTCTCTAACTCTAGGGCTAAGTTATACAAAGGCGCTAAGAGTACCTACGGAGATTGGTGTAGTAAGTATGGCTTCTTATACGCAGATAAAAGGATACCCGACGAATGGCTAGTACAATCCTGATTAAAGTCCATCGTGTTCTTGATGGCCCATATGAAGATGAAGATGGCAATTATTGGTTAAATTGTAGAGTAGAAGATCCCCAAGAGAGAAACCCAAGCAAGACTATGTTTGATGAAGAGATCCCGTTTATCTCCTTTGATGCAGCCTATGAGTTTCAGAAGCACTTCTACAGATCAATCGAACCCATACTAATAGAATTTGAAATGGATACCCGATATGACAGCTAAGACAGTAGTAGTATTCTCATGCGCTCACTCAGACCCCTCAACGGGAAATGAGCGTTTCGACTGGCTGGGGGAATTAATCTATGAAGTAAACCCTACCTACATAATTGACTTAGGTGATGGTGCTGATATGCGCTCTCTTAACACTTTTGATACACGTTACCCAGAGGCCATCGTAAGTCAGAACTACGAACAGGACATCAACTGCTACAACGAGGCAATGGATCGTCTACGGAAGAAACCTAGTACACGTAAGTACAAACGCCCATATTGGATTGGCTTTGAGGGGAACCATGAGAATAGAATCAAAAAGGCTATCGCACATGAGCCAAGACTACAGGGAGACAAGTACGGGATTTCCTTCAGCCATCTTCAAACAGACCACTGGTTCGACGAATACCACGAGTACACTAATAGCGCCCCCGCTATCGCTGACTATGATGGCATTTCTTACGCTCACTTCTTTAGTAGTGGTAATTTTGGTTCAGCTATGTCTGGTTTACATCACGCTAATAGCTTACTCGCCAATCGTAATCACAGTTCTACTTGTGGGCATAGCCATAAACGTGATCTTAAGTTTAAAGATGGCGCACACCCTAACGGGATTATCGGTTTGGTTGCGGGTTGCTACAAAGGCTCAGAAGAAACGTGGGCTGGACAGGCAAATAGAGACTGGTGGAAAGGTTGTGTAATTAAGAGAGAAATAAGGCAAGGGGTTTATGAACCCGAATTTGTATCATTAGAAAGATTGAAAGGATTATACGGATGATTACAGCGAGAGATATGAAAGATATGATGGACATGTATTCCCAGTTTGTAGAGGACAAGATGATTACTAAAGGTCGGGAACGACTAATTGAAAATGCTC
>Ga0208013_1000831_pt1 | contig 15734 bp, 13 predicted proteins | sample 16_taG_FD_184091 | JGI IMG/M metagenome (GOLD analysis project Ga0208013, IMG submission 184091) | Marine viral communities from the Subarctic Pacific Ocean - 16_ETSP_OMZ_AT15313 metaG (SPAdes) (version 2) | ecosystem: Environmental > Aquatic > Marine > Oceanic | place: Pacific Ocean | collected...
ATACAAAAAAAGGAAAGCAGCACAGTAAGCAACCAAAGAAAACTGCAAGAAAAACAAGAGCTTACAGAAAAGTAAAATGAAAGAAGGATATATAAAAAGAGCTACATCAACTATACCATTTGGTTATGCGATAGATGATGAGTCTAGTTCTTTTCTTAAACCTATTGAAACAGAGTTAGAAGCTTTGCAGATTGCAGAGAACATGGTAGTCAACGAAGAGATATCGTTACAGGCTGCATGTGATTGGTTAGAATACAAGACGGACAGACGCATGTCTGCTCCGGGACTTAAAAAACACATAGATAAAAAATATGGATTACGAAGCGAAAGATTGGGAACTGAACCCACATCTTTACTTGCAAGATAAAGACGGTAATTTTGTAAGAAAGAAAGATGGTACGCCTCGTAAGAAAGCAGGTAGACCTAAAACAGATACTGAGAAAGCGATTAAGTCTGCTCGTTCTACTATAAGTAGAAAACAAAGAAACATTCAAAAGTTAGAACAAAAGCTTAACAATGCTAAAAGTTCTTTTAAAAAACAAAAAGAAACAATTGAAAAGCTGGACAATACTAAAGAAGGTATTGTTACAGAAAGTGATTTAGACACATTACCCAAAGCTGTAAAAGAAGTACTTGATAATCATCATGTATTCTTCCACGCTAACGAAGGTCCACAGACAGACTTCCTTGCTGCTGGTGAGAAAGATGTATTATACGGTGGAGCTGCTGGTGGTGGTAAATCATATGCCATGATTGTTGACCCATTAAGATACGCACACAGGTCTGCACACAGAGCTTTGATACTTAGAAGGTCTATGCCAGAGCTTCGTGAGATGATTGATAAGTCTCGTGAACTATATCCACAAGCATTTCCCGGTGCTAAGTTCAGAGAAGTAGAAAAGCTTTGGAACTTTCCAAGCGGTGCAAAGGTAGAGTTTGGATTTTTGGAACGAGATGCAGATGTATATAGATATCAAGGACAAGCATATAGTTGGATAGGGTTTGATGAGATAACACATTTACCCACAGAGTTCAGTTGGAACTATCTTGCTTCACGTCTTAGAACAACAGACAAAGAAATAGAAACATACTTACGCTGTACTGCTAACCCCGGTGGAGTTGGTTCTCATTGGGTAAAGAAAAGGTATATAGAACCAAACGAATCAAACAAATCATTTAAAGGTGCAGATGGATTAACACGTAAGTTTATTCCTGCTAAGTTAGCTGACAACCCATACCTTGCAGAAGATGGTATCTATGAACAGATGCTTAAATCTTTACCACCTATACAACGTAGACAGCTCTTAGAAGGTAACTGGGACGTAGCTGAAGGAGCTGCATTTGTTGAATTTAGTCCTGAACATCATATAATCACACCATTTGAACTGCCTATACATTGGGAAAGAGTCAAAGCAGTTGACTATGGATATGCTGCAGAAAGTTGTTGTTTGTGGGGAATAATGGATATAAATGACAATACTTTGATAATTTATAGAGAATTATACAAAAAAGGCTTGACAGGTGAAGAATTAGGTGCTATAATAACAGATATGGAGAGTGAAGACCCGTTCTCGGTAAACGGTGTCTTAGATACTGCAGCGTGGGCAAGAACAGGAACAACTGGTCCAACTGTAGGAGAAAGTTTAATTAAAGCTGGTCATAAGTTAAGACGAGCTGATAAGAATAGAATACAAGGTAAGATACAAGTACACGAGTATTTAAAGGTTAGAGAGAATGGTAGACCTAAGTTACAGATATTTAATACATGTCCTAACTTAATAAGAGAGTTACAGTCTATACCACTATCTAAAACTAACCCTGAAGATGTAGATACAAAAGCTTCAGACCACGCATATGATGCATTACGTTATATGATAATGAGTAGACCAAGAATGGAAAGCCCATTAGAACGTATGAGAGGTTTAAAACGTGAAATGTATAGACCAGTAGACTCAACCTTTGGTTATTAAAATATATGGCAGAAGATAGAAATACATTTTTAAACGCTGATAGCATCTACGAAGAAGTTGAAGGAGAGTCTGGAGTAACACTTACTCTTGAAGAAGACCAACAAAGAAATCTTATTGGTATTATTAAAGGACGTTATGCTCAAGCTGAAGAAGCTAGACAAACTGATGAGACTCGTTGGTTAAAAGCATATGAGAACTATAGAGGTCTTTATGCTAAAAGTGTTAAGTTTAGAGAATCTGAAAAGTCTAGAGTCTTTGTAAAAGTTACTAAGACTAAAGTACTTGCAGCCTTTGGACAACTTGTTGATGTTATATTTGGTACAGGTAAATTTCCAATAGGAATTGCTGAAACTAAAATAGCAGAAGGTGAAACAAACTTTGCACATCTTGATACATCAAACCCTACACCCGGTTTAGAAACTAGCGAATCTGAAATACCAGACGATATTGGAAATAGAGAATTAGAAAATCCATATGATATTGGATATGAAGGAGACGGTAAAACTTTAAAACCCGGTGCAAGTTTTTACAACGGTATGTTTGAAGATAGTCTTGAAGACCAAGCTAAAGAAGCTGGTATTCTTAAAGACGGTACAAGTCCTGACCCACAAAAAATTGAAGTATCTCCTGCACAAAGAGCTGCAAGAAGAATGGAGAAACTTATCCATGACCAGATTGAAGAATCAAATGGAAACTCAGAATTAAGAAATGCTCTTTTAGAATCTGCTTTACTTGGTACAGGGATTGTAAAAGGACCATTTAATTTTAACAAGAAACTTCACAAGTGGGACAAAGATGAAGAAGGTAACAGAACCTATAACCCTTTAGAAGTTAGAGTACCTAGAATAGAGTTTGTTAGTTGTTGGGATTTTTATCCAGACCCTAACGCTACTAACATGGAAGAGTGTGAGTATGTAATACATAGACACAAGATGAACAGAAGTCAATTAAGGCAGTTACGTAATATGCCTTACTTTAATGACGATGCAATACGTAGTGCTATTCAAATGGGTGCTAATTACGTAGAGAAAGATTTTGAAAGCCAGTTAAAAGATGATGCTAGAAGTGACGAAGATATAAACAGTAGTTATGAAGTCTTAGAATACTGGGGAATGATGGATGCAGAATATGCAAGAGAAGTAGGAATCGACTTACCCGACAGTGTTGATGACTTAGATGAAGTACAAGTAAACATATGGACATGTGGTACTTACTTGTTAAGGGCTGTACTTAATCCATTTACTCCATATAGAATACCATACAATGCTTTCCCATACGAAAGAAACCCATACAACTTCTTTGGTATTGGTGTAGCAGAGAATATGGATGATTCACAACAGATTATGAACGGTCATGCAAGAATGGCTATAGATAACTTAGCAATGTCTGGTTCTCTAGTGTTTGATGTAGATGAGTCTGCTTTAGTCGGTGGACAGTCAATGGAAATATATCCGGGTAAAGTCTTTAGAAGACAAGCTGGAATGCCGGGACAAGCTATACACGGTTTAAAATTTCCTAATACATCACAAGAAAACTTAATGATGTTTGATAAGTTTAGACAACTTGCAGATGAACAAACAGGTATACCTAGTTATTCACACGGTCAAACAGGTGTTCAAAGTATGACAAGGACTGCTTCTGGTATGTCTATGTTACTTGGAGCATCAAGTTTAAATATTAAAACAGTTATCAAAAACCTTGATGACTTTTTATTAAAGCCACTAGGGGAGTCTTACTTCCAGTGGAACATGCAATTCCTAGAAGATGAGTTGGATGTTAAAGGTGATTTAGAAGTTAAAGCTACTGGAACAAATAGCTTGATGCAAAAAGAAGTTAGAAGTCAAAGACTTACTATGTTCTTACAAACTGCACAAAGTCCTGCTATTGCTCCATTTGTTAAGATTTCTAAACTCGTTAGTGAACTTGCCTACAGCTTAGACTTAGACCCTGATGAAATACTCAATGACCCTGAAGAAGCTGCAATCATGGCACAAATAATAGGAATGCAGAATGCTGGACAAACAAATGGCGAGGAAGCTCAACCCGGTGGTGAACAGCCCCCAATGGGAGGACCTCAAGGAGTACCTCAACAACCTCAAGAACTTGGAGCTACAGGCACTGGCGGTGGCAACATCGGAACAGGAAATGTACCGGTTGCAGGGGAGAGTGAGTTCTCTGGTACGGTTGGAGCAACTGGACAAGCAGGTTAAAGAAGCAATTAATAGGAAGGAAGAAGTATAATGTTACTACAAGATGATAAAAAAAGAATGGGTTATACAGACGGTGAAAAAGTTGTAGACCCTATGAAAGAAGCTATAAATAATATAATGGGTTTAGGAGTTTCAAAAGAAGAAGTAAATATTATACAAAATAATACTATGTCTTCTCCTGAAGTAAGAAAAATTATTAATAGAGTAGAAAAAGAAACCAGTGCAGAACCCGGAAATGTCTTCAGTGTTTTTAATATGATTGCTAAAAAAGAAAAAGAAGAAAGAACAGGAATGAAAGATGGTGGTCCGGGTATAGAAGCTCTTAGAAAAAAAGCACCAGAAGTTGTTGAACGTATGGGTTATGAAAAAGGTGGAGAAATAGATAATCAAATGTTAATGGTTATGTCACCACCAATGGAATCTGAAATGGAATCAGACGATGACATGGAAGATAACTACACAAGATTTATAATGGAAGAAGCATTAAGCGAAGAAGAAGAAGATATGCTAACTTCCAAACTAGAACAAGACGAGGAACTATCTATGTTATTTGATAAGATAATAGATGTTGCTCAAGAATTTGCTGGGTCTGGTCCTGTTAATGGTCCGGGTTCAGGAGTCTCTGACAGTATACCTGCTAGGTTGTCTGACGGAGAATTTGTCTTTACTGCAAAAGCTGTAGAAGAAATCGGAGAAGACGCTTTAATGTCTATGATGAAAGACGCTGAAGCTAAAGCAGATGAAAGACAAGGTTTAGCAGAAGGTGGAATGCCAGAAGAAGAACCTACAGTACAACCTTTGTTAAGTCAATCAGGAATAGTTCAGGATGACCCGACTGTTCAAGATGAATTAACAAAGCGTACTATTGGTGGTTCTAAAAGCTACATCCAAAGCTAAACAAACTAACGATAAAGCCACCCTATTAGCGTAGGCACTTTATCATTTTAATAACCGAAAGGCTACCTTTACAAACAAGCCCTCTAGTCGACATAGAGCTACCTTGTGAAACAAGCCCTGAGTAGGAGAAAAAGAATATGACTAATACAGTCCAACAGGAAGAACAAGCGAATCCTTATAACGCAAAGAAAGATTACCACGTAGAAGATAAACCTTTTACCCCTGCTAATCAATTATATTTTGAAGAGCCTTCTGAAAAGAATAAACTCTTTGATAGTGATGACATTACTGAAGTTAAGTCTACAGATAATGTTAAAACAGAAAATCTGGATACTCCTTATAAGAAACCAGATTATAAAAAAAGATATGATGATTTAAAAAAGCATTACGATAGTAAGCTTAACGAGTTTAAATCTAGAGAACAAGAGTTAATTGAAGAGGCTACTAGTAATAGAACCGAATACAAAGCTCCTAAATCTCCAGAAGAACTAGAAGAGTTTAAAAATAACTATCCTGATGTTTATGAAGTCGTAGAAACCGTTGCTCATATGCAATCGGAGACTAAAGCAAAAGTTCTAGAAGAACGCCTTAGTAAACTCCAAGAACGTGAGAATCAGTTAGTACGACAGAGTGCAGAGAAAAGATTAATGGAAAGACATCCTGATTTTGAAGATATCAGAAATAGCGATGACTTTCATGGTTGGGCAAAAGAACAGCCTAAGTCTATCCAAGACTGGATATACTCAAACGCTGACGATGCTGACCTAGCTTCACGTGCATTAGACTTGTTTAAAAAGGATTTTGGAATTGAACCTACTAAGACTGAGTCATCTTCTAAACAGACTAGAAAATCTGCTGCTGATATGGTTTCTACTAAAACAAAAAGTATAGAACCTAATCAACAAAAGGTTTGGTCTGAAAGGGAGATTGCTGCAATGAGTGTTGCTGAATTTGATAAATACGAAAAGGAAATATCAGATGCAATGCAAGAAGGCAGAATCGTAAAATAACTATTATAACTTAAAGGAAAAATATCATGGCTCAATTTTTTGAACCCTCAACTGATACCGATGCAAACTTTGCAAACTCCGTAAGTGGACAAACTAATAGTTTCTTCCTACCTTCCATATACTCTAAGAAAGTTCTTAACTTCTTTAGAAAGGCAAGTGTAGTTGAAGCTATTACTAACACCGACTATGCCGGTGAGATATCTGCTTTTGGAGACTCTGTAAAAATCATTGGTGAACCAGTAATCTCTGTATCTGACTATACAAGAGGTTCTGACACAACTGCAACTAAACTAACTGATGCTGAAACAACTCTTGTTGTTGATAGTGCTAAAGCTTTCAAATTCATCGTAGATGATATTGAAACTAAAATGTCACACGTCAACTTCAAAGAAGTAGCTTCATCATCTGCTGCGTATGCTCTTAAAGATGCTTATGACCAAGCTGTACTAGCAACTATGTTTGCTGGTTGTTCAGCTTCATCACCTGACCATATCATTGGTTCAGACAGTGCAACTGCTGATGCAACTTTATCACACGCAACTAACTCTGTAGACCTATTAGGTTCAGACGGAACTGGTGTAGATGCAATTGACCTTATGGCAAGATTTGCTAAACTATTAGACGAACAGAATGTACCTGAAGAAGGTAGATGGTTCGTAGCTCCTCCTTCATTCTATGAAGAATTAGCTAAAGCTGACTCCAAGTTAATGTCTGTTGACTTTAACGCTGGACAAGGTTCTATCAGAAATGGTTTAGTATCAAGTGGTAAACTAAGAGGATTTGACATGTACAAATCTAACAATGTTGCTGCTACATCTAACGCTACTGGTAAATGTATGGCTGGTCACATTTCATCAACTGCTACTGCTAATACTATTCTTTCAACTGAAGTGTTGAGAGACCCATCATCATTTGGTGATATAGTAAGAGGCTTACATGTCTATGGTGCGAAAGTACTTAGAGATGACGCTTTATGTAGTGCATTCTACGTGATTGACTAAGTTGTCAAAACTCGGGGGGTCTTAACAGACCCTCCACTTTTTAAATTAAAGGAGAAAATATGTACGGTAAAGATAAAAGAATGAAGAAGATGGGTGGTGGATATGCTGACATGATGAGAAAGAAAAAAGGCATGGGTGGACGTGCTACATATGCATATGGTGGAGATGTTAAGATGGACGGATGCCAACCTGTATATAAAGGAACACCTAAAGCTAAAGCTAACTAATTATGAAAGTTAAAGCACCAAAAGGACACCATTGGATGAAACAAAAAAATGGTACGTTTAAATTAATGAAACACACAGGTAAGTTTGTAAAACACAAGGGTGCAAGTTTAGAAGCAAACTTTCCAATTCAAAAGGTTCACAAAAAATAATGGCTACAACATATCTTGACATAACAAACGAAGTATTAAGAGAACTTAATGAAATACCTTTAACGTCTGCAAACTTTGCAACTGCTGTAGGTCTTCAAAAGTTTGTAAAAGATAGTGTAAACAAAGCAATCTTTGATATAGCCAACGAAGAACCACAATTACCTTTCTTTGCTGCAGGAGCAAGTGGTACTACTGACCCTTTCTATGGGAACGTAACTGTACCTACCGTAGCAGGAACAAGATGGTACACTTTAAAAGATGGTAGTTCTAGTATCACTACAGACTACTCATCAATAGATTGGGATGACTTTTATGTTACAACAATCAATGTAGATGGAGAAACAACACCTTATGTCTCTAAAGGTTTAAAGTTTCTTACACATACAGACTGGACAAGATACTACAGAGACAGTGAGAATGCAGATGATGCAGATACTCAAAACCATGGAGAGCCTAGATTTGTTATCAAGTCTCCTGACAATAGAAAGTTTGGATTAAGTCCAATACCTGATAAGGTTTATAATATACACTTTTATGCTTTTGTAAGACCGACTGCGTTATCAGCATATGATGACACAATCACTTTACCAGAGCAATACAGTAATATAATAACAGCTAGAGTTCGTTATTACATTTGGCAGTTTAAAGAAAGCCCACAACAAGCAGCTTTCGCATTGGATGATTATAAGAAAGGAATGAAGTATATGAAATCTAATCTTATGAATCCAGCTCCAAAGTATATGACAGACGATAGAACTTACTTTTAAAATATGGCACGTTCACAACCATTTACAGTAGCATGTGCTGGAGGTTTAGTAAACTCTGCAAACGCAATAGACTTACTAAGAACTCCCGGAGTAGCTACAGAACTTAGAAACTTTGAAGTCTCTATAGAGGGTGGTTATAGACGTATTAATGGTTATACAAAGTTTGGAACTAATCAACCAACAGGAAGTACTACCAATATATTAGGTGTTATGCCTTATGCTGATGGAGTTGTTGTTTGTGCAGGTACTGATATATACTTTACACAAGACGGAACTACTTACTTACAGATAAACAAAGTATCTCATAGTAGTGGAGATAACTACTCAACCTTTACAGGAAGAAGTGTTACAGCTAGAACTGGACAAGGGCAAGTACAATTTGCAATGTTTGAAGGTGCTGCACAAGATTACGGTACAATAATTATAGCTGACGGAGCTAATAAACCTTTTAGTTTTAGAATGGAAGGTACTGGAGATTTAAGTGCTAGAACTTATTTTACAGAAGAAGTAACAGTTACAGGAACTAAACACGCTACCTTTGTAACTTCACATGACCATCACTTAATAGCTGCTGGTGTAGAAGATAACGAGAATACAGTTTACTATAGTGTTTACAATGACCCTTTAGACTTTGGTGGTACTGGAGCAGGAGCTGTAACTATCTCAGATAAAGTTGTAGGAGTTAGAGGTTTCCGTCAAGACTTATTTATATTTTGTGAAAATAGTATTCATAAACTTATAAACATAAATAATAGTCAAACTGTAGCAGTTGTACCTGTTGCAGAGAACGTAGGTTGTTTAAGTGGTTACAGTATTCAAGAGATTGGTGGTGACTTAATATTCTTAGCACCGGATGGATTAAGAACAGTTGCTGGTACAGCGAGAATTGGTGACGTTGAGTTAGGTACAGTTAGTAAAGCTATACAGCCAACTGTTACAGACTTAGCAAACAATATAAATTTATACACGATTAGTAGTGTAGTATTAAGAGAAAAATCACAATACAGATTATTCTATACAAATACAGGAGCTGATAACACAGCTCAAAGAGGAATCATAGGCACATTAAGACCTGATGGGTTTCAGTGGTCAGAGACTAGAGGAATAGAAGTCACAGCTATAGGTTCAGGATTTAACACAGACGGTATAGAAAAGTACTATCATGGAGATACAGACGGATATATTTATTCCCATGATACAGGAAATAACTTTGATGGTAACGAAGTTTTAGCAAGATATGAAACACCTAACTATGATTATGGTGATTTAGGAACTTTAAAAACTTTACACTACCTTAGAGTTTCTGCAAGTGCTGAAGGTGTCGTAGAACCAAACGTACAAGTTAGATTTGATTATAGTAGTACAGACGTACCACAACCAGCAGATTTATTTGACTTAGGAATCATAGACCCTCCTTCTAAGTTTAGTGATGCTGTATTTGGTACTAACGTATTTGGTGGAGCTTCTAATCCGTTGATAAGAGTTCCGTTACAAGGAAGTGGGACAAGTAATAATTTTACAGTAATTAGTGAGGATACAAAAGCACCCTATACAATTAATGGGTTTTATGTAGACTATATACCTTCAGGCAGGAGATAAAAACAAATGGCAATAACAAAAGTAACAAGAACTCTTTTAAGTACGGGTATTGTAGATAATAGTAATGCTACAGCTATAACAATTGATAGTAGTGAGAATGTTGGAATTGGAACGAGTAGTCCTACATCAGCTTTAGACGTAACAGGTACAGCCACAATGGATGGGTTGACTGTTGATGGTTCAGCAGGTTTTGGAGTTACAGCTCCTAGTATATCTGAGGGATATCAAATACATACAGATACAGTTGGAAATGGAGTTTGGGGTGGTTTTGGCAATGTTTATTTAACCTCAAATTATAAGTTTAATTCTACTAATAAATTTGCAGGTACTGGATATGCTCAACTATTGGAAGCTGTGCCTTCCTCAGGTGCTTTTACATTTAAAACTTCTTCAGCATCAGGAACAGCAGACGCAACTGCAACAATGCAAAACAGGCTTAATATAGCTACAACAGGAGACATCTCCTTCTACGATGACACAGGAACTAGCCAAGCTCTATTCTGGGATGCAAGTGCTGAACGATTGGGAATTGGAACGACTAGTCCTAGTGCTAATTTACATATTGGAAATACAGGAGGTGCTGCTGAACTTTGGTTGCAGAGAACTGATGGATATAACGCTGTAAAATTATATGGTTCTACATTGGGAGATGGTCAAGGTTTTAAAATTAATGTTAATAATGGAGACAGGTTTGCCATAGACTCATCAGGTAATGTTGGAATTGGAACTGATAGTCCTTCTGGAGTTTTACATTTAAGAGATACCACACCACATTTATACATACAATCTGATGATGGACAATCAAGTAAACTTTTATTTGGAGATGCAGCAGATAATAGTAGAGGTGGTTTTGAATATACATCAAGTGATGCAATGATATTCATGACAAATAATTTGTCAGAAAAAATGAGAATAGACTCATCAGGTAATGTTGGAATTGGAACGAGTAGTCCTTCTGCCACGCTTCATGTAGCATCTTCTTCTGCAAAAATAGCTGAATTTGAAAGGATTGGAAATCAGGTTTTTGATTTAACAATTTCAGATATTGGTGAAGGTGCTGGTCAATTATGGTTCAATGCTCAAACAAACGATACTGGATTTAATTTTAGACCAAAAAGCTCAGGCGGAACAAATACAAATGCTTTATATATAGCTCCTGATGGAGACATTGGAATTGGAACTAGTAGTCCTACTGATAGTTACAACTATGGTAAGACGTTAGATATACATGGCTCAACTGGTGCTGTTACATACTTAAGAGATTCTGATGCTACAAGTAATTTTGGTTTTTTAGCCTATGATGGCGGTACTACAAATAGATGTGTTATTGGCGGGGGTGGTGCTGCTTATTTGAGATTTATTTCGGCTGGTGCAGAATGTGGAAGATTTGATAACGAAGGCAATTTTTTAATAGGAAAAACAACACACAATGTAAATAATACTCAAGGTGTAGATATAACAACCGAAGGAGCAGTGGTAGCTACTAATGATGGTGGTGTTAGTTTCTTAGCTAATAGAACAGGCTCTGATGGACAGACTTTCTTATTTAGAAGGCAAAATGTAACTGTTGGCTCTATATCTGTAACAGGCTCAGCCACAACTTATGCAACATCTTCAGACTATAGATTAAAAGAAAATGTAGATTATGATTTTACTGCTCTTGATAGAGTTGCACAATTAAAACCAGCTAGGTTTAATTTTATAGCCACCCCAACTGTTACGGTTGATGGGTTTGTGGCTCACGAAGTACAAGATATAGTTCCTGAAGCTATTATAGGTGAAAAAGATGCAGTTGATGATGAAGGTAATCCTGAATATCAAGGCATAGACCAAAGCAAACTTGTACCTCTTTTAACCAAAGCTATACAAGAGTTGTCCGACAAAGTGGACAATCAACAAACAATCATAGACGATTTAAAAACTAGAATAGAAACATTGGAGAATGCATAATGGCAGGATATACAAGACAAAGTACTTTTGCAGACGGAGATACAATTACTGCTGCTTTATTCAATAACGAATATAACCAATTAGTAAATGCATTCAGTAACACATCAGGTCACAGCCATGATGGTACAGCAGCAAGTGGACCAGTTATAGGATTAATTGGTGACGCTGGTGAAACTTCTCCAAACAACAAAGTCTTAATAGACACAACAAACAACTACATAGAATTTTATGTTGAAGTATCTTCAGCATCTGTACAACAACTGTATATAGCTGATGGTGCTATTATACCGGTAACAGATAGTGATATAGATTTAGGTACAACAAGTTTAAGATTCAAAGATACATATACAGATACAATCACAACTACAGGTAATGTAGATGTTGGTGGTAATCTAACAGTTACAGGTACTACAACTTTTAACGGTGGTACAATCACTATGGGTGATGCAGCTACTGATAACGTAGTATTTGGTGCTGACGTAGACTCAAACATTATACCTGATGACGATGACAGCTATGACCTAGGTAGTTCTTCACAAGAGTGGAGAAACCTTTACATAGATGGTACTGCAAACATTGATAGCCTTGTAGCTGATACAGCAGACATTAACGGTGGTACTATTGATGGTACTGTTATTGGTGGTTCTACTCCGGCAGCTATTACAGGTACAGCCATTACAGGTACAAGCTTTGTAATTGGTAGTGCTGATATCTCTGAAGCAGAACTAGAAATACTAGACGGTGCTACAGTAACTACAGATGAACTTAATATCCTTGATGGAGTTACAGCTACAACTGCAGAACTTAATCTCATGGATGGTGTTACAAGCACTACAGCAGAGTTAAACATCCTTGACGGTGTTACAAGTACAGCAGCAGAATTAAACATACTTGATGGAGTTACATCAACTGCAGCAGAACTAAATATCCTAGATGGCGTTACAAGCACTGCTGCTGAATTAAATTTATTAGATGGAGTAACTGCTACAACTGATGAATTAAACATCTTAGATGGCGTTACAGCGAGTGCAGGAGACATTAACTTAGTAGACGGTATAACTAACGGAACAGTTATAGCAAGTAAAGCAATTATTACAGATGCTAACAAAGATATCAGTGGTGGTAGAAACATTACTATCTCTGGAGAACTTGATGCAGGTTCACTTGACATATCAGGCGATGCTGACATTGATGGAACTTTAGAAGCTGATGCAATCACTATAGGTGGTATAACTCTAGCAGAAACTATATCAGATACTGTTGGAGCAATGGTATCTTCAAACACAGAAACAAACATAACAGTTAGTTACGATGATGCTGACAATACATTAGACTTCGTAATTGGCACACTTAACCAAGATACAACTGGTAACGCTGCAACAGCTACAGCTTTAGAAACAGCTAGAACTATTCATGGTGTATCATTCGATGGTACAGCTAACATAGACTTATCAGAAGTTATAGCTGATACAGTTGGTGCAATGGTATCAAGTAATACTGAAACAAATATTACAGTAGCTTACCAAGACGATGACAATACTTTAGACTTTACAATCGGTACACTGAATCAAGATACTACAGGTAATGCAGCTACTGCAACAGCTTTAGAGACTGCAAGAACTATAGGTGGTGTAAGCTTTGATGGTACTGCTAATATAGTACCTACAACTTTTAACGCTGCTACATTCTCTGGAGACTTGAATGTTGACAGTGGTGTATTGTTTGCAGATGTTAGTACTAATAGAGTTGGTATCAATCAAACTACTCCTGATGTCTCATTAGACTTAGGAGCTAATACAGATGCTGTACATGTCCCAGTAGGTACAACAGCTCAAAGACCCGGAAGTCCTGCAGCAGGTTACTTTAGATATAACACAACTACAAGTGGCTTTGAAGGCTATACAGACTCTTGGGGTTCAATTGGTGGTGGTGGTACTGCTCCTATTTTAAATACTATGACAGGAGATGGTAGTGATACAACACTTACACTTACTTCTGCACCAGTTAATGAAAATGCTACCGTAGTTACTATTGATGGTGTTCTTCAACATAAAGATACTTATTCTATATCTGGAACAACTTTAACATTCTCTGAAGCTCCTCCAACAGGAACAGCAGTAGAATGTATAACATGGGTAAACACTACTGTTAGTTCTGCATTGCTTTTAGAAGATGCTGATGGAGATACTAAAGTACAAGTAGAAGAAAGTTCAGACGAAGATAAGATTAGATTTGATACTGGTGGAACTGAGAGAATGATAATTGATTCTACTGGTGTTGGAATTGGGACTAGTAGTCCTTCTGCTAAATTAACAGTTGCTGGTGGTTCAGATATGGGTATTCGTATTATATCTGATGCTGATGGTTATGCTAGTTTGCAATTTGGAGATGTAGATGACTTTGTTCGTGGTGGTATCACTTATAACAGTGCAGATGATAGCTTACAACTAAGAGGTTACAACAATGCAGAACGCCTACGCATAGACTCATCAGGCAATGTTGGAATTGGAACTAGTAGTCCTCTGCAAAAACTTCATGTTAATTCAGGTACTGGAAACAGTGCTGCTATATTTGAAAGCACAGATTCAACCTCGCAAATATGGTTAAAAGATTCAGCATCTTCTACAACATATCAAACAGGAATTGGTTGTCTTGGTGATAATCTGCTATTTAATAATGGTGGAGAAAAGATGAGAATAGACTCATCAGGCAACTTGTTGGTGGGTAAGACTTCAGCAAATGACTTTGCATCAGCAGGTGTGCAAATTGAACCAGCAGGACAAATAACAACATCTATAGGCGGAGATGCTGCATTAAAGCTTAATCGTGGTACTAACGATGGAAACATCATTGAGTTAAATAAAGCAGGTTCATTAGTTGGAAGTATTGGTACTCAAAGTGGAACTGACTTCTTTATTACAGGCAGTGTGTCAGTTGCAACAGGACTTAGGTTTCAAACTAATGAAATTGTACCTGTCAATGGTTCTGCTGGAAATAGTGATGCTGCTATAGATATTGGAAAGTCTAACATACGCTTCAAAGACCTCTACCTTTCAGGCGGTGCTTATCTAGGTGGTACAGGTACAGCAAACAAACTTGACGATTATGAAGAAGGTACTTGGACTCCAACACTTACAGCAGGTGCTTTTAGCTCTGTAGCAGCAACCTATACAAAAGTTGGAAATATGGTAACAATAAATTTAGATGCTGTAGTAGGAACAGGTGGAGCAACAAAAATAACTAACCTGCCTTTTACTTGTGCTAATACTGTAGGTTGTGGTATTTATGCTAGTGGTCAAGCTGTATCTTCAAGAACACAATTTAATTGGGTTATTGCAGGTGTAACAGCATTTTTTCGTGGTACAGGTGATAGTGTAGCTTTTACAACACAATCATTAAGTACAGGAGCTACTATACATGCAAGTATTACATACAGAACATCTTAATAACTAATATACCTAGTGGATTCTAGGTACGGACAAAAGGAGAAAATAGAATGGCAATAACAAAAGAAATAATAGAAGATAAAATAGAAGTTGTAGGAGACTACAAAGCTATACAAGTAAGAACAGCTACAGTCATCAAAGAAGATGGTGTAGAGCTATCAAGGTCTTTTCATAGACACGCATTAGAATGTGTAAGCTCTGTACAGAACGATGACGATAGTTGGACTCATACAGATACAGACGTGTCTGGAGAGTCTACAGAAGTCCAAGGCATAGCTTCAGCCATTTGGACAGACGCAGTGAAGACTGCAAAACAGAACGCTAACGAAGCATCTGCAATATAATAGGAGAAATAATATGGCAATTGGATATACTTGGGATGTTTCAACAGTTGATACTTACCCAACACTAGATAGTAATGCAGACGTTGTTTATAACGTGCATTGGAGATTAACAGCAGAAGACGATGCTAATCAGGATGCTGATGGCAACAACTGGACTGCTACAT
>Ga0208013_1000833_pt1 | contig 15726 bp, 16 predicted proteins | sample 16_taG_FD_184091 | JGI IMG/M metagenome (GOLD analysis project Ga0208013, IMG submission 184091) | Marine viral communities from the Subarctic Pacific Ocean - 16_ETSP_OMZ_AT15313 metaG (SPAdes) (version 2) | ecosystem: Environmental > Aquatic > Marine > Oceanic | place: Pacific Ocean | collected...
CTCGACGCCCGCGTTTTTAATTGCGGTCATTTGAGAGTCAGTTAGCTTAATACTCATAATCTCACACGCATCTAGAAAAACTTGTCGTGCTCCCATGGAATTCCTCCGGACGACCAAGAATGTAGGCCGTCATTTCCAACGGTCGCGACGCGGTGATTCTCGAATCCAGCTGCCTGCGCAGCGCAGCCGCTTCCTCCCGAACGGCAGAGTCCGGTGAGGCCATTATTCAATTCCGGATAACTGGATGCGGCAATAATCTGCTATGCGCTGCCGATAGTGCTCTTCGGTCTGTCGGGTGAGGACACTGCGACTTTCATCTTTCAGTGTGCCGCCGAGATCAGCGGCCATCTGTCTGGCAGCGCCCAACAACAGCTCAAAAGCGGCGGCAGGATCATCAACATCCTCCATGGCAAAGAAAAAGCTGACACCCGGTGTGGTAAATTGCTCCATGTCATTCAGGTCAAAGGTGCCGGGATTAACGGAATTGGCCACGCTGTAAAGTACCGGCCCGGAGCCATCGTCACTGACATGGCGATGAAAAATCTTCATTGAGCCATAACGCAGTCCCTCCGCAAGCAATGCATCCAGCAGGGCCTGCCCCGCAAACACCTTGTCCTCACCCGCCATCAGATGCATCACCACAACACTGACTACAGAGGCGGGTTTCCGAGTACCGCGCTCTGAACCCGATGCCTTTGTCTCAACGGCATCTGTGCCAGAAGCTTCCTTCTCAACAACCTCCTTCTCAACAACCTCCTTCTCAACAACGTCTTTCTCGGTGGATTCGTTCTCAGGAGCCTCCCCAGCGGGAACGGAAGCACTCTCAACCGATTCCACATGGACAGGTCTGGACGGAGGGAGCGGATCCTCCTGAAAAAGACTGGATTGTTCCGGTTTCTTGAAGGGTACCGTCAATTTGGGTTTATTGGCCTCGGCACGCTGCCTGACAGCCCGGCTCATCTCCTCAACATCGGATTCATTCCGATAGCCGACAACCCGTGCGCCGCCGCCGGGCAACTCGCTACCGTATTCATCCCGCCCGACATCGCTATCAAAAATGGGCTGTTTTCGTTTTGACATATGAATTCTGTCGTAACGGGCATTACGCACACGCCGGATCACATCGAGGACAATCGCCAGTACAACCAGCGCGCCCAATGCAAGCATCATTTCGCGAGCACCAAATTCCATCGTCTTTTTTATCCTGTCAAAATTTCGCTTTGCGAATTTAATAACACTATGGCAACAGCAATAGTCGTCTGGCCAACCCGGGTAATTTACCGGGGTCTGTTAACAGGCCCTAGGCTTCCGCCAACTCCACGGCCTGATTAACATCCACACTGACCAGGCGTGACACCCCCGGTTCGTGCATGGTAACCCCCATCAACTGATTGGCCATTTCCATGGCAATCTTGTTATGGGAAATGTAAATAAATTGCACTCTGGCAGACATTTCTTCCACCATTCTGGCATAGCGCCCAACATTCGCATCATCCAGCGGTGCATCCACCTCATCAAGCATACAAAAAGGCGCAGGGTTCAATTCAAAAATTGAAAACACCAATGCAATAGCTGTCATGGCTTTTTCGCCACCCGACAGTAGATGAATGGTGGTATTTTTCTTACCGGGTGGTCGCGCCATAATCGTAACGCCAGTATCCAGCAGATCATCTCCCGTCAATTCCAGATAGGCGTGGCCGCCACCAAATAATTTAGGGAACAGTTCCTGCAGAGAGCTGTTGATCAGATCAAAGGTCTCCCTGAAACGGGTGCGGGTTTCCCTGTCAATTTTCCGGATCGCATCCTCAAGCGTCTGTAGCGCTTCCTCAAGCTCGGCGTTTTGGGCATCCAGATACGTTTTTCGTTCCGACTCCAGCTTGAACTCATCAACTGCTGCGAGATTGATCGGACCCAGCCGCTGAATGCGGTTGGCCAGCCGTTCCAGCTCTTCCTCCCATTGGGAGAGATCCGCATCTTCTGGCAGTGCGGCCAGCAGACTATCCAGGTCAAAACGGTGCTCACTGATTTGCTCCGCAATCGTTTTACTGCGGGTAGCCAGATCCTGGGCAGAAAGGCGATGCTGTTCCAGCTCCACCCGTTCTGTCTGTATCTGCTGCTCCAGTTGGCTACGCCGTTTTTCGGTTTCGCGCATCTGCTCTTCGATCGTTTCCAGTGCCTGTCTCGCAGTAGTGAGCTCTCTCTCCACTGTCAGACGCCGTTCCAGTTGTGCAGCCAGATCTTCCTGAAGTTCTAGTGTCGGATCTTCATGCTGATTGAATACCGCATGCAACTGCTCGCGGCGCTCCTGCAGTCGGGCCACCTGCACCTGCAAACGTTCAATCCCCTCCAGAACAGCGTGCAACTGAGTGCTGACCGACTTTTCCCGCATGGCCAGTTCATGGCAGTGGTCGCGGTCGTGCCTGGCGGCCTGCCGTGCCCGATCGAGCTCAGCCCGAGAGCTGTCCCGTTGTTGAAGCAATTGCTCACGCTGGACGGTATCCTGCTCCATCATTTCAATGGCAACTGACAGGGATTGTCGAGCAGTTTTGAGGTTTTCCTGCTCCAGCTGTTGCTGCTGCAATGCTTCATTGAGCTCGTTTTCGGCACGGGTACGACGGGCGGCAAACTGCTCCACCTGCATCTGGTTGGCAGCCAACACGGAGCGAAGCTCCGCATAGTGGCGCTGCTGTTCAGCCATATCGCGGCTAATGTCCTCACGACTGACTTCAAGCTCCCGCAATGCCTGCTCTGTGGTACTTTTCTCAACCGACAGCGCATCAATGATCGATTGACACTCAGACAGCTCACGGGTCAGTGACTCGAGTGCCTGTTGTCGTTTTAAAACACCGGCACGGGCATCCTGATCGCGCGCTACCCTAAGCCAGTTGACGCCGAGCCACAATCCATCACGCGTGATGACAGATTGCGCTGCTGGCAAATGCTTGCGCATCGACAATGCAGCAGAGAGGTCTTCAGCGACCAGCACACCGGTTAATAATGACCCGGCCCATTCACCCGTAACTTTACTGGCAAGAGAACTGGCTGATGCCGACTGAATTACCTCCGTTTCAGTCTGGTCCAGCAAAACCAGGTGACCCTTGCCAAAACTGTCAAGCTGATGACTCACCGAAGTGAAATCATCAACACAAACCGCTTGCAGGTAATTACCCAGCACGGTTTCCACAGCCGTTTCCCAACCCGGCTCCACCTGTAAGGTTTCTGCCAGTTTCGGGTATCCAGTCAGCTCCTGGTTCTCGATCCACTGTTGCTGATCACCCTCACCGCCTAATGCAGCCTGTTGCAGCGCCTCCAGCGATGACTGCCTGCCAAGCATGGACTGTAGCTGACCCCGCTGCTGATCGAGTTCAGCACCGATTTCAAGGCTTTTCTGGCGGGTATTTTCAACTTCAAGGTTCAGACTATCAAGGCGAGCCTGCTGATCCCCGAGGGCCAGCTCAACCTCTGCCAGCTGCGCCTGCACCAAGGCAATTTCTTCCTGTACAGGACTGTCGCTGAGGCCCTGATATTCCTGTTGCACGGTCTCTATCCGCTCGGCCAGTCGCCGTAATACCTGTTCCAGGTGTTGAATCCGGGACTGCTCTACTTCCGCCTGTTGACGGGGCTCGCCGGACTTGAGATTGAATTCGTCCCACTGGGATTGCCAGGTCTGCATGGTTTCCTCAGCCTGAGATAACACACTCTGAGAAAGCTTCTCGGCGGCATTCGCCTTTTCCAGCTGAGGCGCGATTTCCAGCAATTCACCCTGCCATCTTTCAGCCTTCTCGCGATCGACACGCAGATGCTCTTCGGATTCAGCAAAATTACGGTCTGTTTGCATCAGGTCCTGTTGCAGTTCGCGGGCGCGATCCTGCACGTGCTGAATGGCCTGCTCGATTCTTGCCACCTCAGCGCCAATGCTGTAATAGCGCCCCTGCACTTCGTTAAACCTGTCGCCCGACTCCGTGTACTCGCTACGGTGACGCTCCACTGCTGTATCGCAAGCACTGCGTTCTGTAACCAGTGCCTCAACCTTTAACTCAAAACCGGAAATGACCTGGCGGCGCTCGACAATCTGTTCCTCCAGCAATCGCCAGCGGAGTGCCTGCAACTCTGCCTTGATTCGGCGCTCCTCCTTTTTGAATTCGGTGTACTTCTCAGCGGCCTGGGCCTGACGCTCCAGTCGGCCCAGTTGCCGGCCCAGCTCTTCGCGGATATCGGTGAGGCGCTCCAGATTTTCCTGTGTGCGACGGATGCGGTTTTCTGTATCCCGCCGGCGCTCCTTGTATTTTGAAATCCCGGCAGCTTCTTCAATATAGACACGCAACTCGTCGGGGCGCGCTTCAATCAAGTTGGAAATCATGCCCTGCTCAATGATGGCATAACTGCGCGGGCCCAGGCCGGTACCGAGAAATATGTCCGTGATGTCGCGTCGACGACATTTGCTGCCGTTCAGATAATATTGGGACTGACCCTCCCGGGTGACTTTGCGCTTGATGGAAATTTCACTCCAGCTGGCATACTCACCGCCCAAGGTGCTATCGGAGTTGTCAAAAACCAGCTCAATCGAAGCCTGGCCCACAGGCTTTCGCCCGCCGGAACCGTTAAAAATAACATCGGTCATGGACTCGCCGCGCAAATGTTTGGCAGAACTTTCACCCATAACCCAGCGTACTGCATCAATGATATTGGATTTGCCGCAGCCATTCGGACCAACAACGGCACAGAGATTGCTCGGAAAAGACACAGTGGTCGGGTCAACAAACGACTTGAAGCCTGCCAGTTTGATACATTTGAGGCGCATGATGTCTCTTTTTAATGGCATTCCTGCCAGAAGTTTTGTTGCATTGACAGCCGTATCAGCCAAGTGTTATCGAGCGACTGGAAAACTGCGATTTTACACAGCTGGACAGCGTCCACAAGCAACGGTGATTCTATAATTTCCTGTCGATAACAATGGTTGCAGCAATGCCCTGTTTTTTCATGGAGAGGGCCTCGCTGGCACCTTCCAGATCACCTGCTGAAGGAGCCACTGAACCCGTTGTTGAAATCCTCGCCACCACCTCAACCCGATCAGCCGAAGAAAGTAACTTACCGTTGGGCATTGCCATTGAATCATCCAGTACGACGGTGGTCGGCAGGTCAGCCACCTGCAATCTGGCCACAGCCAATGGCATGGGTGATCCCTGCCATTCCCGTGCAAATACATAAATCACTTGTCCGGAATCAGCAGTCAGCTCCGGCGCCAATGAGATACTCACCCGCAGAGAGGGCATGCTGTCTCCCATTTGTTCACGGGCACGCTCGATTCCCGCCTTCAGGGATTCAGCCTGGGGCGTTGAGGGATGAATCGCCTGCAGGGCGTTTTGCCAGCTGGTAATCGCCACGAGATAATCGCCCGATTCAAATGCACGGATGCCCTTTAGGCCCAGGGCGGTGAGGTTGTTGGGATCGAGGGCCAATGCGCTCTCGAGCGCTGAATCGGCTTCAGGACTGAAACGATTTCCGGAGGCAAAATAAGCCGCCTGGGCATACTCTGCCTGGAGGTCTGCATCTTCGGGAGCAATCCGCACAGCACGCTGGTAAGTGGCACTGGACTGCAGAAACTCACCGTCTTCAAGCAGCATACGGGCCAGTGTAACAAGGTAATAAACGTTATCGGGTTGGTCTTGCAGGCGGCGGGCAATCTTTTGTTGCAACTGCTGACGAATTTGAGCATCTGCTTCGCTGTCCCGGTTTGCAAGGCGCTTCTCCATCAGCTCACTGATCAGCGCATCCTCACTGGCACCGAGCTGCTGGTAAAGACTGAAAGCCAACAGCGGCACCAGCAACAGACCCGCCATTAACAACCAGGCGCCGCGGGATCGGGTGGCTTCTATCACCGGTAAATCTGACTCGTCTGCCAGTAGCAGGCGTTTCTGTTCTGCAACCAGCTCACGATACTGCTGCTCATCCATTTCACCATCGGCCAATTGGCGGTCGAGCTCCGACAGCTGCTCGCGAAACAATACAATGTTCGCCTGTTGCCCCTGCTCTGACTGCACCCGGGGCGCTTTTCGCAGCAGCGGGTAAATCACAAACAGACCGGCCAGCAAGGTGAGAAAAGCCAGGATTGACCAGATCATCGCTCCACCCCGCCACTGCTTTTATGGTCATCTGATTCAGACTGTTCGCTTTCTCCCAGCAGAGATTGTAACTGCGCCTGTTCTTTCGCAGATAATGCTTCACTGCTGCTGGCCGTTGCCGATCCCCCGTCGGGCCAGGTGTTTACTGGCTGCGCAGCCATCGACTGGCGACGATTGACCCTCCATAAAATACCAATACCAATCACCACCAGAAGCAATGGCGTCAGCCAGAGTATCAGTGTGGTATTTTTGACCGGCGGACGGTACATGACAAATTCACCATAGCGATCAACCAGAAAATCGACAATCTCACTGTCTGTTTTCCCGTCTTCCAGCATCCGGTAGATCTCACCGCGGAGATCCTGGGCTATAGGGGAATTGGAATCTGCCAGGGTCTGATTCTGGCACTTTGGACAACGCAATTCAGCCACCAGCTCGTGAAACCGCTGCCGTTTTTCATCGGAAGAAAATGTCTGTACATCCTCAGCGGCTCCGACCGATCCAGCACCGGCCAGTATGAGCAGTAAGAATGTCCCAACGGTTAAAACCCTATGCATACCTGATCCCATTTTCCCTGTGTTAACATCCTAACAGCCCACCATTGAGGGAACTTCGGGGACTTCACCTGATATTTCCCTGGAGGTTATCAACAGGCTGGTCAACGCCCTCTCACTGATCCTCAACGATTTCTTTTGCTGCACGAAACGCCTCCTGGAGGGCAGGCGCCCCGATATAGGGTGCGGTATGCAACAATACCTCGCGAATTTCTTCAACGGTGCAACCATTGCGCAATGCACCGCGCACGTGGCCTTTTAATTCCGCTGGTGCTTTGAGTGCTGCCAAGACAGCAATCGTAATCATGCTACGGGTTTTTAGGGGCAAAGCGTCACGTGCCCAAACGGAACCCCAACAGTTTTCATTGATATAGTCCTGAACAGGTTGTGTAAATGCTGTGGCCGTCGCCATGGATCGATCAACAAACTCCTCACCCATCACCTGACGACGAACACTCATTCCTCGTTGATAATCTTCTTCAGACATACGATCTGTCACCTCATTGAATTTTTTGCCATACGGGCAGCAGCTTGTCTCGCCAGACGCGCTCATCCACAACACCAATATGCTTGTAACGTATGGTGCCGCTACGATCCACGACGTAGGTTTCAGGCGCACCAAAAACACCGAGGTTCAGCCCCATTCGTCCCCGCGCATCAATCACACTCAACGCATAGGGGTCACCTTTATCCATCAGCCATTTTATGGCCGCTTCATTATCGTCCTTGTAGTTAAGGCCGATAATACGTATCCCCTGATCAGCCAACTTGTTGAGAAAGGGATGCTCGATCCGGCAGGCAACACACCAGGTGGCCCAGACATTAAGCAGTGCGGGCTCACCCTGAAACAGCGCCTCCGTCACCGAACGTGTTTCATCACCCAGTACCGGAAGAGAAAATACCGGAACGGGCCGATCGATCAACGCCGAAGGCATGGCATTGGGGTCACGCTCCAAACCATTGAGTAAAAAAATGGCCAGCACCACAAACACCATCAAGGGCAAAAAAAGCTTTAACCTGGACACATCAGCACCCAACCATTCAAACGTTGCCTGCCAGGATATCCGGTCCGGTCTGGGTAACCCGCTGTCGCCGATATCGCTTGTCCAGCACGGCAATCAACCCGCCAATGGAAATCAGCAGGGCACCCAGCCATATCCACCGGACAAAGGGTTTGAAATGCACCCGGATCGCCCAGGCCCCGCCCTCTAACGGCTCCGCCAACGCCACATAAAGGTCACGCCATAGGTTTCCATCTATACCCACCTCGGTCATGGTTTGACCACTGGCCAGATAGCGCCGCTTTTCAGGCTTCAATTGATTCACCCATTTTCCATCGCGAGTCACTGTGATCAGTGCCTGGTCCGCAATATAGTTGGGGCCCTGTACCTTGTGCACCTCAACAAATTCGAACTGGTATCCAGCCATCTCCACCTGATCGCCCGGCACCATCCTCACATCCCGCTGAATACTGTAAACCGTTGTCACGGCAGCCCCCACCATACAGACCACCACCCCGAGGTGCGCCAGAACCATACCATAGTAACTTCCCTTGAGCCGTACCAGGCCATGCCATCTCGAACGGGAATGACTGGATTTCTGCCAGAGATCCAGTAATGTCACCGTAAGCACCCAGGTTGCCACGGCCATTGTCACCGCAATAATCAGGGAATAACCCGTGTTAAACAGCAGTGGCGAGAATACGCCGGCCAACAGTGAAATCAGCAATGGTGGCGTCAAAAACCGACGCAGGCCGGCAAGACTGTTCCGCTTCCAGCGCATCACTGGAGCGACTGCCATGAATACCGCCAGAACAAGCATCAGCGGGACAAAAAACAGATTGAAATAGGGCGGTCCCACTGAAATTTTGCCCCAGTCAAGCACATCGGCAAACAGAGGATAAAGTGTGCCTAACAGAATAATGACCATAGCACTGACCAACAGGATATTGTTTCCCAGCAGAAACATCTCCCGGGAGACACCGGTAAAATGGGTCACCCCTTTAACCGCAGGCCCCCGCAGGGCGTAAAGCAACAACGAACCACCTACCACCAGCGCCAGGAACATCAGAATAAAGACCCCTCGCTCCGGATCTGCGGCAAACGCGTGCACCGAGGTCAGCACCCCGGAACGGACCAGGAACGTACCGAGCAGACTGAGCGAAAAGGCAAAAATCGCCAACAACAGCGTCCAGCTGCGAAATACGCCGCGCTTTTCAGTCACGGCAAGACTGTGGATCAGTGCCGTACCCACCAGCCATGGCATGAAGGAGGCGTTTTCGACGGGATCCCAGAACCACCATCCGCCCCAACCCAGTTCGTAATAAGCCCACCAGCTACCCAGCGCAATACCGAGTGTCAGAAATACCCAGGCCATATTGGTCCAGGGTCTGGTCCAGCGGGCCCAAGCGGCGTCCAGACGACCGGCGAGCAGTGCCGCCACGGCAAACGAAAAGGCCACCGAAAAACCCACGTATCCCATATACAGCATCGGTGGATGAACAATCAGTCCGACATCCTGCAACAGTGGATTCAGGTCGGCACCCTCCGTAGGGTAAAACGGCAGGCTGCGCTCAAACGGATTGGAGGTGAACAGCATGAACAGGTAGAAGCCGACACTGATCAACCCCATCACCGCCAGCACCCTTGCCACCAGCTCTTTCGGCAAAGTCTGACTGAACAGAGCCACTGCAAAACTCCACGCCGCCAGGATTAAGGCCCACAACAACAGGGAGCCCTCATGGGCACCCCACACCGCACTGACCTTGAAATAATCCGGGAGTAATGAATTGGAGTTGGCAGCGACGTAACGCACGGAAAAATCGTCGTTGAGGAAGAGTGCCACCAGACAGCCAAAACTGAAAGCCACCATCACGGTCTGGCCAACCACCAGCGGTCTCGCTGAAGCCATCCACAAGCGGTTCCCCAAAGTTGCACCAGCCAAAGGTATCCCGGACTGCAACAAAGCTAAAATCAGTGCCAGAATGAGTGCGAAGTGACCGTATTCTGCAAGCATATTAATACCCGGTTTTTCCTGTCAGGATTCATCCACCGACTGTTGTGCCCGTTCGTGGGCTGCATTCATGGCATCTGCCACTTCCGGCGGGGTGTAGTTTTCATCGTGTTTTGCCAGCACTTCAGACGCCATGAAAACGCCCTGTTCATTCAATTCACCCGTGACCACAGCAGCTTCACCCGCAGCAAACAGGTCAGGCAGAATACCGGTATAGTGGACTTCCACCTCGGCTTCACCGTCCGTCACCAAAAAACGAACAAACAGCGAATCGCGTGCCCGCTCTACACTCCCGTCCACCACCATCCCTCCAGCGCGAATACGGACACCCGGTGGCGCCCCACCGGCAGCAATTTCAGAAGGTGGGTAGAACAAATTGATGTTATCCCGCAAGGCATAGGTCATCAGACCCACGGCCAGGGATGCCGCCACTACAATAAAAATGACTAAAAACAGTCGCTGTCGACGAATCGGGTGCATCATAATCTAACTCTGGTTGTTACAAGCACGTTCGGGGTCACTCTTTACCGGCCTCGCCGGCACTGTGGTGCCTGGCGGTTTCACGACGCAGCTCCCGGGTAACAGTCTGCCGCACTCGCGACTGCCGGAACAGTGGACCAGCTACAAGCCAGACCATCACAAGGATGGCTATCAGGTAGGCAGACCATACATAGCCACCGTGCCCGTCCATCTGCAAAAAATGCTGAAAACTGTCAAAACGGAATATCAACGTCCATCACCTCTGATTTTGCAACACAACATCCTTTACCCAACTGGACCGACGCTCGCGATGCAGAATTTCCGAGCGGGTATTGAGAATCAGCACCAACGCATAAAAACAATAAAAGCCTACTATCATCACCAACAGCGGATGGAACATATCGGGGTGCATGGTCGGCGCTTCCGTAAATTTGATGGTCGCGGGTTGATGCAGTGTGTACCACCAGTCAACGGATTTATAAATAATCGGAATATTCACCATCCCCACCAGTGACAATACCGCACTCGCCTTGTTCGCGGCATCGACACTAGTGTAGGAGTGCTGCAGAGCCATCACCCCCATGTATAAAAACAACAATACCAGCATGGAGGTAATTCGAGCATCCCAAACCCAGTAGGTTCCCCAGGTGGGTTTTCCCCAAATAGCTCCGGTAACCAGCGCGACAAAGGTGAGGGCCGCACCAAGAGGCGCCGCCGATTTCATCACCATATCCGCCAGCTTCATCTTCCAGATCAAACCCACGGCACCAGCAATCGCCATCACGTAGTAACCGGCCAGTGCCAGGAAAGAGGCCGGCACATGAATATAAATAATCCGGAAACTGTTCCCCTGCTTCGCATCCCGTGGTGCAAAACCTAACCCCCACACCAATCCAACCAGCAGCAACACAAAGGTAATACCCGCCAGCCAGGGAAGCCACTTGCCACTGGTCTGATAAAACCAGCGGGGTGAGCCCAAACGATGAAACCATTGCCACATAGTATATTTAAACCTTATTTTTGATCGGGCCACCGACCAAATAGTCAACCGTGCATACTGACCCGCAGGGCACCAGCCGTGGCAAACGGTGCAACCAGCAGCGAAAATGCCAGCAATGCACCCATGACCGCCAACGGCCCCTGTACCGAAAACCCATCTACAGATCGCTGAACAGCGCTGGCACCGAAGATAAGCACTGGCATATACAACGGCATCACAATCAGTGATAGCAACAATCCGCCTTTGCGCAGAGCTACTGTCAGTCCGGCACCTATCGCACCCAGTAAACTCAGCACTGCAGTGCCCATCAGCAAGCCCAGCACCAATGGTAGATATCCCGCTGCGGGAAGAGACAACATCATACCTAAAACCGGTGCCAGCAGGGTTAATGGCAGACCGGTTATCAACCAATGAGCCAAAATTTTTGCCAATACCATTAAATAGAGGGGCTGCGGGGAAATGACCAACTGTTCCAGTGTGCCATCGCGATAATCACTGTGAAACAACCCCTCAACTGACAGCAGCGATGCCAGAAGCGCCATGACCCACAAAATACCGGGTGCGATTTCAGCCAGACGGCTGGCCTCAGGCGTCAACCCGAGGGGAACAAGCGTCACAACAATGAAGAAAAAGATGACCGGATTCGCTATCTCACCCCGATTGCGGAATGCCAACAGCAAATCGCGGCGCAATATCGCGGCAAAACCATAGCCCATACTCAAACGACCTCCGCCGAGGCCACCAGGGGAAAACGGCGCACGTTGGCAATACCCAGATCCTGATGTGTGGAGAGGACTGCCATACCACCGCGCCGGGCATGTGCAATCAGGAGTGCCTCGAGGTCGGCAACCCCCTGTTTATCAATCGCGGTAAACGGCTCATCAAGTATCCAGAGGGATGCTTCTGTCACCAACAAACGGGCCAGTACGGCCCGCCGCTGTTGGCCGGCAGACAGCGCATAACAGGGGATGTCCTCATAACCGCACAAACCCAGCGAGCCAAGGATTTCTTCATTTTTCAGGGGACTGTGATCCCGATGAATCCGGCGCCACCAGACCAGATTTTCAGTGGGTGACAGTGATTGTTTCAGACCAGGCAAGTGACCAAGAAACATTATGTTCTGCAAATACAACTGGCGATGGCGAGCCACATCACTGCCCTGCCAAAGCAGCTTGCCGGCAGTGGGCATCAAGGCAGTTGAAAGAATTCGCAGCAATGTGGTCTTGCCGACCCCATTAGGCCCTTCTATTTGTAGAACGTCTCCAGACTCCAGCGACAGACATATCCCGGAGAACAACAGGGAGTCGTCCCGTTCAAAAGCAATCGAGTCCAGTATCAGTTGTGGAGTTTGAGGCAACAGAAAGCGTCCAGCCAGAAGCACAGACGATATTATGCCAAAACTCAGGGTGGTGAGGGAAAAAGTTACCCGTCATCAAGAAAAAACCGTGCGTGACTGCTGTCAGTCGAGATCGTAATCGTAATCACGTATCAATTTTTGCAGCCTACGCTCTTCAAGGCGATCTTCGAGACGCCTTCTGGCCTCTGAATTGACTATTTTCACGACGACCTCAGCCGCTTCAGTTTCCTGACCGGCATCGTCTCCCTCACCATCGAAATCATCATCTTGTAAAGCTTCTTCGCCACTCATATCGAAACTCCTGGATCCCGATAAAACGACCCCTGCGGGACGGGGATCAAGCACCACTGATTTTGCGCAAAAATAGGCGCAAAACAGAAACTGGTCAAGAAAAATAATTCTTTTAATATCAATATGTTAAATATTTCTTAAAAAATAATTCCCGCTCAACGCTACTTACTAGATAGTGCAGATCTTCATTTCGGTCAATATCGACCAGTGTGTCCAGCTCAAGCCACTGCAAACAGTTCGCCATCAAACGCTGCCGCGTCACCTCCATAACCCTCCCGGTTCCCCATGGCACGTCTTCAAAAATACCCGGACAAGGTCGATTGAGCCCCACCAGCACATAACCGCCATCACGGGCCGGACCCAATACAGCGGGGACTGTCTGCAACGCCTTGAGCGCAGCCGCAATATAATTACCATCAATCCCCGGGCAATCGCTGCCGATCAACAACACGTTGCGGTAATGCGGCAGTCGATCAGCAAAAGCATGGGACATGCGCTGGCCAAGATCGGCGCCCTCCTGCAGGCGAAATGGCACTCTCGCAGGAGTCAGGAGAGCATCGAAAAAAGCGTGATTACGGTCAGACCAGACTTCGCTGTCGACCTGCCCCACTAGCAGATGACGACTGAATACCCAACTGACCAGCGCACGATGAAGTGCCACACAACCTGCCTTTCCCAGAGTGGGCTCCAAACGGGTTTTCACAGCACCCAATAGTGGAGCCTTGGCAAACTGTATCAAGCAGTTATCGGAGGATCGGGGCATCATTCAGGATAATACTGCCTGGCCAGACGTGCCGGGGACACACCCAGAAAAAACGCCAATCGCAACCACCACATCTGCAGCACGGTGTTCACAATCCCGCGCTGCCGCCAGCGACGAACAGAAGTCTCAACAGGGGAAGGCAGCACCCTGGGTGGGCAGAGGGCCTTCAGGCGCCGACAGATTTCCACATCTTCCATCAGCGGGATAGCGGAAAAACCACCAATCTGATTAAACATATCGCGGCGTATAAACAGCGCCTGATCGCCAGTGCCGATACCGGAGAGTCGGGCCCGATAACTCATCGCGCGCTCAATCACCCGAAAAGCCCAACCGGCTCCACTGAGCTTGACCGGGAAAAACCCCCAAATACTGTCCGACAACCAATGGCTGGAAAACCCGACAGGCAATCGCGTATCACTGTGCAGAAACAGCAGATAATTGCCGCGGGCCTCTGCCGCCCCGGCGTTCATCTGCAGACTGCGGCCGCGGGGGCTGCTGATAACGAGATCAGCCTGAACAGTGGCCCGCTCCACCGAATCATCCGTGCTTCCGCCATCCACCACGATCAGCTCCGCTTCTGTCTGGCGAAGCCCTTGCAAACACTGAAGACAGGACGTTAGCTCAGCACCCTCATTGAGCACCGGAATAACTATACTGAGCGGCAAACTGGCCATTAATCCAGCGCACCGCCACAGCTACTGCCACTGCCCGCGGTACAGCCGTAGCAGTGGTCACCAATCGCAATCGGTCGTCCGGACAGATCATTCTGCAATAGTTCGCGCAAATGTGGTCGACGGTCTGAGGCAATGTGTTCGCTCGGGGCAGACATGGGCAGCTCAAGCATCTGGTTGAAATCACAATCGTAGAGATAGCCCAGCCAGTCCACACTGACTGTATCGCGGCACATGACCGTTTCCAGATGCTCGCGGTGATAATGGTCCTTCAGCAATTGCATATAGGGTTCGTAATTGCCCTGGGCCAGCAACGTGGCACCGAAGCGACTGATCGGCATATTGGTGATAGTGAAAAGCTGATTGAACACAATGCCATAATCTTCCAACAAACGGGTTTTGTATTCCTGTTCGAGCTGCTGCTGCGGGGGCGGAAGAAATGCGCCGTTGGGGTTGTAGACCAGATTTAAAGCGAGGTCTGGATCTCGTCCGTAACCCAGCGCATTCAGCTTTTGCAGCGCCTCAATACTTTGCTGAAAAACGCCCTTGCCGCGCTGCTCGGCAACATTCTGCTCCGTGTAGCAGGGCAGCGATGCGACTACTGTTACACCCTGAGCTGCGAGGAACTCCGCCAGATCGGCCTGATCTCGTTCAAGAAGGATGGTCAGATTACACCGATCAATGACGGTAACACCCTGCTTGACCGCCGCTGCCACCAGATGGCGAAAATGGGGGTTCATCTCCGGCGCTCCACCGGTCAGGTCGAGCGTAGCAATCTGTCGTTCATGCAATACCCGCAACACCAGCTGGACGGTATCCCAATCCATCAGTTCGGTGCGGTTTGGCCCCGCGTTGACATGGCAGTGGCTGCAGCTCTGATTGCAGAGATAACCCAGGTTCACCTGAAGCGTCGACAATCCTTTTCTCTGCAGCTCGGGGAAATCGGTAGTGAGCAGAAACGGCCGGGTATCTCTCATTGTATTATCCTGCGAATATTCGCCTGCTTTGTGACCCTTGCGGGCTTGTACAGAACCAGGGTCGGGATGGCAATATTTGCCTGCCAAACTGAAAAAATTGGAATAAATGCCCTATGCCCACCAAAACCTGTCAATCCATCGTTGTTTTAACCGGTGCAGGAATCTCCGCTGAATCCGGCATACAGACCTTCCGAACCAGCGATGGGCTCTGGGAAAATCACCGGGTAGAGGATGTTGCCTCACCCGAGGGCTTTGCCCGTGATCCAGCCACAGTACACCAGTTCTACAATGAACGCAGACGGCAACTGCTGGATCCCGGTATCGCCCCCAACCCGGCCCATCTCGCACTGGCTGAATTTGAACAACGCTGTTCCGGCAGCTTCACACTGGTCACACAGAATATCGATAACCTTCATGAACGGGCTGGTAGCAGCCATGTTCTGCATATGCATGGTGAGTTATTGAAAACCCGTTGCAGTGCCACCGGAAATATTTTTGA
>Ga0208013_1000836_pt1 | contig 15701 bp, 18 predicted proteins | sample 16_taG_FD_184091 | JGI IMG/M metagenome (GOLD analysis project Ga0208013, IMG submission 184091) | Marine viral communities from the Subarctic Pacific Ocean - 16_ETSP_OMZ_AT15313 metaG (SPAdes) (version 2) | ecosystem: Environmental > Aquatic > Marine > Oceanic | place: Pacific Ocean | collected...
ATCCAAAGCTCTGCTTATATTTAACCTTCTAGGCTGATTATAGTTATCTGTCCAAAATAAAAAATCTTCTAAGATATTTACCCCAGTTATTATATAGTCGCTGCTAAAGTTTAAAAACCTACCAGAAGCGATTATAGAGGGAGATTGTTTCGTAAAAGTGTCGTACATATAAATAGCAGATAAACTGACATCTTCAACCCCTGCTATAAACCAGAAAATCCTATCTTTCCTCGTATCAGTTATAGATCCAATACAAGTAACATTCTCGTCAGCTAGAACTCCCGTGTAAGGTATATTGTTACCTAGGATATTCTCAGCAGCTCCAACATCAGAGCCTTCTGACCTGCTTATATTTATATTCAAGGCATCTCTATACTCTCCCGACGGCATTAGTCTGTCGTCTACGTCTTTATTCATCTTCCCTCTCAGGAAAGTGTTATCGATTGAAGCCATTCTTTATATTAAAGTATTTTAGTTCTAGTTCTCATTACTCTTGCAATTTCCTCTATCTTTGTATTAGATAACCTAATCTTAGCATTACGCAATTTAGCTCCTCTGTCCTGTTTAAATCTTCTAACTATATATTCAGGCACATTGCTCCTGGAAGCTAGAATAGAATAAGCTATATGAGCATATAAGGCATCTTCAGCCATCTTTGGAACTCTCATATCAGCGTCAGCTCCTAATCCATCTGTAATATATTCTAATATTATAATCTCATCCACTAGATCGCTAGAAAATGATATCTTACCTAATCTCTCGTTTATAGTGAACACGTTTAAAACAGGAGCCCTCGCGGCTTCAAACAACCTTGTTTCGGCTACAGAAGTCCCCTCTATATTTTCCCCAACGAAGTCTTGCATAGGTAATCCGTTATCCTCTTGGATAGGAGATTCTGTTGGATTTGACGTTTTCCTTGTAGGATAGATTATATGTTTTACTCCCAAATCGTCCACTGTGGATATCTTAACATAGTTAACATAGTCTTGAGGCAGGGCTACGGATAAACTGTTAGGTATAGACAATTCTTGTTGCTTAATACTCTTTAAGGTATCATAAGAAAACTCCTGTAATCCACGTTTCGCGTGGAATAATACGTCGGAGGTTCTAACGCTTGGTATAAGTTTGCCTGCTCCCACATACCCTACTATAAAGTTATTTACAACGTCTTTTAGTTTTATACCTGTATAACTACCTAAATTACTGTCTTTCAGTCTAACGCGGTAATGGCCTGCTGCCCAGCTTCCGCTACTTATTACTATGGTATTCTTATCTATATAGTATTTCTTAGTGGCTGCTCCTACTACCGTATATGGATCGTAACCATCAAGACTGTATTCTAAAATGAAGTTATTTAAAGAATAATATGTATCCTGCGAATCTACTGAATCTATGGAATATATTTTTAATTCCTCATCAAAAGTATATGGTCCAATAGTTGTCGGGTCTGCACTCTCTACCTTTATTACCTGGGAGCCAGCGTAGTACTGTTGACTAGTTTCTTTTATTAAGCTCATTTATTAAGATTTTTGTTCTGCTTCTTGTTTCTGAATTAGGCCCATAGCAGATTGTATAATGCTTGGGTCTTTTATAATAACCCCTGAGTAAAGTAATATTTTTAAGATAATTTCTGTTTGTTCCGAGGGGTGCAGTTCAAAGTCCACACTACTCCCTGTATAAATATAAACGCCATTATCCCCTTCTGTATATTCCCATTTGGGGTCTACAGGCTTTCTTATGAAATCAATATCTATTTTTGTTTCATCTATACCTACTGTAACATCTACATCCGGTTCTATGAATATTCTTTCCTTCTCGTACAAGTATACGGGGAAGTCTAATGATGGTGCTGTAAGGGGGGAATTTTTTATATTGTAGAATTCGCTTCTCCCTAATCTGTCTATTTCTTTACCTTCAACAGATAAAGTACCCATTCTGTAGAAATCAACAGGATCACTAAAAATGTCAGAGGTAGGAACCTTATAATGCTTCTTGGGCGAAGATAGCCTAATTAATTGTCCGGAAGTACGAAAAATATTTATCTTTTCGTCTAAGTTTTCTGTTCTGTCTGAATGTTCAACATCCGTTTGAGGTATACGCAAGTATTGGTTTAAGTCTTCGAAGTATTTTTCGAATATCTCAAGCTGCACTTGTCTTGCCAAATTGTTAAATTCGTAAGGCGATAAATACCCTCTCTGTTCTTTATTTAATATAGTTAAAACAGTCGTATAGACAGTGTTTACGTTTACGCTCATATTTTTATTTTATTATAATACCATAGCGGCAACGATATGTCACCGCTAGATATTAATATTACATGCTAATTAAGTTTTTTCCCAATCGACTTGTATACCTCCACTCCTTCATCAGTCTTTAAGAATGATGCGAATGCAGAGTATGGATTTTCCTCAAATGGTACGTTCATTAACTTTTTACCGTTAGATGCCCATTTAAAAGTCCTCTGGTCTTGAGAAAGTTTTATGATATTCGCTTCAGTGGCTTTAATGGCGAAGTTTCTTAATTGAACGTTTTCGTCATTAGCTAAGTCTAAAAATAGCTTAGGATTCCTCTTGGCGAATAATAGTAAATCTCTTTTAAGTTCTTTGGAGCTCATCTTAGATACAGCCGACCCATTTTCAACACGTAAGATAGCCTCTACCGTATCTATATCTAAAGCTATAGCCGCATTTAACGCCTCCACTTCAAATTCGATATCTTCTAGCTCATCTTTAGCCTCCATTTGGGGGTCATGCTCACTATACCTTATCCCTTGTAGAGGGTGATATAAACTTAAAAGTTTTTGTAAATTCTGAAATCGTTTAGGGACATATAAATGTCCATTTAAGAATGTGATATGACCTAAGGTTGCTTCTCCTTTTTGTTCATCCCTTAATGGGCTTGGCATATTTGTTGCATATCGTAATTCTCTTTGCTCTCCTTTCGATTCATCAAACCACAATAATGGTTTTCTTAATGAATGTCTAGAAGGTATTGTATATGATAAAGGGGATTTATTCCCTGTTAAATAGTAGTGGCGATCTTTAATATCCCACGCTGCTTCTTTTTTCTTTGCTGTTGCCATGATATAATATAATTTAATAAGTAAATGTAATAAAGTAATAGTTTACCCCCGACGAAACATCGAGGGTAAATACTACTTTTGAATATTAAGAGTTTTTGAATAATACAAAGTTGTTAGCACCTTGCACACATAAACATCTTTCTGATAAGAAGTGTACAGACATCAAATCCTCGTCGGTTGTGTAAGCACCGCCAACTGAACCTGTAATCCACGTCTTCAACTTACGATCTTCCGTTTGGGAAGCTCTATAACGAACGTGTAAGAAAGGTCTTCTGATGTTAGAACCTAAAACTTGGTCATAAACAGTAGAAGTACCAGCTGGAATTAAGATACCATCAATTCCGTCTGAATTGCCTGATTCCCCAGAATTGCCTCCTCTAGTTGAAGCATCATTCAAGTATTTCCAGTCAGTCTTATAGAAGTCATAAGAACCTCTTCTGAATCCAGAGAAACCTAAGTTTAAAGCCATATCTTTATCATTATCGAATAAACCATAAGCAGATCCAGCTCCAGAGTTACCTCCATTAAGACCAGCTAGCATATCGTCAAAGTCTAGGTTTGTGTTACGATCTAGGAATAACATGTTCTCTTCAATAGCCCCTTCAGAATCTAATCCTCTAAGAATATTATCAAAGACGTCTAGGTTCGATCCGACACCTCCTGAGTTAACGTGTCCACGCTCCCCTACGGCATAGAATAAACCGTCTGTACCTTTAGCTCCCTGATCTGATGCAGAAATACCTCCAGATGCTTGGCTAGAAGGCTCTGACTCAATCATAGCCATCTCTAGGTAATCCTCAAAACGTAGTCTTGTTTCAGATTCAGATTTTAAGTACCATAAGAAGCCAGAAGTTCCGTCCTCGGTGGCTACCTCAACCCATCCAATCTGAGCTGCATCAGAGCCGTTCACTCCGTATTTGTCTTTTATGATAATAGGGGAGTTGCTGTACTGTGTGAATTGGGCTTCAACCGCTCCACTCATTCCAGGTTTACCTTTGTCAAATTCAGAACCGAATACAAATACTTTCAAATCGTTATCTACGAAAGTCGATTCCCAAGCATCGGCATCAAAAGGATAAGCGCTAATAGCATTACTTCCTCCCGTAACTGTCTTTACGATCGCTTTTTGTTCTTTACCTGTTGAGGGATCGAATACAACGATTAAAGAATTTGCTCGGATAGCGTGATTATCCACATTTCCATCTGCATCTTTGATAGCTATAGTAGCGCTGTCCGCGTCGCTGATGATACACTTATCGTAAGAAATATGTAATCTGTTTTGTTCACTCCAAACTACTTGGTCTGAAGTCATAGGCATTTCTGCCCCTACCATACGTAAGAATCCATTTAAAGTACGGTTTCCGTATCTTTCAACTTCTGCTTCGTAGATTTCTGGTAGATATTGTTGTGCGAAATTGTTTCCTGTGTCACTAGTGAAATCAATATAATTTCCTGACGTTGCTTGCAATTTTGCTGATGGGACTAAGTCCCCAAATGCTGGTGTAAAAGCCATTTTAAATAATTTTAATTGTTAAAGTTTTATTTTTTTTATTCTTAACTTTGAAGGGCTCTCTCCGCTTACTGATTTGATTCTTACTCCATTTACAAACTCTCCACTAGGAGCAACCTGTCTTGGGGCCGCGTTAATGTTCTTGGACTTAGCTGTAATATCTTTTATTGCATCCGCCTTGCCTTGTTCGTAAAAATGGTTAATAACCTTGTCAGCATTTCCCGCAACATACATCGCTTTATGGTAACCGTTATAATCAGCTATTTCTCCTTTTTCATTCAGAAACTTTCCTACGAAATTGTTTAAATCTGATTGTGTATTTGCTACTTTTGAAGTGTCTTTTAATCCGTAACGGAATTTTTTATCTCCTAAACTGAAATCAAAACCTTTGAAATCTTCGGAGAAAAAACTATTTGTCTTGGATTGAAAAACGTCTCTTCGCTTTTGTATGGTAGATTGCTCTTCATTATATCTGTTAAAAAAGTCAACAGCCTCTTGTTGTTTTTGGGTAGTTCCCGGTCTCAACTTGATCTCGTCGTAATATTTACCCTTTAAATCTTCAAGAAAACCCTTGGCTTTCGCAACTTCTTCTTTGAACGCAAGTTTCTTCTTGCGTATATCTTTATCCTCGTCTATATCTTCATCATATTCGAAATCATCCATTAAGATTTCTATATCGTCTGAATCTAAGTGAGGTTTACTTTGTTTATAATATTCTTTTAATAATACGCTTTCGTTAACATCTGAATAATCAGAGTTAAGACGGACGTAATCTTCTAAGGTCCCCCCGGTTTCATTCATAAACTCAATCACCTTTTCAATGTTCTCCGGTATTTGAATTCCCAACTCTTCCCCTCGAGCGGTAGCCTCTACAGCTTGTTCTCCTAATTCTTGAATCTGTTCGTCCGTATCCTCTTCTTCAATCTGCACGATCTGCACTTCTTCATCACCAGCTTCTTCAACTGCCTCTTCAACTACTTCTTCAACTACTTCCTTTAATTCAACTTTAGCATCTTCTGCCTCTTTAGTTTTGGGTTCCGTTATGGTAACCTTAGGAATGTCTTCCTCTTTTACTTCGTCTACAGGGGCGCTGTCTACAGTAACCTTCACGACATCGTCTTTTTTCGATAGTTGCTTTGGCTTCCTAGACTTCTTTTTCATTTTAAAGTCCCCTTCTTGTTTTACGTTTTCTGACATGATATAATAATATAAAATTAATAAATATTCTATTTAGGTTCGAATTGCCCCAAACCAAATCCTCCTAGCACATCAAATCCTGCAGATTCGAAATTTTTAGGGGATGACTCACTTTGTCTTTGATTTATAAGCTCACTTTGTTGTGATGCTTGTATTTTGGTACGCTCGTCTTTTCTATCTTCTTTATAAGACTCTTTATCCCTACTCGCTCCAGCGTGTACCTCAGCTAGTTGTTTATTGAAATTAAATTCTAGCTCCATTAAACGCATCTTGATTTCAGCTTCGCGTTCTAATTTGTTTATATCGAATTGAGCTTTACCCTGCTCTAATTGCAACTTACTCTCTGTAAGAGCTTGCTGTTTCTGCACTTCTACTAATCCTGCTCTTTCTGTAGCTTCCGCGTTTGCTTGTGCTTGAGCTTGGATATTTGCTTGCTGGGCAGCTTGATCTTCTTCTTGTTTTTTTCGACGCTTTAGCCTCAGATATTTATTAGCTAAAGATATATTTGATATATTTCTAAGGTCGACGGCGTCGTCAAGGTGTATCATACCTGCTTGCAGTGCAATTTGTATGTTACTCTCTAACAACTGTTTCTCCTCTTCATCAGGCTCTAATTCTAGATAAATTCCAAAATCGTGTAAATGTAGAGATGAAATCTCATTTAATGTATTCACGTTAAATTCATTTATACTCTCTATAAGAGACTCGCCTGTTAAAGCAAATTCGATAATATCCTTCACTTTCAACGAGATGTTTTCGCACGTTCTAAGCGTAATAAAAGTAATCCCTTGTAATATATGCCTAGTTGCTGTGTTTGAGTTAGCCGCAGCCAGCTTCTGTAATCCTACAAGAGCATTCTTATCTGGAGTACTACCATCCCGGGCTTCATTAAGACCTGTTACGTCGCGTATCATCTGCAGGTAATACTGGTATGTATTTATAAGCGAACCAATTTTACCTTGTCCAGCCGATGTTTGTAATTCCTGGATAGGTATCTTACCCCTATTCATATCCCCTTCTTGAGTAAGTGATCTACCTACGATAGAACCTGTTTGGAAGAACATATTAAGTGCTTCTGCTGGATTGTAGTTTGTACCATTACCTAAGTCCACTTCAGCTAATCCGTCAACATCCACATATACACCATCAGGAACTATTCTTGCTGTGACTTGTTGTAGTTTAAGGTGAGCAAGTTGGATCATATCAGCGAAACCTGTAATTCTGCTTACCGTTGATTCAATCTTACCTTTATACAATCTAGGGGCACATATTGAGTAATTCATAGTTACTTTAGGAGAGTTCGCTAAAGGCCTTGTCATATTCTCTGCTAATTTCCATTCTAGCATAGTTTCTTGGCCTAATATCTTAGCTCCTGTATAGAGAACTTCTATCGTTCTACTTACTCTCTTAAAAGTATCAGCTGGAGGTGGGTTAAAGAAGTCTGTTTTTTCTAATGATTTCTCTAGACCACTATCTGTCTGTTTAATTTTAAATACTTGATTCATATATGTCTTATACTCAAAGTATAAAACGCTTACAGTGTTTTCATCATCCCCTCCTCCGTAATCGGCAGAACCATCCGATCTACTGCTTGTTTTTTGTATCTTTTCTAATTCCTCAGAAGATAAGTGGGGGAATTGCTTCATTAATTCAGGTAAACTGACTCTCCTCTTCTCTCCTACATAGTATAAGTCTTCAAAGTTAGGGTCTTCCGTATAAGAATAAACCAGGTTAGCCGGATCCACATGTTTAATTTCTAGCCCGTTAGATTTATTATACTGAGTTTTACATCCACCAATCCCTAATACAACTAAATCATATACTATTTTCTTTCTGATTTCGTCGTATTTATTCTTATCTAAAGAATTATTTATAAGTTCTTCTAATGCGATTTCTATGGATTCTTTATAGTCCATTTGCATGTGAACCTCAAACTCCTCCTTCGTTTTCGGTAATTTAGAGGGATCGTCTACAGAAAATAAATTCATACCAGATGCTTCCGATAATTCCATTAATTCCTTGTAGCTGTTCATATCAGCTAAAAGCTGATCCGCATATTCTGTCCTTTTCTTTCTAGCGATAGCATCCTGAGCTGTTGCTTGTATTTCGAAATTCCGTTGAGACATTCCATTAACAACAATATCCACGAACTTAGGTATTATTGGAATTGGCTTCCAATCTAGGTTCATATAAGATAAATCACCATTTATAGATAACTCGTTCTTATACTTTTGAACTGACTGTTCCCCTCGAGCATATAATTTTCTTCTATGGAACTCTTGGGAATTTGTAGTAAATCGCGAACCTCCTCGGCTGCCTTTGAACCACTCATTCTCAATAGCTCTTGCTACAGATAATCCATATTCAAGCGATTGTTTTTCCTCGTCTGGTACTACCTGATTTGGAAATGAGCTATTATAATTAGTGCTAATCATCTATTATATTATTTTTGAACTATATCCTTTATTATTGTATTTCTTGAATCCTAAGACGGTTTTATTCGTCGTTCTTTGGGCAGATGGCCTATATCGGTCTTTATTGCAAGCCATTATAGCTAGCCCAGAGCTTATGGTTGCATCGTGTTTTGTTCTGTTATTTATATTAAATGTAGACCAATCTTCTAAGGTCTTTTGTAAATACATATCTCCATACTTTCCTTCAGAGATCTCCCCTACGTAATTTTCAATATAACTTTCAATAGCTGCTGCGTGAGCTTGTTTTATATCTTCACTCGAATTCGGTATACCCCCAATATCTCTTTCTGTTACTGACAATTTATTCCAAAGTTTATCCGGTCTATTCATTGAGAATCCTCTGTATCCTCTTCTTTTGAAATGGTATAACAATCTCGGCTTGTTGTTCTCACACAATATAGGCATACCGTAAAATACGCATGCCATCAATACATCTTCGAAGAATATCTCAGCAGTTTGAGGCCTAGCTATATATTCTAAGAATAATGTGTTAGGAGGAGCATCCTCCATGCTAAATTTAGTAAGTCCATGCAAAGCTCCTTTAGAACCTCTTTTATCTACAGTGCCTGATATATCGTAGCTATCGCAGCCAAAAGCTCCTATGTGCTCATTACCAGGGTATTTGATACCATTCTTTATTATTACACGGTTTTGGAGGTTTTTCGGAGGAATCCAGGTGATACGGAACCTACCGCTTTCATTAGGCGAGAATATAACCCGTGAATCTTTTTCTCCATTCTCCCATTGAAAACTTCCTCTAGTCACTAAATCGCTAGTCCCGATATCATCATTATAGTCTATCTGTTGGTATATCTTTGTCAAATTGAATAATGATTGCTTAGCTTCATCTCTAAACGCGTGCTTCTCTGTACGAGGGAACTGTCTGTAATATTCGTTCAAACCCTCCTGGTCACTTTTAAGACCTTCAACTTCATTCTGCCAATGCTCAATAACTCCTTGGTCAATCTCCTCATTTAATGGCCCTTGGACAGGCTTTGGAGGAGTTTCCAATACTGGATTGCCGTATACATCAATAAATCCTTCGTAGTTCCATTCCATTGGGATAAATAAACTATATAACCCCGAGGATGTTTGCCCGTTTCGGTTTCTTTTTGTTACATCTGAATTGTAGTATAACTTTTTAAAGTTCCTACCTCCTTTATCTAAAGCATTTGATGTTGAGCCCATTAAACACTTTCCAATAATGCGACTACCTAATCTTAAACAGGTTTTCGTTACCCTCCAGTTGTTTAGTATATTATCAGGCTTTTCCCATTTACCACTCTCATCGTGAACTAATAACTTTAATTTTTCACCATCATAAGAGTTGTCTCCTGTATTTTTCCAGTCAATTGTGGTATCTAATCCCTCTAACTCCTCAGGAGTCTCTCCTTGACTTAGCTTTTTCCTTGTTAGCTTCGACGCCGGCACCCGGTAAGCTAATTCTGTTTTGGGCCTATCCATACCGTCTTGTATCGGCTTGAAAAAGAAAGGATAATTAATTGATATCGGTACCACTTTATCAGTGAACATCTTCTTAGCATCAGCCCCTGTCTTAGATAAAATTCCATATCTGGAATCACTAGACATCGTAGCTAGATTTACAGCTTCTCCAGAGGCCATGAAGGAGAAACCGGAACGCCTGTTCTTAAGGTAGCACATTCCGTAGCACCGAGGATCCGCTTTGCACGCTTCCCAAAATATAAAGAACAGCCTATTAGATTCTCTAAAATCTGCTGCCCCGACATCTATCTTACTCCATTGCAAGTACATATAATGGGTACCTGTCAAATATGTGGGTTTACCATTGTTATTAAACCAGAAACCCCTATCTCTATGCTCAAATTCTTTGTCAATGTAATCATACCACCTCTCTTTGAAATGTTCTGGATAGTTATTCCATTCGAATACATTCTTAATTTTATCCAATTCCTTAGGATAATTTATTTTTTCCCACATCTTACCTTTTGAGGTATAGACTTTCTTAGGTTTTGGTAGTGCTATTTTTAGGTTCTGTATTTCGTATACTTCCCCCACTTCTCCGGTCTTACTAATAACAATTACATCACTGTCTTTGTCATATCCATATTCCCATTGTTTGTATCTATTCTTTTTCTTAAGTATTGATTCATCAATGTAATCCGGTAGTATTCTTAATAATTTCCCGTCGTAACTCATTTAGATCTCCCTTCTGCAAACCCTTTGAACTTAGCTCCTTTACTGTTCTTACTATTATCCTCTAGTAAAGATTCCTCTTCATCTATCCTCGTTAATATTTCAAAAGCATCAAAGATTGCTAATTTTTTTGTAGCCGCAGCGTTCTTTAGCCTATCAGCTGTAATGTCTTCTCCTGAATCAACTATAGGTTCTTTTGCAACCTTAATCAGTTCTTCAACCGCTTTGCGCCCAGCTCGGATTATATTCTTCTTCGTTTCCTTGGTACTCATATTTAATAGCTATATCATTAGATTTCATACAATATAACCGCTCATCATTAAATACAAACTCGAACTCTCTCTTTGGCATAAATCCAACCAAATCCCCTGAAGCTATTTTAAGCCCATTTAAGGAGCTATTATCGTATTTTAGTATACCAATATGCTTTCTCTCTTTATCGGTCGAATATGAGTCTATTTCTTTAAGCGGTTTTATAAAACAGTAGTCCAAGTTTGATTTCCACCCACTCTCGTTTTTGTAAGCGTACACTTGTTCTAATGTTGCGAAGTACAGATTGTCTTTGAAATATGTACTCCCATTTTTTTCATTTCCCTTTACATCATAGTATCTTCTAAATATATTATGATGGATCATAACTGTGTCCCCTGACTTTATCTCTGTAGAGAAAGCGGCTGGAACCTCTACAACAATTGCTTTTTTACTTATGTGACGAAAGCTCTCTATATTGTTGTTGGTTAGCAGGCTATTGTCACCCACCTTCTTTTCATTATTATATCTCTTATCAAAAGGTTTAACGATGAAACTGTACAGGCTCTTCATTAGTATTCTAAATCGTATTCGACCGCTATAGCCATATTAGAGTTGAATTTCTTCCAAGGCAATATTTCACTGTGTTTCTTTATATATATATTATAAGAAGAGTCCTGGTCATCAAATAAAATATTAGCAATCTCGTGACCTCCATATACGCGTTGGCCTACAGCGTAGTGCATTGCCTCGTTTTTATAATCTGATCCGATACTTATCTTTCTTATAAGACTATTCATCCTCTTCAATATTGGTATACTCCCCTGTCTCTAGGTTAATATGGACTTTCCCATATTCTTTTTCTAGAACAGTTTTTAAGTCCTCTAAGTCTTTATTGACGGTCGCTACTGTATGTAAGGTGACATGCTTCTGGGTCTCAAGTACCCCAATATCCCCAAAGAGTTTGTTTAACTTTGTTTCTAGAGCTACGATCTCTTTTAGGTGTTCCTCTTTGATTTTTTTCATTTGATTAGATTTAATAGGTATAGTTATTATACGTTATTTTTTATTTTTATCCTCCGGTCAGCCCTTGGAATATTTTATTTATTATTTTCGTATCTCTTGTTGTAGTTTTTGATGGCTAAAGGATCTGTACTTTCGTTAAGGTTGTTACCCCCCGGACGGTGTTGACTTACAACAGCTCCAATCCTCTGTGACTGCTTGTGATAAGGACTTCCCTTACCAACCACTATCTTGTGCCCTGCAGTGGTGTTCACGTGGACTGTATCGGAGGAGTTTATTGGTAGTGATGTAAATTTCTTAAACTTGCCTTCAAGAGATGTATTCGTCTTAGATTTTTTCTTGGAAGATGTATTCGGAACCGGGTCCCCAATTCCAGATACTTGATGCGTCATTTTAAATCCCATAATGTTTATTTTTTTGCTCGTTGTGTTATAGGTGTTCCTGGTTGACTTTTGCAAGACTTATCCAGATTTAATGCGTCTTCTTTTGTTTTTAATTTAAAGAATACACTTTGTAAAATACTGCTTGATTCTAACGGATTACTCATGGTTATTTTTATTGTTTATGTTAGGTGACTCCAATTCTTTGAATATGCTTCCACGCTCTTCTGACGGCTAACTGAATCGCCAAATACTCCAGCCGCTACGTGCTTAGACCTAGGATCGAAAGAATCTACTAATGAAGCGGGTTTAGAGAAATCTGAAGGACCTGCGGGTTTTTCGAATTGTTCCGCGGCCATCGCTATTTGTGGGTTACCTACAGTGGGATCCACTTCTTGATTCACAAGTGCGGCAGCAGGATCTCCTACTCCAACACCTCCTGTTAAGCTAGTTCCCCCAAAAGGCATAATGGATTGAGATGTGCTCATTCCAGATGTTCCTCCTGTAGGGGCCCCGGTATTAGCTTGCCTAGCCTGTCTCTTAGCTAGAGCCTTCCCTATTGCTTTGCCCAAACCCCCTGAGAATAACCCTGAAGTTGTGAGCTCCTCTATTTTTGCTTGTTTAGTTTGTCGCTTAGCTTGCGCTCTCTTATTTCCAAATAAGCCGCCTATTGCTGATCCCGCGTATCCCGCTAAGCTCGCTGACCCCGCCTTGAAAGCTGCACCAAATATTCCCATATTATTATTTTTTATCGTTGTTTATATTCTTTATTGCTGTTCTTAACACCGTATCCGTATAAGCCTTGCTCTTCATCACTGGTTGTCGTCTACCTGTTGGTACAGGCTCGTCACCTAATAATATCCTGTATATTCTGGATATCATCATATTAGCTTTTAGAGCTACCTTATATAAACTGTATTGTTTGTCTTTTTTATTACCATGCCTCCATACAACTATCCATCCGTCTTTCAGAAGTCTAGAGAACCTGTTATTATCCCAGCTATAAGCATAAACACCTGTCTTAAAGTCATTCTTGCTAAAGAAGTCCATACAGTCAAAGTATATTAAGAGCTCAAGATCTGCATCATTTAACCCGTAATTCCGACAAGCCCATCTCCTTACAATACGATAATGTTTAAGAAGACTTATCTTTCTAAGGTCCGAGGCTTCTAACTTCCTCATAATATAACGACTACATCCCCAGCTTTTATAACTTGGTATATAACATTGTCAAATTCTATTTGGTGCCCAGCATGTTTATCATAATAGATAACATCATTTTCTGTTATACCTATAATTTCGTCACCAGCAGATACTACTTTCGCTTTTGCATAACGTATATCTTCTTTCTGGTTTTCTGTCAACAGTAACCCCCCTTTTGTTTTGGAGGGTTGTTGTTTTTCTTTTGATACTATTAAAAATCTTCCAACTGCTTTCATTATCCTACTCTTAAGTTATTGATTACACAATCAGTAGAAATAATAGTCGTAGCCACGGAAGCTGCGTTTTTAAGCGCGCTTTTTGTTACTAGAACTGGATCTATGATCCCGTGTTTAACCATGTGCACCTCTTTTCCTGTGGTGACATCTAGTCCTCTATTTTTCCTCTGAGGATAGACTTCTGGTAAACCAGCATTGGCTAGTATTGTTCTGTAAGGAGATTTGATTGCTTCTAACAAAACTTTTTCGCCTTCACTTTTACTTTTAATAAGAGTAGAAGCATTTAACAAAGCGATTCCTCCTCCAGGGACTATACCTTCTTTTATAGCTGCTTTAGTTGCGCAGATAGCATCTTCGACCCTGTCTCTTTTTTCTTTAAGTTCTACCTCTGAATCAGCACCCACCTTCACAATCGCCATTTTTGATGTAAGACGAGCTAATCTTATTTCTAACCTTGTTCTATGAGAAGCGAACGAAGGTCTCTCTAGATCTTCCTTAATACTCTCTATTTGGGCGTCGATCTCTTCTGTGTCCTTATCAACTTGTAATATAGTTTCTTCGTTAGTTGTGGTGGCTTTTATACACTCCCCTAAAAACTCAGGATCAATAAAATCCATATCGTCCCCTAGTTCTTCATTGATGATTTTAGCCCCTGTTAGCATGGCTAAATCCATTGCTATTTCTTTTCGGCTAATACCGTATGTAGGCAGATCTATCACGTTGATTTTCAGGTTACCCTTTATCTTATTCATTGCTAATGTGTTCAACACCTGCGGTTCAACATCTGCTATAACAAGTAAAGACCTTTTATTCTTAATAACATATTCGAGTACACTCTGAATACGTCTTATATTTGGAATTTGTGATTCTACAATAAGTACTAGAGGATTATCTAATACTGCAGAACCAGAATCTTTGTTCGTAATAAAGTGGTGACTCTTTAACCCTTTGTCATACTGAACCCCTTCAACAATCTCAACAGCTGTATCTGATTGGTCAGTCTCTTGCATTATAACGATACCTGTTCTATCGACTGCTTTAAAAGCATCACTAATGATTTTCCCAAGTTCGATGTCATTGTTAGCTGATATCGTGGCTACTTGATCAATCATCTCGTCTTCTACTGCTATAGCTTCCTTCTCTAAGTAAGCAATAACCTTTTCAACACCTTTGTTGATACCTTCTTTTAAGTCACGAGTACTTTGCGATTTAAGCGCTTGATATGCCTCTTCTAGGATTGCGCGCGCCAATACCGTTGCCGTGGTGGTTCCATCGCCAGCCTCGCTTACTGTCCTCTGGGCAGCTTGCTTTAATAGGGTTGCCCCCATATTCTCTACAGGGTCCAATAGCACTATATTATTCGCTACCGTTACACCGTCTTTTGTAATAACAGGTTTTCCGTTATTGTCTTCGAGGATTACACATTTACCACTCGCTCCTAGTGTGGAGCTTACAGCTTTTGTTAGTTTTGTTACTCCTTCAAATATTTTATTTTTAGCTTCGTCTCCAAAGTTAAGATTCTTGACTATTGCGTCTGACATTTTAATTGAATTTAATTTAATTATATTTTAATCCTCTATAAAGTAGAAGTGGAATAATATACTCCCTACTACTAATACACTCCCTATTCCGATAGCTATGAACACCCCTAACATCTATTTAGCCTCTTCTTCCTCAAAAGTTTTGATCACGATTGGGCCGTCAAGGAATTTTAATTTCTTTTTATAATGCTCGATGGATTCATCAATCGCTTTCTCTGCTTCGGCAACAGAGGCTCTCCGGGTAGCATCTACCCATTGGTCCTCATTATCGAGGTGTTTATACTCTGCTTGCAGATATCCGTTAACCAATTGGACAATTCTCCAATTCTTTTTTGCAGATAAATGGTTCCAGAGAGAAACCGTCTTTTTTGATACACGCTCTTCGCTTGGGGATGAGGTGGTTTTGTAATAAAAATACGTCATGGTTTTGGTATTTAAAAATTAATAATTAGTTGGTTTATAGTATATATTACGGGTTCTACCCAGTATTTACTAAGCTTCAAAAGGGGGTAAAGGGGTTGGGTTATTCACAAATCATTGTCTGACCTTCTGGGCAAGAGTAGTGTTCATAATCGTCAACTCCTAAAGATGAACAGTTATTTGTGTTTTCATTTACTACTGAATTATCTAA
>Ga0208013_1000847_pt1 | contig 15549 bp, 10 predicted proteins | sample 16_taG_FD_184091 | JGI IMG/M metagenome (GOLD analysis project Ga0208013, IMG submission 184091) | Marine viral communities from the Subarctic Pacific Ocean - 16_ETSP_OMZ_AT15313 metaG (SPAdes) (version 2) | ecosystem: Environmental > Aquatic > Marine > Oceanic | place: Pacific Ocean | collected...
TCGGGTGACGCAGGGGTTAACCTACAGAATCTACCAAGGGGCGAGATGTTCGGGGTAACCTTCCGCCACCTGTTGGTCCCCCGCCCCGACCATCGTTTCGTAATTTGCGATCTGTCTCAGATCGAACCCCGTGTCCTGTATTGGTTGGCGCAAGACGAGGGTATGCTCCAGCAACTTAGGGACGGGGTACCTTTGTACGAAGCACATGCCCGTTCAACGATGGGATGGGAGGGCGGCAAGCTCAAGGAGGAACGTCCTGACCTGTACCAATTAGCCAAGGCCCGAGTGCTTGGGTTGGGTTACGGGTGCGGTGGTGCCAAGTTCCAGTTTGTGGCCAAGGCAATGGCGGGGCTGGAGCTTAACACCAGCGAGGCCAAGCGCATCGTGGCTGAGTGGCGCAGGTCCAATGCTTCCATTGGTCGTTATTGGAATGAATTAAATCGGGGTTTGTTATTGGCGAAGCATGCGAAGGAAGAGGCGTATGCAGTTGCACTGCCCAGCGGTAGGACAATGTCATGGGGCAAGCCCCGCGCACCGGAAGGTGATCGAACAGCCACCGTGGTCACCACCAACGGACGTATGGTCTATACGTGGGGAGGGAAGCTGACAGAGAACATCGTCCAAGCGGTGAGTCGAGACCTCTTCGCGGGTATGCTGCTGAAGATTGAAGCCGAAGGCTACCCGATAACATGGCATGTCCATGATGAAGTTATATGCGAGGTACCCGAGGGTGAAGCCGATGCGGCACTCTCCCGTATCACGGAGATAATGTCCACTCCTCCTGAGTGGGCAAACAACTTACCTCTCGCTGCCGAAGGTGGGACGTTTGAAAGGTATGATAAATGACAGATAGACAGTTTAAATCGTTTCAGAAAACATTTATGCAATGGCAGTCCAAGCTCGGGCTGGCGGAATACACGGTGAGCTTCGTCCTAAAGAAGCTGCCAGTTGAGTACGCCACATGTGAGATATCACCCGAAGGGTGTGTGGCCGAGGTCACGGTTTCAACCGATGTCAAGTGGACCCCCAAGCTAATTAAGACAGTAGCCACACATGAGTGTATCCACCTTCTGCTCGCACGGTTAACTGAGTTGGCACACCGCCGCTTCGTGGATGAGGCTGAGATATTCGGAGAGAATGAAAGAGTTACCTGCATCCTTGAGAAGGTGCTATGTCCGAAGAACTAAACGACATACTAGGGTGGTTCATGGACGGCGATGCGTCTGACGAACTAATGACAGTCAAGGTTGAAGTCATTCACCCCAACGGCAGACACCAGATTATTAATGCAAACATAATGCTCAAGGAAGATGGCAAAGATATCTCAGATGAAATGATGCTGCGGTTTGTGAACCACCTCGGGCGTATTACGGACCGTCTCAAAAAGAACCAGAAATATATTTTAGTAGAACGAGATGAAGAAGTTTGATTTAGAAAAATTAGTAGGGCCAATCGAGTGGCAGCGGGAAGGGAAGGGGTTTATCCAATGTCCTGCGGAGGACTTACATACCACACCGACCAAGTTAAAGGACACCATCCTCTATATGGACAATGTGCCCACCATTTTCTGTTTACATAACCAGTGCAAAGCCGTCGTAAAGGAAGCGAATGTTGCGTTACGTGCGGCACTGCGGGGCAAGGCTTGGCACCCCAAGGAACTTACAGAGGAACAGAAGGAGGCTCGGGAACGGCGATGGGACTTGGAGAGACAGGCGAGAAGGCTGGCCAAGCACAAGGATTGGGTACATGAAAAGTATGAGTGGCCTGTTGAAGCTATCGTCTCGGACAGCCTACCAATCGCAGACCCGTGGCAGCAGTTCCTGAGTATCTGGCCGGAGGATGATATCATGTGGTGCGGCGAACCGAATTACTCGGGACAGTTTGCTCATGCCGAATACTTCCGACCCATCAAGACATGGCGGTCTATGCCGAACCCCCCTCATCCTTTTGTGTGCGGCACTTCATTTAAAGCCGGAACGTATTCACGTACCAAGGACTGTATTGAAGACAGACGGTTCCTAATCGTTGAATGCGATGACCTTGATCCTGACCCCATCAAGAACAAGGACATGTCCGGCTCTGTCCTGAAGTGGCTTAACAACATGGACGAGTGGAACCTGCGCTGCATTGTGGATTCAGGCAACAAGTCGATTCATGGGTGGTTCAATTACCCAAGTGCGAAGGAAGAAGAGTGGGCAAGGATAGTGTTACCTGCATTGTGTGTGGATACAGCCACACTACGTTGCACTCAGCCTGTTCGTGCTGCCGGAATTAAACGAGATAATGGAAATGAACAGAAGCTGATATGGATACGATAGCCCCAATTATTTTTAATGGAACCAATATATTTGACTGCGTGTTTAACGCTACCGCAAACCGCTACTACAAGCGTGACGGCAATGAGTGGATACAGCTAACCCGTGAGGATATAAAGTCACACCTCCGTGCTGAGAGCTTGGATTGGCGGTGCGCTAAAGGGGACGACCTGTCCCAAGTGGATGCCGCGCTTGTTGCGATACAAAACACAAGGCGGGTTCACTACGCACTGCCCCTTGCTGGATACCCAACAGGTGTCTTGGAGGTGTCTTCATTCGATGGGACACGTAAACGGATACTGGTGACCAGTGACACTAAGCCGCTTGAAGCTGCCGAGGGGGAGTGGACCCATATAAAAGAGTACCTTACCCAACTGCTGGGAGAGAAAGGGTTTCGGCACCAGATGGGGTGGTGGAAGTGGGCACGCAAGAATCTCAAAGCTAAACCACATACCCGCCTACCTGCACAGGTCATGGTGTATGTCGGACCTGCTGGTTGTGGCAAGTCCTTCCTTCAGAAGATGACCACTCGGCTACTGGGTGGCCGTTCAGCCAACCCGTTCAACTACATGAGTGGGCAGACCTCATTCAATCGAGACCTCTTTGAAGCCGATCATCTGATCGTTGAGGATTGTTTTCACGACGTGAACATGGCGAAGCGCAGAGCATTCGGTGCCAAGCTCAAGGAGTTCACGGTCAACGACACGCTATCCTGTCACGGTAAAGGGCAGGACGCTATCCGACTGGTACCCAAGTGGCGCATCTCTATCAGTATGAACGGTGAGCATGAGAACATGAGCCAGTTCCCACCGCTTGATGACTCACTGAAGGATAAGGTGATGCTGTTTAAATGTAAGATGCCTACGTTCCCCACCGACCTGTCCACTGAGTCGGGATGGAAGGCGTGGGATGCCATTATAGACAGGGAGGTTGGAGGTCTCGCGCATGCGATTGATACATTTGAGATGAACGATATCGCTGCTGCACGGTTCGGGGTAAAGGCATACCATGATGCTGAACTCCTTGAGGTTGAGGACGAGTCGTCCCCGTTGACGGTGCTCACTCAGTTAATTGTAAAGGAACTAATTCCGATGCACCCGCACGATACCGAGTGGACGGGGACATCACTCGACCTCCACACGCTGTTGACCAACAAGTCTCTATGCGACTCCGCCCCAATTGCTGAGAAGTTATTTTACTACGCATCGGCATGCGGTGCTTACCTTGGCCGCATCCGTGAGAAGAAACCTAAACTGGTATCCTGTAAAACCATACGAGGTACCAAACACTGGACCCTGTACTTTGATGAGTTCAAATGAGTAAAGAGTTTGAGTTCCGTCCTTTCCCTAAGAGGGAGCGTAAACCCAAGGAGGTTAAGACCCACTTGGAGAAGGATACTATTAAGCAGTTTGATGCGGCTTACCGTGCCTTCTGGAAGAAACGAGGCAAGCGACCCCCGTCCGTTTCGTCACACTTCATAGACATACCGTGCAGTGATTAGTCCCCCATTAGTTCCGCTTGCCTCTCCTGCTCCTGCCACAATTGAATCAGGGCAGGTGCGTATTGTCTTATCCAATAATCTTCAGCTTTGTTACCAAAGTTCTGCATACGATTCTTGAGCATGCGAACAGCTTCCGTCTCAGACATGGCATACCACCGTTGGTCGTCTACGAGTTGCTCGAAGGCTTGGAGCTTGGCTCCTTGCACCGCTCCAACATAGCTTTCGTAGAGTTCTGAAGAGAGGGTGAGGTTGTCCCCGTTGGGGAGTTTGATTTTTGCGTCGGGCCACGACGGGACGACGTCGGAATCTTTTGTGTTGAGCCAGAGCTTTTGGACTTGGACTCTTGCTTTGTCCCGCGTGGCTTGCGGCTTGCGTATATCCAACATGTGGTAGATGTACGGGTTCTGGCCTTCCGGTGTTTGCTCAGTCGGACGCCCCCAGATGTCTCGTTTAAGTGGTAAGTTCTCATAATTCCCCATCTTGTATTGAACCATGTCTTCTAGCCCAGCGAAGAACCTAGCTTGCCCATTAACCTCCGGCTTGTATTCCCACTGACTTGCCCGATAACTGGTGATCGTATTATTCCACATAGGTACCGGAGTTAATCCCCATGCATTTACTAGGTTACGAAAAAAGTAATCAGAGTTCCCGCGCTGTAGGCTATCAAGCCCGAGCTTCACACCGCGAAGCATTGTCTGATCCATTGCAAAACGTCCGAGACCTGCCAATGCGTGGAGCGCATCTACATTAACATACATATCCATCCAGTTCTCTGCCACACCTGTCTCCTTATATTTTTCACGAAGACGGTTTGTCTCGGCATGAACGGCGAAGGCACCGCCCATAACACCGAGTGTGTCCAGACGGATTGTCTCGTCACCTGCTTGCCAGCTTCCATCACCACCGTTCCACTTACGCATGAATCCGTCTTTATTAAAACGGAAGATACCCATGCCACCTGTTAACACCTTGTTAATCTTCTTGGACTCTGGTCCTGCTGAGATAATGTCATCCTCTAGTAACCACTCAGCAATGGATTGTAATCCCATAGCTACCATAAACTTACCCCCTGCTATCTGCGCGTTGCGCGTGTAGAGTTTCTTCTCCACACCTGTTGCTTTTGATGCTTGGTGCCCATTAACGAAACCCTCGATTAGTGCGAGCGGCGGGGACGCATACGACATTGTTTGGGCTGCGAGGTTAACAGGTGTCTTAATGTAAGGGCTGGTGGCTACCCGTAGCACGAATGGAGGAAAAGTGCCCCACGCCCGTGCTTTGCGTTCCCATGATAATGCTAATCCAGATGCCTTACCGTCTTCTTGGAACGTGCGCTCAAGCGCAAAAGCTTGGGCTTCAGCCTCAATTTCCTTGTGAACGCCAAGCAGGGCTTCGGTATGTTCCTTCGTTCCTTTCTTCAAGCCTCGGGCTTTTATAGATTCAGCCCGTCTCATACCACGGGTACCGGACTTGGCTAATTCGTCAAAGATATACAAGCCACGTAGCATGGCTTCCGGTCCCATTCCAAAGATTGCTTCAGTAGCTTTGCCTATCCTGTCCGAGACACGCATCTTCCCTGTCTTCGCATCGACTGCGTAGTCGCCCGTGAACAGTTGCTTCAAAGCCTCCACGGGTTGGAACGATCTCAGGTCTTCACCGATTACTTTATCTGTTATAGAGCCATGCTTAAATTTTCTGGGTAACTTCTTCAGTTCACGCCAGCTTCCTTTTAGGAAACCTTTGGTCTCTTCAACGGGAGCAACTGCAATGGTGCGTTCTGTCCCACGAACCCGTGACCGTAGTATGTCGATGGGGGTTGAGATAGTTCGTGCCGCCACTTCCGGCACCAAGTTGATGTAGTTACCCCAAAGGTTTCGGGTTAAGGATACAGGAGTAAGCAACCCACCTGAGACGACTGCCTTCCAATCCGCAAACAGATCCGACCGTGGCGTCATCTTACGTGCGAAATGCTGGGTATCCATGAAAGCTCTTTGGAGTTTGTCTTCAGCATCCAAGGCTTTTTTGATGTCAGCTTCTGAATTAGTTTCAAATGCTTTCTCTTTTGCCAGTTCAAAATCGTCCGATGCTTTGGTCTCAGTATCGATTATCTTTTGGAATCGTTTCTTTTGTGGCTCAGTTAATTTCCTACCGTGCGTCAGCAACAGGTTGTTCAACAAGGCAACCTTGTCTTGGGACATCATACCTTTGAACAGTCTGGATTGATTTAATAATTGAGCAATAGTAGTTTGCGATTTGGAGACGGCTCCATAGATATCTTCAATATCCTTTTCAATAGCATCAGCTACGGTTTTGTTTTGTGCTTTCCGTAATTCCCGACGCTTACGTTGAAGTAATTCGATACTGTCTTGAATCGCAAAGTTATGTTGAGAGTCTGTGGTAATCTCTTTGAGTTTCTCAACAGACTCCCATAGCCTAGTGTCTGGAGTAGACTCAAGGGTAGCGACCCGTGCTTTTAATGACTGAGGATCGTATGTTGCAATATCAGGCCGACGCTCGTAGATAGGCTTGAGATCGTCCGCAGCCCCTGCCGATCTGCTGGCACGTTCAGCGAACTGTCGGACAGGGACACCAGCGTAGGGACCGGACTTACGTCCACGGCGGGAGAACTCTACTCCTCCTCGGGGGGACTCGGGTGCCTCATCCGTGCGAAGTCTACCAGTTGCTGCATCTCTTCCTTGGTTAGGTCCGCGTCGGGAGAACTCGACCCCCGAAGCCCTGCCGTCATCTGGTCCGAGGGCTTGCTGTCTTCTCCCCAGTTCATCCCCGATAGAGCTTTCTCGGCTAATGACGGGGTTTGCGATATCTTCTTTTCCGTAGACTCTGGTGTCATAATAATGTTCCCTTGCAAATGCTACCACATCGGTATCTAACGACGCAATAGCTTGTCTCATGTTGTCTGCCCATTCACGCATTTGAACTTGCACACTAGCTTCATCCAAAGCTGCACCATATCGGGCGTCTATTTCTGGGATATGTTGTGCCCTAAATCCTATAACTTCACCGGAACGATTTCGTGCAATAGTCCATCCTGCGATCTGGTTTTCATCAAAGACCTCATCAAGTGCCTTCTGCATAGTAGCTTCGTCCACGGTTCGCTTAAAGCCTACCTCTATGGCAGGACGCGCATTCGGGTGTGACTTATCCACGACACGCGATACAAACGTATCAATCTGCTTACCCTCTTCGCCAACACGTAAAACCTCACGGATGAATGTCTCAACGTCCGAACCCTTTTTAACGGTAAACTCAATGTCGAATGAAGGTTCTTTTGTTTTATCGTAAAAGCCTTCTGTATCTACTACACGGGCTGAGACAAGGTCTGGGTTTTGGCGAATAGACTGTTCAAGACGTACCCGCGCCGCTTCTTGTACTTTGGGGTTAAAGGTTTCTTTTGTCTGCCATGTAGTAAGCCCCGCATTCCAACGGTCTAAGGATAGTTTGTTTGCTTCCGTATCAAAGCTGGATTTCTCTTTACCAAGAGACTCAGTCCAACCTCGTTTGTCCCAGATATCTTTTTCCCCAAACCATAAGACAGCCTGTACGTCGTCGGGGTTCATGCCAAGCCTGTCCGCAGCTTCACGAAGCCCCCGCTGCGCTATGTAGAAATCTCCGGTCCCACGCCCCGCAGCCCATCCGCTTTGGACGGGCGTCTCGGACGCAGGTTGGATGCGCCATTGCCCACCCATTGGCTCGTAGAATACCCGACGAACAGTACGTGCGGCCCACACATCGATGGTTGCTTCCAAGGTGCGCCCCGTTAAATTGCCAGCAAAGTTAGGAGTCTTGGGGGCATCAGTCAGTTCCAACCAATGCCCGTGCAAGACACGTCGGACAGCCGCACTGTTAGAGTTAAACTTGGCACCGCTGGACTGCGTGGGCACCTCTTTAAATTTGTTTATAGCTGCCCGATAAGCAGCCACATCTTTGAACTCCCCCTTGTCACGGCGAGCATCCACCGCTTTGACATGGGCATCATAACGGGTCATCAAATCGTCGAAGTCACCGCGAGACAACTGTTGGAGTGCGTCTAAGGCTTGCTTGAAGTTTATATTTACAGGTGTCTTGGCACTGGTCGCTCCGAGAAGCTGAGACATAAGCTCAATATCAGCACCGAACATCTCCTGAAGTTTAACCCGCATCCGTCCGTACCAGCCCAACCCTGCTTTGATCTCAGGGTTCTTCAACATCTCCTTGAGTGCGGGGACGATACGATCTGCAACTATAGTAGTTTGTTCGGCGTCTGTCTTACCCACCAAGTCAGGGTGGTTCCGAATACCGTAATCGATTTCTTGAAATACAGGCTTACCCTTTGGGTCAAAGGCAACGTCTCCTTTTTGGTTCAAAGACAACCGTAGAGGCAGTGCTTCAGGGTGTTTGGCATTCGCTTCCTCAATTCTAATAAGGGCTTCGTTAACCTGCCTTTGGTTTTCCTTGGCTTTGGTAACGGCATCCTTATCATTCTTAGCGACAGCGTCTCGGACACGTTGGCGCATCTGAGCTTTGGCGACTGTCTTGGAAACACCACGCTTGGAATACTCTTCTACGCTGCCATCCGTAGGGTCTTTAAGTTTTGGAGTGGCTTCCCGTCGTCGTGCAAGTTCTCCAGCAGTCTCTTCCCTGATCTGCTGACCAAGCTCGTCCATAACCTCGGACACATTCTTACCGTCTTCAATGTCTCGGACAGCTTGCTCTTCCGCTGTTTGGGCGGGCTTTCGGGTATCCCCTGTATCAAATTCAAGTTGTCCCTTTTCATCCTTAGTAAAGCCACGTTTTTTAAGGGTGGCTTTTTCCTTGGCCTCTTGTTTCTTCTTCTTGGTTTTATACTCACGGGCTTCTTGTGCAATTTCTTGGCGGGACTTCCCACCAGCTTCGTATTGATCACGAAATCTTTGTGGGTCTTCTGCGAACTCCACGGTGTCTCGCATATCGGAACGCTGCTCGTCCGATACCGCGCGGGGTTTCCGCTCCTTCTCCAAGAAGGACTCACCAATTTGTTGTTGGATTTCTCTCTTCTCTTTCCGTAGTGCTGATCGTTCTTTACGGGACAGCTTACCTTTCGTTGCAAGCTGATCGTCGATCTCCTTGACCTTTGCCTGTGCTTCTGAAACTTCTGTCTCGGACATGCGGGCGCGTGGCTCGGGAGCATCGATCTCTGCGATCTCCATCTTGGGACGCTTACGCCCTTCAACTCCAGCAACGTCCGCCCATTGACTAGCACGGTCAATATCTCGGGGGGACGGGATAGATAAGCCCTGACCTTTGAGGAGGCCCGCTTCAAGTAGTTCCTGTTTAAATAAACCTTTACGATCTTTTGCCGTCCCTCCCGCTATTGCACGATCACGCCCGCTTGCCAGAAAATTAGAACTGAGCATGTCGTCGATAATGGGCGTCCGAGACGGCATTTCAGTCGCCTTCATCTCACGTCCAAAAACGTAAGCATCTCCAGAATCCAAGAAGTCACGGAACGCGGCGTTAAATCCTTCGGGTTTGAGGCCAATTCGGCGCGACACCTTATCTACCTTGTCTCGGTAAACTAATGACAGCTTATCGAAGACACCTTTTGGGGTAGCACTTGCCGCCGCTCGTTTTTCTTTACCGACGTTAATACGCCCTTTAGCCCACTCATCATTTGAAATTGCTAGTCGTTCTGCGAACCATTCACGAAAACTGAGACGCGGGTCAACGGTAGGGTTCGCTGCATCTGGGTGGATATTATCTCTTTTAACTACATTACCACTTTCATCTATGCGATCCAGAGTGGGGGAGTGGTACTCCATCTCAGTATCGTATAGTTTTTTAAGCGAAGTAACGACAGGTTGAGGCAACGTATCCATGAAAGCGTGTGCAGATTCATGGAGTAGTGGTATGCGCTGTCCCGTCTCTTTGTCCCATCTAAAGATATTAGTAAACGCTTTGATGGTTTGCGTAGCATTTGCGTAGTCAGGCGTATAAGATGCTTCGACATCATCATCAAGCCGGAGCTTCTTCACCCCGTCTTCGTCAACAACCTTAAAGTTTATAGGCTCAGACCCATCAGTGAGGTCTTTCCATATTTCGTTCAGAGCTTTGATCGCTTGCTTTTGGTCTTTAATGTCACGGGTCCGTGCCATGACATCAAGGTCCGCTAATTCTTTTCGAGGAGAACCTGTGATCGCATCCTCCATATCTCTCTGAAGCTGCCCTATGGCTCCGAGAATGTTCTCCTCACGGAACACCGTGTTGTACTTGCCCGCCCAAGTTTTACCGTCACCTATGGTTGCGGCTCCTTTGAACGCTTTACCAATAACAGGGACACCCGTATGGAAAGCACCGCCAACCAATCCCGATAAACCTGCACGTTGTCCCAGTGTCCCACGGTATTGAGACGCATCCACGTTGCCCCCAAGCCGCATCTGACCTACATCAACCACCTCGCCCGCCGCATTTATGCCACCAGCCACGCCGAAGCGAGTGCCCTGTTCGACTGCAAAACGACCACCCCCTGTGCGAGCCGCTTGCTTTGAGACGCCTTGTGCTGTCGTCCCTGCAACGCTTTTAGTAGTTCCTAAAGTGCCCTTACCCGCAACTCCGAGCAATTTACTAGCACCTTTAGTCGGGTCAACGGCCATCAGACCCATGTTAAGTGCGCCGGATATCTCAGCAGCATTTAACGCTCTGTTAAATGCCTTGGTATGTTCCATCCCTGCGTCAAGGTTCGCAAAGTAATTTGATTCAAGAGCTTCACCTCTTGAGCGGACACCTTGACCTGTGGCACCGCCCAACGCAGCACCGCCCAACGCAGCCCCTGTAACGCTCAGTCCAGCAAAAGGACCGCCAAGCAACCCTAGTGGCGCGGCAGCGGCACCGCCCGTTGCCGCTTCCTGCCCCAAGGCTGCTACAGTGCCCCCCAGCCCTGCCATGAAGTTAGGGTGATCGCGCCCACCTTGTTCAACAGACTTATAATATTGATCGTCTAAATATTTCTTTACTTCCGCTGCCTTTTTATTAGTAAGGGTATTGGATAATCCGAGACGACGAAACCGTTGCTCCTCTGCAAGTGCTCCACCAAACCCTAATTCTTCTGGAGCCGCTTCCCCTTCAATAACAGCCATCTGGGTTTTAACCAGAGTATCCAACTCAGCGGGGTTAGCTCCGTACTGGCTACGGACTTCTGTATCAAACCGATCTAAAATTTCTAACTTACCAAGTTGGTCCTCTTGTGTGTACTGAGGGTCCATCGCAATGGACCTCCACGCTGAATAAATCTCCAACTTGGAAATAGGTTCCCTAGCCTCCTCCGTTTCGTAGGGCGCAGCGACCGGAGCGTTCGCAGCAGGAATGTAAACAGCATCAGGGTTTGTCCCTTCTGTAGAACTGTAATAATTATCCGGTTGGCGTTGAACTGTCCCCCCAAATGGATCATAAAATTGAGGCTTATACTGATCCATTTAACGGTTGGGGTTGTGGCCTTGTGTGGGAAGTACCTTCGTCTTTAGGCTGGTGGCCTTACGGCTAATGTTAGGGTTGTTAATTTCCGGCCTCACCTCTGGTGCAGTTTGGGCTGGGGGCCAACCTCCTAGACCAGTATTACCCGTGTTTCGTGGAGCCGCGTAAGGCATCCCAAGCCCTAGATCACTGCCATACTTGGGTGCGGGAACAGATGCTTTGATCATAGAGGAGCGTGAAGGTCCGCTTAAACCGCCGCCGCTTGGGGCTGGCCCCTGTACCCCCGACCTCCGATCCGTTAACCACCGTCCGTAATTCATCAAGCCCTCGATGTCTCCTTTATCGGCCATCGTAAATGCTGTATTTTCCTTGAGCTTATCGTGTTTATGCATACCCATCATTTCAAAGTAGGCTTCCTGACGTTCTGCGTAAGGAACCTTATCATTTTGCATGACAGCATTAAGTCGCCCATATTCTTTAGACCGTTCACGGTACCAGTTATCTGTCCGTTCATGGTCTGTTGGAGCCTCACCTCTTAGCTTATACTCTTGTTCCATTAAGGATTTTTGGTGACCAAACTCTTGGTCAACTCGGTCCTGCGCAGAACGGTCTCTTTGTATAAAACTCCCCTGAAGGTCTAGGTTTGATTTGAGTTGAGCAGCCTGACGGTCTCCCATTCCTTTTTCCCTCAACTTCGCTATCTCTTTTTGGGTGTCAGTAGTTAACTTATTTATAGATTCGGTACTTTTGTAACCATCTCTTCTAAGTTTTCGGTCCAACTTTTTTTCAGCCTTTTGAAACTCCCTACTGAAGTCACTTTCACTTGCTTCGTGTTTAAAGCGTTTCTTTAATAACGCCATCGCGGCAGCACGATCTTTTTTGTTTTCTATCCTAGTTGCCTTTCGCATTGCTTCGGCAATACCTTCCTCACTTGTAAGGTCAGCCTTTTGCATGGTGATAGCATTGGCAAGACGTGCGTCTTGCATATCCACATCATGGTACCGCCCCATCTTATCCCGTTCGGTTTGGTGCTGATTCCTTAAATCCTCCATCTTACGGTCATGCCTTCGGCCTTTCTTGCTCTCCTCCGCGTCTAACCCTTTGGACTTTTTAAGCTCCTTCATGCGGAGCTTGTGCGCGATCTGTGGCTCGAAAACCTTCCACCCAGCTTGAAACCCGTCTATTAAATCATTTCCCATAAGCCTGTAATCTCCCTATGCGTACTTTGCTCCCATGTAACTCGCCCCTGCTCCGGCAACAAGTCCGAGACCTTGCATCCAAGGGTTAGAATTATTAGCCATTTGTGTATTGTAAATGTTTGCCTGTGTCCCGAAAGACTGTTGAGCAAACTGTGCGCCTAACTGACCTGCGTTAGCGTTCACCCCAATAGTACCGCCCGTCCCAATCGGAGAGTATGGAGCCGCCCCTGCTTGCGCTCCACGAAGCTGTCCGAACTGTGATAAGGGGTTTGTCCCAGCTAGGAATGATCCAGCATTACCCAACCTTTGTTGCTGCCGTTGGTTCTGGTATTGGGTCTGTCCCATGACTTCCTGCACTCCCGCTGCAACACCACGGGTGTTGCCGAGACGTGATTGGTTGGCTCGGACACGCTGCTGGACTTGTCGTAGCTCATCGTCCGTAGCCGCACCACCCATTGCCAATTGTTTGGTAACCTCTTTACCCATGTTCTCGCGGAGCGCAAACCCGATTGGGTCGGACGCCTTTAGCTGCTCCCGTGAAGTCTCAAGGAACTGTGTCCCATACTTTTCTTGAATCTCCAGAAAGTCCTGTGCGGCAAGGTCAGCGGTTTCTCTTTGATAATCCCGCTGCTGCCTTCCGTAATCCAGATCAGACATTCCTGCGAAATCGTAATCGTATTCCTTGCCATCCAATGTATATGTGCCGGACTTACCCATTCGGGCCGCAATATCTATCTGACGCCGGACAGGCAGCGTCTCTACGTCGGTTAAAATACCTTCACGATTTGCCTTGGCATAATCGGGCGGCGGCGGGGCTGGCGGTGTTTTACTTCCCATGACAGAGTATCCTTTGCATTTGTTTAAAATTGTGGAATCGAGGTTTGCTTGAGCACTTCATATCCCGCTGAAACCCAAGCACTTGTTTTGTCCCAAACCGCTTGACCATTAATCGCCACAAAAGCTGAGACACCTTCGGGTCTTGGGTAATAACCAAGTCTACCCAAGCAATAGGCCCGTCCTCTTTGTGTGCATACATATTGTTGTGTTCATCCTCAGTACTGAGTGTACGTGCCAGACCCACCCCAATGACACGGCCATCGTGTTGGATAACTCCAAGACGATTATCGCTTAAAAACCAATCAACCCACGGGACAAGCTGAGACCTGTCCCACTTTCGGGCGGGCTTCCAATGCCTTTTTATGTAGGCTGCTATACCGAGTGTATTCATTATCCTGTATGCAAATCTATTGTATCCAAGAATGCACTTGCTTTCAATGTACGAAGGGACAACACCCCTGTGTTAGCCTCCAGCCGAGGCTGTAAAGACCTGAATTGAGGGTATCCCATGATATTATAGCTCTTCTGGGTGGTCCCCAGAGCCGCGAGAACGATACCCGCTTCCTCTTCAAATGGGAGCGTCGTAAGTGCCGCACCACTAGCGATGTTGGATGCTACTATAATAGGGTCTGCTTCATCCAAGTTAACCGAAAAGGTCACATCGGTAGCGGACGAACGGTAGAACTCGACTTCAGTGTTCAATGCCGTTTTCTGGGTAACAACTTCCCCGAAACTGTAACCTCTTAGGTAAATCTTAGAAGAATAAGCAGTGGCCGTCCCTTGGATAGTGTCCGCCGTTTTAGTGGCATCGTACTCCAGCACGTCTCCATCCGTAGAACTAAACGCCAAACCTTTAACGCTAGAAAAATTAGTAGGTGTTAAATCCTTACACCCCAGACCTGTCCAAACACCTGCCCAACATTGGTGTAAAGTATCGTAAACCAAGATATGAGTGGGGGACGCCTCACCATCCAGTGGTACCGCCAGCATGTATTTATTGTCGTAAAAAGTAGCACAAGCAGTGTTTGCTGCATTCCAGTTAATACGGTCAATGTAATCTTGGATCGGGACAGAAATAGCTGCACTGACTTCGCGCTGAGTTTCCTGCTGCATACGCCGTACTGAAACCACTCCTTGCTTGGAGAGCCACCAAACATCGGCACCCACCTGTACTGCTGTCCGAGACGAGACGCAGCCAATGTTGTCGCTCACCTTTTGAATAGGCCAGTTAGCGACTGACTGCACCGGATCGGTTTGGACGAGGTACGTGCTTGACTCTTTCCACACCAGCATGTTCATAACGTCCCAACTTTTCAGGGCCATAATAGACTCGCCTTCACCCCCGCCTACACGGAACGAGTTTGCTGCGGGCCAGTTAGTTTGATCCAACAGGTCCGAGACGCGGATTGTATCGCTCTGCTCTCCCGTTAATCCTGCCAAGAACATACGGTTAGTGTGCCACACACCGATAGTACCGCTGGGTGGGTCAACCAATTCCGCAGTAGCAGTGGCACTGGACCCGTCTCCGGTGATTGTCAGAGTCGGGGTGGAGGTATACCCACGCCCTTGGTTCGTGATGTTAAGCACTGAGACGGCCCCGTCCGCTACCGTTGCGGCTACCGTTGCGTCCTCTACTGGGGAGCCGCCACCGGAAACCGTAACCGAAGCACTACTATACCCCGACCCGCCGGAGTCTATGGTAACTTTTAATTGTTTAGTCTTATAGAGGTTTGTCCCATCAAATTCATAAAGACCCCCCGAAGTCGCTGTAAAAAACATATCCATGCCCTGCATGAGGGCCATGCCGCCTGTCTCACTGAACCCTGAGACGGTTGAGGTCGTACTCCCATCATAATAACTGAAAGTGCTGTCTCGGACCATCATCAGCTTTTCGTGGGTCGGAGTATCGAAGTAAAATAAGAAAGACGGGCTACTCGCTGACGCAAGTTGGGACGTGCCATAACGTGACCGGAGTCCTCCCGCATTAGTAAGCATTACATTCTCGCCATACGAATACTGATTATTAGGTAGCAACGAGGGGGCCATCGTGGCGTTCATACCACCCCGAAAGTCCCCCGTGAGGTCAAACACGGGTTGGTCGTCTAAAGTTTCGTTGTACCAGACCGGCATATTACTCCATTATTGCTGAATTTCCTCGGCCAGAAAGTAAGAGGTAGACCGATACTCCGCAGTGGTTACCCCTCCTGAATCCCCGTCATTATCTAGACTGTACTCCCTATTCAGATAGAGATGG
>Ga0208013_1000848_pt1 | contig 15508 bp, 5 predicted proteins | sample 16_taG_FD_184091 | JGI IMG/M metagenome (GOLD analysis project Ga0208013, IMG submission 184091) | Marine viral communities from the Subarctic Pacific Ocean - 16_ETSP_OMZ_AT15313 metaG (SPAdes) (version 2) | ecosystem: Environmental > Aquatic > Marine > Oceanic | place: Pacific Ocean | collected...
AGGTTTTTTGTAAAAATACTATCTGATATAATTACTGATGAGTATTTAGAATCTCAAATTGGAATAGCAACATCAACTACTTTAGAAGCTAGAACTAAATTATTTTATATTAGTGACCAAGTTGCGACTAATGATGGGGGTACATCCGCTTCAACTCCACCTCCAGGTATTAATGGAACTGGATTATTTCAGGGATTGCACGGGTTTGGATCACAGCAATCTAACACTCCAAACGTAGAAAATCGAGGTATATCTAACGTTAAAAGCGATTGGGCTGATGAAAATTTACATTTTGATAACGGACAAACAAGCGAGGGATGGTTTATAGACCGCGCTTTTTCAGCAGCACAACAGCCAACTGTGTTGTCTGACACTAACACTTGGTCACAAGGTGATACGTCTGCTAATATTTACGACGTGTCTGTTTCTGGTAACTTACGTAAATCTGAGTCTCAAAAAGTAAACGGTATGACCGGTGTTGTCGTAACTGACAAACATTATACTGACGAGTCGTTTGGAGCTTTTATGTGGATTAAACAATTTGGCAGTGGACAAGTAAGAACTGGATCGGGAAGTAGTTTTTCAAATTATAAAGATACAAACGTCTACGGTAGTGAAGATGATAAGTATTATATGCATTTATCTTTTTCTGGAGTTGGAGAGCATTTAGCTCCAAGCGGACCAATAAACATATCTTGGTCTCAGTCTGCTAAACGGTCAAGTATTCATAATTGGGATTTAGATCACATACACAATTATAACCAACAAAACAATACAACACTCCAACCGTACAACCATAGTGACCCCCCATCACAAACTCAAAACGCCAATGAAGATGTTTATGAAAAACAATGGGATATAACACATAACCACCCTGAAAACGAAGCAATTCTTCAAAACTTAGTAATAGGTAGTAAGTTCCAATTTGAAAACGATATAAACGAAACAATTTTCACGATATTAAAGGTTACTAAAAAACATTTGTATAATCACACCGCGTGGAACAGAACTTACGTTTGGGACCATGCTACCAAAAGTAATGTACTTGACGATATTAACAACCCTACGGGAACTTCTGTTTGGGCAGCTTGGCATAAATGGTGGAATAATCCAAATATTAGCTCAGGCTCACCAGCATATAATACCTTTGTGGGAAGTGGTTCTCATAGTACTGACGAAACCAATTGGGATTCGTACGTAAATAAAGTTAAAAATTTTGCGGCACCTCATAATAGAAGAGTTTGTTTTATAATAGAGTTAGATAAAAATCCTAGTACTGAGGTTTACGATGGAACTAACATTGGAATACAAAACGTTCTTAAAGCGTTAACTAACAATGATGACTTAGCTGCGAGCGCGTCTGGTGGTCTACCGCAAACTCCAGGTTTTTTAAAGTTTGTAAAAAATTATGTTTCTGAAAACTCCACGGTAATAAGCGATGATCCAGCTATTTGGGAGACAGAGCCTAAAGAAAATACAGATTTAGATATTTATTACGAGGCATCAGATGCGATACCGTTAAAGTTAGATTTAGCGTCTACCGACTCAAGTAAAGCTGCTGATCCAGACGATAGAAAAGGGCATATGATAGCGCCTATAGGTACAGCTGTTAGATGTAATAAAACCGGTTCACATGCGACTACTCTGGATTTCGGTGATTGCGTTGTTAAAAGTTGGGATGGAAATATAGTAGAACTCGATCCAGGGTTAACTGCGTTAACCGATGATATAGACGATGGTAGTGGAGGGGTTGTAGCGGCGTCAACAAGTAGCGCGAGTGATCAAACGGAGTTGTTTAAAGATTCTGTATTAGGATTTTATAGAAAAGATTTAAGTTATATTGAAGTTGGAATTGATACTATAGAAACTATAGATACCAGTGAGATAACAAAAATAGCGTTAAACAGAACGCTAAACGGGAACATAGGATTACCATATTTTAATTGCTTTGCTTTTGGAAATGGAGTTGAATCCAATAGAATTAGAGACGATTTTAACCAACCGTTCATAAGTAATGGAGCTAGAGCTTCTTCTACTTTACAAGAACAATACAAGGAAGAGCATAGAAAAAGTGGGTTAATATACTCGGGTATATATAACGATACTGGTGGGATTAATAATCTTAACCAATTTATAATGGCTGAGAAAATCACAAAAGATTTAAATCCTACTTATGGTAGTATACAGAAGTTGTTTTCAAGAAGAATAAGTTTAATAGCCTTTTGCGAAGATAGAGTTGTAGGAATAACAGCTAATAAAAATGCTTTATATAACGCGGACGGAAAACCTCAAATAGTAGCTTCTGACGCTGTGTTAGGTGATGCTAATCCTTTCGTTGGAGACTACGGAATATCTAAAAATCCAGAATCGTTCGCTAAAGAATCGTATAGAGCTTATTTTACAGACAAACAAAGAGGAGCGGTATTAAGATTATCAATGGACGGGTTAACGCCGATATCAGAAGCTGGTATGTCTGATTGGTTTAGGGATGAGTTCAAAAATGATACCCACGATAATATTATCGGTAGTTATGATAATTATAAAAAAGATTATAATTTAACATTTGACCGAGGGGATAATACTACCTATGGTATACAAGGAAACGCAAATGGTCATGGACAGACAGTTACTTATAGTGAAGACGTGAAAGGTTGGACTAGTTTTAAATCGTTTATACCGGAATCAGGCGTTAGTATGTCTGGGGATTACTACACTTTTAACGGAGGACATTGCTACAAACATCATAGTAATCAAATTAGAAACAATTTTTATGGCTCTCAAGACTCCTCGGATATAACATTTTTATTAAACGAATCACCAACTACAATTAAAAACTTTAATACATTAAATTACGACGGAGATGAAGATTGGAGTTGTGATAGCGTCGTTACAGACCAACAAAGCGGAAGCGTACAGTCTTTTATAGAAAAAGAAGGGAAGTGGTTTAATTATATAAAAGGTGGTACCGGTGTAGATACAAAAGCGTTTAATTTCCAAGGAATAGGGTTAACATCTAATATACAATACAATACACCTTAATATGAAAAAAATAACAGGATTTAGCGTAAACCCAACGAATATATCTTCTAAGATCAATAACGTAACGGTAAACGTATCAGGTGATGATGGAGCTGTATTTAGTTTACAAATAAAAGATAATTCATCTCCAAATAAATTTTATAACTTTTTAACAAATACATTTACCAATACTTTTACATCTGAAAATGCGTTGAACAATATATCTATTTCAGGTACGTTTAATAAGACGATCGTGCTTCCAGCTAGTGGAAGTGGCGGTGTTTATGATTTTTTATTATTTGCGTATCCTGAGTTCGAAACTGAAATATCTAATTCTATTAGTTCCAATAGTTATTTTGCTTCAACATCAGTAACCCAAAATAAATTAGTAACAGTTAGATTCTCCACTTCTTCAGATCAAACGGCTGTTAATTTCGTGGGATTAGGTACTTTTACTAACAACGATAGTACCGAACTAGAAATAGAGGATTCCGCTAGTAGCACAAGCTCAAGAAAAATGCGAATAAGTAAAACCTTGTCAGACGTTGATGACGTTCCTCTCCTTGGGTATAAATATACATTACCTTCTGTTACTAATAACAACAATAGTTTAGCAGATTCGTTACAACCAAAAGATAAAGATTTTTTTACCGCGGTAACAGGCCAAACAAATGGTGAGGGGACGGATTCCACTAGTATGATTTTAGATAGTGTAGATGGTTTAGTTGTTGGTATGAGTTTAGTAGATATAGCTGAGAGTACCGATGAAGAACAAAGCGGAACGTTAGGTGTTTTAACATATCCTACTATTACATCTATAGATATAGGCGCGAAAACAATAACTCTTTCGGCTGCACCTGATTGGGGTGATGATATGGCTGTTGTGTTTAGAGCTTATGGATCTGACTTAATTTCTCAGTCTACTGGAGGATCATTTAGTTTTGATTTAACAGTTACCCCTGTAACATCTACTAACAGTAAGACAAATAACTTTGGACAAGTAGTTGTTAATACTGATGTTATTGGTACTTCTATAGCTGTAGATGGTATTAGTGGCGTTTCTGTTGGAAGTAAAATAATTGGGAGTGGAGTAACAACTTCTAATGACGCAAATTTAATAACAGCTGTTCACGCTTCTGGAACACCTATAACTGTTACGGGCGCGCAAGTAATTCCGGATAATACAGTTCTACGAGTTCACGGATCGTCAGCCTACGCTTTAATAGAAGGAACTATGACTGTATCTGTTTTTCCAACAGATAGCGTAGATGTATATTACGATATTGACAGAGCTTTTATATTAGCAACTAATTCTTAATAACTATGGCAGATAAAATAGATTTTAACGAAAACATAAATGAATCAGTGCAGGTTGGAGATGAACTATATTATTCAGATATATCATCTGGTACTCCTACGGCTCCAATTAAAGCAGGGCCTAACGGTGCTACATGTGTAATAACTAGTGTTGGGGAAAAGTATATAGAAGTAGACAGTCTTGTAACTGAACTTGATTCTGAACCTGATTCGTTTTTTATGTTTTTAAAACCAGAGCACACTAACGCTAGTTTACCTAACGGAGGATACACAAACGTTTCTAGTTTAAAAGGATATTATGCAGAGGTAAGCATGACAACTGATTCCACTTCAAAACAAGAATTGTTCGCGGTAGGCTCCGAAGTAACTGTTAGTAGTAAATAAAGTACAAAAAGTGTAACTATATAGTTATAAATTAAATTAAATAAAATGAAAGAAAAATTAGATTACGATATTCGTCCTGTCACAGTAGGCGATTATCCAGAATTAACTAAATGGTGGAAACTCTACGAAGATGACGGTATTGTTATACCAAAAGCAAGTTTACTACCAGAAAAAGGACTAGGTGGTTTTGTTGTGGAGAAAAACGGGGCTGTTATTGCATCTGCTTTTTTATATTTTACAAACTCCGCCTTAGGATATGTTGATTATTTAATAGCAGATCCATCTTACAGAGAAGACGATAGACAGAGTATTTTACTTGAATTAGCGTCTCATGTAACAGCCGTAGCGGTTAGGGCTGGTTGTGAGGCCGTTTGGGCAATGACTAGCAATAAGAAACTTATAAATATGGCCGAGAAATCCGGTAATTTCAGTATATTGCCAGATGATTATAGAGTAGTATATACTTACGATAAATATTATAGTGCAAATTAGAAAACAATAAACAATATGGGGAGCAGAAGAACAGCTAACAAAAAACCAGTATTAGAAGCGGAAAAAAAGTTTGAGGCAAAAATGCGAAAGTACGAGCAGTACGAATTCCAACCGTTAGATTTGGATAAATACAAGCAGGAGAACCTACTTGAAGACATGCCAGGTATGGAAGCGTATACGGAAGCCGCTGACTACGCCACTGAAAAATTCCAACAATCACAAGCAAATATAATGGGGGCGTATAGAGGTGTAGCTGGCGCTAGTGGAATTGCTGGATTAGCACAACAACTATCAATGCAACAAAAAGATTTTGGTAGGGAACAACAAATAGGTTTAGGTCAAAGAGCTGCTGAGGCAAGGAGATTAGGTCTGCAAGAAAGCATGAGGTTGCGAGGACAAGAAAGACAAATGGAGTTAACACAAGACGTGGGTAGAAGAGACTTTGGTTATGGTAAAATGACAACGTTGTTGGGCGTGCAAGGAGAACAACTAGCTGGAGCTAGAAATCTATACGCTTCGCAATTACAAGCAGACGCACAACGAGAAGCTGGATTTATGAACGCTGTTGGTACCGCGGTTGGTGTTAAAGCTGGACTCGCGTGTATTCCTAAGGGTGTTCATATAGATACCGTAGATGGTAGTATTGCTATTGAGAATATCAAATCTGGAGATATGATCGTAGGTTATAGTGGTAATCCAGTAAAAGTACTACAGAAACATGAGTACCTGGAAGATCCTACAGCAAAAAGATTCTATAAAGTTAAATTCGATAACGGTTCTACTGTTGATGTTTGTGATATGCACAGAATTAAAGGTGAAAGAGCAATGGATATAACAGAAAACGTTATAAGCAAGGATATTTATAATGGCGTTGAGTTTAGTTATGATTTACTAACAGAAGATGCTGGATATAGAATAGATGGCGTACCTGTAAATAGTATGATCGAAGAAATGGCTGAATTAATAGTAAAGATAAAAAACAAATAACATGGCAGGATATCAAGGAGGTGCAGATCAAACAGTAATAGCAGCGGCCAAATCGGCATATACGACACCAGAGGGGTATAACGCTAGTCCGTGGGATTACGAAGGTTATGTAAATGGCATAGCTAATCTTGCTAGTTTTGTAGTTGGAAAAGTAGGCGCGGCAAACGAAAGAGCATCTAATATCACTGGATTTGAAGAGGAGATAAACAAAGAGTTTTGGAGTGCTAATAACACAGATTACTTTAATGATCTAAAAGGGAGAATGTCAGCAGCTTCGAAAACAATGAACATGTCCTTACCGTTTACGAAAGCGTATAAAGATGCTGAAAGGGACTGGAGTAACGGTATGGCTTCTCTTAATAAAATAAAAAAAGACGAAGCCTCTTTGGAGGAAATTATAAAAAGAGTTAAAGAGTGTTCTGGACCAAATCAATCTTCTTGGAATAACCCCATGTTAAAAAGTCTTATGGAAGAGGTAAATGGAGGCACAGACGTAGTAAACCAATCTGTTAGATTCACAGACGAAGGCATAGTAGTTATGGGTCCAGATGGGAACGAAACTCTCATAGAAGATCTACCTAGCGTCGCATCAAAAACAGATGGATTAGCTACAACTGATTTTATAAACGAACAAGGTACTGAGGCTATAAAACTTAAAGCGTCTGGAAATTGGAACGAGCGTAACAAACATCTTATGAAACAGAGTCTGATAGCGCATTTAGATGCTCAGCCGTCTAACATTATAGGATCTGCAGCTTTCGACTATGAACATTTAACTGAAAATGGCGATATGTCTTTCGCTGACCATTTAATGGCTACTAGTGGGCCTTTCAACGAAGCGTTTGAGAATTGGAAAAATAGTGATAGTGGTATTGGAGCTAGTAAGAAAGTTATACAAGAAACAAAAATGATTTTAGCGCAACAACTTTGGGATGACAACGAGCTAATGAAAGATGAATTTGCAGATTGGCTTACAAACGATGTGCTAGGTTATCAAATTGGAGCTACGAAAGTTAAAAGTACTAGTAAAACAAAAACAGAAACAACCACAGTAGCGGAAGATACGCGTGGTGATAGCGATAATATCAAAACAGGTAACGTAGATAATAGTGTAGACGAACTTTTGAAGAAATACTCCGGGCAAACTACCTTTAAGGAATCAAAAAAGACAAGTATTGTAAATAGTCTCGTGTCAAAAGGTTTTAATATTAAAGGATTTGGTTCTAGTAGAGCTAAAAGAGCTATTGCAGATATTGATAAACATTTAAAAAACGATAGAACGTACGATTTCCAAAAGTTTTTTGAAGATCATTTTGACTACGTAGGGGTGACCCGTCCGCTTGGTATGATGGGGGGAACTGAAGATTGGATTGATGCTAGAGCGGCTTGGAAGCAAATAAAACTAGCTTATAGTAATAATCCATTACTAAAAGATGTAGATAAGTTAGATTTAACAGGTCAAACAGGGGGTGGCGAAGACTCTGGAAGATACACCACAAATAGCGCAATTGAAGCGTTTCTTAAATCCAATGCTATAGGAGAATATAGACCACCTATTAACGTTAAATAACGCTAAACTCTATGGATATAAAAACAATAGTACAAAATATGATTGATGCTGGCGAGTCTGAAGAGAACATCGCTAAAGTTATTCAATCGCTTTCGCCAAAGAAGGTAAAAGAAGAAAAGACAATTGTACACGCCGACGTTTTAGACATGGAAACTGAGGTTAGTGATGGTTGGTTGGGAATGGAAGAGGACGCCGCTAAGTTTTTTACTAAACATTACCAAAACCAAGGTTTAAACGTAGGATTTAAACAAGCTAAAGTAGGACACAACGCGTTGCAAATGCAAGTTAATGGAGAGGATTTTGGTGAAATAATAACACTGCACCAAGGCGGTAAAGCAATGGATTTTGGAGAAATTCAAAAACATATACAATTCAAGATAGATGACGCCGCTGCTGATGGCACTCTTGGAGAAGAATTTGGTGATAAAGAATCTTCAACTAAGAGAACGACAGAGTTATTAAACATAGTGCGAGAAAACCCAGAGCTTTTAAATATGCTTGAGAGTGATGACACTGGAGAAGGTCGAGCTGAACTTAGTCATGGTTTTGATAAGGCGCAAGGGTTGGACGTGCAATTTGATGGAAGAATAAATTATGATAGTTGGGGAAACGAAGTAGACGTATTTGATAAATTTGGAAACAGAAGATCACATGAAGGAAAAAACGTATTAACCAAAGGAAAGGAAGTAATTGGAGAAGTATTTGGAGCTATATCAGGAGAAGGATACGACCAGTATATAGGTGATCTAAGCGGTGGAGTTGAACTTGAAGACGGAACTTACATTCCTTATTCTTATATTTGGGATAGAAGAAAAGAATTGTTACAGTTAAAGCAAGAAGGATTCGATGGATTGACTAAAGAGTATGTAAAAAAAGGTGATAAATTAGTAGAAACCTTTAGTTATTCCGAGAACTCTGATATTGATTTACTGTATAATAAAAAAATATCTGAAGAAGGATTTGGAAGTGAAGGCGCGCTTGATGAATACGTAGGTGATAACGCTTTTATATATTTTTCTCCAGGAGAGCAGGAAATAAGACTTAAACATATAGAACTTGAGGGTATTGAAGACGAAGCTGAAAGAGAGGTTATAAAAGCTGATATAAATAAAAAATGGAAAGAACTATATCCAAGTTTATCTGATAGCGACATAGAAGATCTAACGCTATACGATAAAGACGGTAATTTTATTCGTATAAAGAAACCAAAGATAGAGCAAAGAGGTGATGTAACAGAAGAAGAAACTCTAATAGAAAACGAAGCTAATGAATTAGCTAGAGAAAATATTAAAGACTTAGATTATTTAGTTAAAAAACGCCAAGAAGCTTATTTACGTTTAATACTTTTAGCAAAAAGAGTTAGTGGCAATAAAGATAAGGTTAGTGATCAAACAAATTGGTACGCAAAACAATTTGGAGAAATGTTTGACTTTTCCAACGACGCTTTAATAAAGGATCTTTCACAATTAGAGTCGATTGCTAAATTCGAGGATATTTTTGCGATTTCAGACGCACTTGGAGAAGGTAGAACGTTAAAAGATATTGATATTGGTATTTTAAATCCAAATCTAGGATCAGATGGAAAACCAAGTAAATATAATATAACAAACGAAACGTTAAGTAATTTACCTGGCGGTTCGGCTTTGGCAGAGGAATACAACAAGGCTTTATTAGATTTTAAAGTATTATCTAGATCTGTAGATTTAAATCTTGATATAAACCAAACGCCCGAAGAAAATATTTTTGCGGAGATTACTGATGATTTCGGGAAAAGCGTTTTTGGAGCAGGTATTATCAGTGAGGTAAGTCAAGACGAAGTTAGAGACGCTTATAGAGGTATATTAGAGCACGACGGTTATGGGGAACTCCAACCAGATGGATCAATTAAAATGCCAGAACATGTTATAGAATCGTCTTTTTGGAAGAACGGTAGGTTAGGTAAGAATAACGCGACTAGAGACAATATAGAATCTGGGGCCGAAATAGTAACAGATTTAGCACCACTATTAATTGAATTAGCTGTGTTTAAGAAACTTGGTGGATTGAAAAAACTACAAACCACACTTGGGTCTGCTAAAAATGCAAAAGGACTTCGTACTGGATTAATAGGTAGGCTTACTAACGGCAAAAGATTTCAAGGTAAGGTACCTAGATTTTTAGTAGATAAAATGATTGCTCCAGGTGTTATAACTGCCGCTGAGTGGGCCGCTGCTGAAAGTCTTGGAGAATTAGCTACTGGTGGAGCGTGGAAAGCGCATACTATTGATTGGGAGAAAGGTGAGACAAATCTAACTATGCCAATAGCAATGGGTATGTCAGCTGGTGCGTTTGGTGCGTTTTCTGCAGCGGCTATGAAAGGATTCGAAAGATATGTTCCTGGAGGTAAAAGATTTTTAGCTAACGTAAAAAATGAAGAAGCCTGGCATAATGCTACTAATTTTAGGAGGGGAGTAAAAAAAGGTATAGGAGTTCCTTTTCAAATGGCGGGGCAAGGTGCTACAGCTACAGCACTGTTAGTAACAGCGGAAACAGCACAAGCTATTACAGATGATTTAATTGCAGACGGAAAAGTTGACTGGGCTGCAAAATGGAAAAACATATCAGATACAGATCATTTAATCCAAACCTGGATTGGCATGACAATTCTAAGTGGTAAAGATGTAGTTCCAAAAGCTAGAGAAGCTTACAGGGCAGATGTCGCTAGATTAAGAAGAAACACAGAGGCAACCGAAAAAGCATATAAAGAATTAGGTGTTGATAAGAATTCAACAGAAGCAGAGATAGACCAGGCTGCAGAAAGAAAAATAAAGGAAATTGAAGGTAGCAAAAGAAGAAGAGGTAGATCGAAAGAAGGTTTAACAAATCCCGAGGTAAAAGCTAAGGTTGAAGAGATTAAGAAGGCACAGAAAGATCTTCAATCAGATTTAAGGATAAAAGACGCTAAGGCAGCGGCTATATCTGCTGGTAAATATTACGAGGAATGGGTAAAGCCTAACTACGAAAGGATGCAAAACATAAAAAACAAACCGCCAGAGGAATGGACTATAGATGATTACAACGCTATAAACGACCTTACGTTTGATCAAATGTACGATGTCTTAAGAAGGAGCGGTATGGAACCAAATACAACTGAATTTAAACTAGCTGAAAATATACATGCTAACGTAAAGCACTTAAACGAAATAGCTAACGCTTTAGATATAGACGCTAAGTTACCAGAGTTTAGAGAAGAATATATACGAAATACTTTAAGTATAAATATAAATGACTTTCGTATTAAACAACTAAAAAAGATAATTAAAGACGGTGATAACGTCGGATTAGCTAAATTAGAGTTAAAGAAATTAGAAGAAACTAATAAAATAATTTTAGAAAAGAATATTACCCTTGATAAAAGAGCTGGCGTAGAATACGAAGTAAGATTAAAAGCGGAAGTAGCAGCAGCAAAAGTGTTGGCGGAGAGTTTAGGTGGAAATATAAAAACATATACCGCGAAAGAATGGAAAGAAAAAGGATATAAAGAAGCTGAAGCATCTTACGATCCTACAGAAGGTGAATTGCATTTAAATTTAGATCGTATTAGAGAAACTGGAAATTTAGGAGCACCAATCCACGAGGTTATTCATCATATTTTAAGAAACTCTTTAAAGGGGAAGGATGGGAAAATATCTAAAAAGGGTATGGAAATAATCGATGGATTGATGCAAAAGTTTTCTCCAAAAGAAAGAGAAATAATCCAAAAGAGAATTGACGATAATTATAAATTTGAAGATTTTGAATCTAAAGAAGTTTACGATACCTTAGTAAAAGAAAGGAAGATTGATCCCAAAGGAGTAAAAGAAGTTAAAGAAAATACTGACGGTAGTGTTACTATAGAATATAAAAAAGGAGAGTACTACGAAGAGTATGTAACTAGTATTGGTGACGCTATTAAAAATAAGCAAATAAAGTATGATCAAAGTAAATGGAGAAAAATAGGTAAGTTAATATATCCTATATTAAAACCTTTAATGCCAAATCTTTATAAATACGACTTAAGCCAAACAAGTTCAGCTAAAGCAACCAAAGATCTATTCAACATGATTGGTGATGTCCATTTTAGTTCTAGTAGTAAGCGGGTTCGAGAGGGATTAAAAGAAGTTTCCGGTGAAGGTCCTGGATCAAGAAAAGACGTTGCGGAATCTAAAAGTAAAGATATTTTTGCGGACAAGCGCGTTTCTGAAGATTTAGGATTAACAACTAGAACTAAAGATATTGTAGCTAAAAACACAAAACTATACAAAGAAGTTGTTAAGAACGCTAAAGAAAAAGGTATTCCAATTGGTAAAGATGCCGTAACACAGAAAATAAAAAATGATTTAGTAACTAACAATTTACCTAGGGTATCTGCTCTAGCAAAACAAGCTGCTAAAAGAGGAACCGAAATAGGATTAGAGGAGGGGCTGAGAAAAGGTTACGAAGATTTTTATCAAGAGTACGCTTTGAAGTTAGTTGAACTTAGCAGAACGTGGAACCCTGCTAAAAATAAAGACTTCGGTGCTTACATGAATGATCTTTTACCTAAAAAATATTCTGGTATATTGAAAGAGCTTAAAAAAGGAGAAGTAGAAGCCAAGAGTATGACGGACCCAGAAGTTGCTAAAAAAGCAGAGGCAACAGCGGGTGGAATTGAAAAATCTAAAGAGATTTTAGAGAAAACAAAATCTAAGCTTAAGAAATTTATATTAGAAAGAAATGCTTTGGCTAACACCGGGGTTAGTAGTAAACAGCTAACTAACAAGGTGAAGAAAACCATAGAAAACGCATTTAGAACAAGTGGCGATATAAAGGCCACAGCTAAAAATAAACCTAGACTATTCTTGGAGAATTTAGAAAAATCCTTCGAAATAGATTTATGGAAAGATATTAAAAATTCTTTTGGCACAAGAGAAGTGTACAAAGATTTTATAGACAATAGTTATGAAATGGTAAAAACAATGCCATTGAAACAATTAGTGAAAGCCGAAATGGATTTCGCTTACGAACCTGTAATCGATCCAAAAACTGGTAAGCAAAAGAGAATGACAACCACTGAAATGTTTGAAGCTGGTTATCCTCTTGGAAAGGTTGGAGATCAAGTTAAAAAGATTATTGAAGATAAAAAATTAACAGAGACTGAAAGAAAAGAAGAACTTAAAAAATTAGATAAAACAAGATCTGGTCCAGCAAAGTGGAAGCAGTTAAAATTCACAGAAAAACAATATAAATCATGGGCCAAAGGAGAGGGTATAAATCCTAAAACTGGTAAACCATTTTCAGCGTCTGTATATGGAACTCGTAAGGATGCTCTAGCGAGAATGTTCTCTATAGAGTTAACTAAAGACGCTGTTCCTTCTGTTGTGAAAAATCCATTCCAACAAGCGTATGATTTAGGTGGTAATCCTATACCTGGCAAAACGATAGATGTTTTAAAAGATTTATCCTTACAGCAAAAAGATAAATTAGCTGGAGCAGCTTTGTTAGCGGAAGTTAACAATATAGTAGATAGGAGTCCTGGCATGAAATTTAGTGTTAATAAAAAAAGGAGACAAGAATTCATATTAGAAATGGATGGTAAGTCAATACCAGAGATTATAACGAATTTTGAACTACCTAAGAATAAAGATATACTAGATCATTACAATAAAATTGTTACCAGCAAGGATATAACAAAAGATCTATACTCCCAACTAATACATTTAGCAGAGCACCAAGGTATGTATGATCTACGTAAACAGCAGAGAGAGGAAACTTACGACACTGAAATGGTAAGGGAGTTCGAAGGAACAGATCAAGTAGCTGTTACAGCTAAGGGCGCTAGTCAAATAATAAAGGAATACAATAAAAAGAATTTACTCAACAAGATACCTGAGGACGGATTAAAATTTATGTTAGATTCTAAAGAACATAAAGTAACTTGGAGTAAAAAATCTAAAACAAAAGCGGAGCAATTTTATAAAGGAATGGGAGATTTATTTGATATACTTCCAAAAGAATTTATAGAGAATAACAAGATATTAAATTTACTATTAAGAACCGCTGGACACGGTAGTTTAAGAACATACTATAAAACGAAACCTGATGGATCTTTAGTTTCACCGTTAAAAGCTAAAGTAATGGCTAAACATGGACTAAAGAACGACGCTTGGATGCTGTTGAATTTAAAGAAGAAGCCTAAGGGCATGGAGGGAATCGAAATCCCAACCTTTAAAGACGGAAGATCTTTTTTAGATGCGATTAAGATCACAAAAATAGGTGATTTTAAGGGTGGACGATTTGATAAAGGAACTTTGAAACAAGATGGTTTATTACAATTCCAAAAGAAAAATGGACTTTACGAAAGTAAAAAAACCAAAAAATCAAAAGAAGCTTATCTTAAAAAACTACAAGAATTTAGTGATAATTTAATAGCTGAAAAAGGCTTTACTGCTAATCAAACTAGAGAGGCAAACAAGTGGATGAGAGATCAATTAATTAAAGGATTGGTCGAGTATGTATTTAAAGCAAAACCTGGAAAAGAACTCGCAGAGAGATCTGACTTTTTCCATAAATTCTTCCAAATACAAACTAATATTGGGGAAGGAATGATAAAGGGTACGAATACTATTAGATATGTAACACTAGAAAAAGCAACTAGTCCTGCTGAAATAACTAGAGTAGATAAAAGTGGTTTTCACGCGGAGCACGCGTTCTTTAATTTAGCGCATACGGCGACTGTTTCAAGGCTACTAAATAAACACAAGAAATCTAAGGATGTAAACGCTTTCATGAAAGACTACGATCTAGTATCTAAAAATCTGGAACAGTATATAATAACCGAAAAACATAGACAGAAAAACGAGGGTAGACAACCTAACGGAGAAATTCTTGGCAATACTGAGTTCTTCAAGGGTGGTAATGCTGATCCAATGTTAAATGTTTTGTCTAGTGATCCACGTAAAGCGTTTACTACTTTTGATTTAAAGACAGGTGAAATTGTTGGTGAGCGTATTAGCAAAGATGTAAAATTAGGTGGCCCCGAAGCAGTAAGTATGTTGGAAAGCTTAAGTAGGATTGAGAATAACGCTGCCTCTCAAATAACAAGAGGTGAAAAAAATTACAACGAGTTGTACGACGCTACGAGTAGAGCGTTAGAAAAAACGTCACCCATGGTCTTCTCTAAATCAAAAACAAAAGATTTAACTTTAAATCAAAAGTTGGAAATAGCTAGAAACACTGATAAAGCTATGAATTTAGGTAAGTTAATTGGTAAAGAGAAAAAAGGTATGAGCGCTTGGGATTTTGATGACACCTTAGCGATAACTAAATCTGGAGTAAGAGCTAAAATACCTAATCCGGAGGGTACACCAAAACCGAGTAGAAAAGTAATATTTTTAGCAGGTGGGGCTGGAAGTGGTAAATCTAATGTTGTTAAAAAGTTAAATTTAGAAAAACAAGGATTTAAAATAGTCAACCAAGATATATCTTTAGAGTGGTTAAAAAAGAATTCTGGACTACCAGAAAACATGAACGATCTTACTAGAGAACAAAGAAGTACTTTAGGTACATTACAACATCAAGCTAGAGGTATAGCTAAGAGAAAAATGATGAAGTACCAAGGTAATGCAGATGGCGTTGTCGTAGATGGAACTGGTGGGTCAGTAAAAGCTATGCAGGGACTTGTGAAAGAATTTAAGGACAGGGGATACGATGCGAGTATGTTGTTTGTTGAGACTTCTTTAG
>Ga0208013_1000851_pt1 | contig 15464 bp, 25 predicted proteins | sample 16_taG_FD_184091 | JGI IMG/M metagenome (GOLD analysis project Ga0208013, IMG submission 184091) | Marine viral communities from the Subarctic Pacific Ocean - 16_ETSP_OMZ_AT15313 metaG (SPAdes) (version 2) | ecosystem: Environmental > Aquatic > Marine > Oceanic | place: Pacific Ocean | collected...
CTTGGGCATCAGGTCTATAGTTCTTCACCCATCCATCGTTTACAGATTTCATGAACTTGTCTCTAAGTCTGTCTTCTTGACCTACTTTTCCAACTTCATTCCAATCGTACCACAATGTCTTACCGTTTTGTTTTGTACCAGCAACATAAGATAGGCGTAGAAATTTCTTTCCTACCATATCTTCTATTACTTCGTCTGGTAATCTATTATCGTCAGTTAATTTACCTTCTATGCCTAAAGAATCTAGTAGTATTTTAACTTTTAGTGCTGCTCCCCAATTCTTTATGGTTCCATCATCATTGCGGTTAAAATATCCTCCGATTCTCATATCGTAATCAAAATCACGACCAATATCTAATGTTAAATACAATGCGATATCGTCTGATCGCTTTTGCCACTCTTCTTTTATATCATATTTAACTGAAACATTCTTAATTGTTGCCTCAGATATAAACACACCAGTTTTATTTTTTGGTGCGTTTGATTGTCTGTTGCTGCTATTTCCAAAATCTAGCATTACTTATTCTCCTTAATTGCTTGTTCAAGTTTCTTAATTTTATTTTCTGCCTCTTTTTCAGTAGGACCATCAATAATAAAGATATCTACTTGCTTTACCATGTCTGAACCCTTGAAAACACGATTATTAGCTAATCTACGCAGTTTTACGTTTTGATCGACAGTTACCTTGCCTTTAGCTGGAAGATCGCCATTAAACAGTGTTTCTGGCTTATAATCTAAAGATTTTATGTCTTCACCGAACCAAAGCTCTATTCCCCAGCCTGTAGCCATAGAAATTGCCTTTGCAAGACATCTTCTAGCTGTATTTATTACTTGTACAGAATCTGGTTCTAGAACACATTGGTTTCTGTGATCTGTTACGGCTAAGTATTCTTCGTGCTTACATATATCATCATTTTTATCTCTATATTGTAGATAAATATGTACTAAAGCACCTTTATCACAACGCATGTATGGTAATTCGTTACCATTTGCTGTTTCATATGTTACTATTTTGTATCTAGCATCAGGTGATATTTGTTTTAATTTATCCCAAGCTACTGCCCATGATAAATAATCAAATTTACCTTTCTTTTCTATGTGTTGTTTATATTCTTCATTACGTAAAACGTAATATGGATGTACAACATTTTCCATATAATGTTCCTTTTTTGGTTAATAGTTTTTGGACTTTATCAGTCCTCCCTTAGTCTAAGAATTTACACAATATATACGAGTTTATCAATAACTGTATATTAAGCAATATAGGAAGATAAGGGATTATGTTTTCTTTATCCAAACAGATACTCTACCATCTATATGTTTGCATACAGAATATCTTTTACCACTTTTTTCTAATTGTGTTATAGCAAATTCTAAATTGTCTTTTGAATCTGCTCTAGTGAGTTGAACCCACCCGTTTGGTATATCTAATGGACTGTTGAAACTATGTTCTTGAAAGTACATTATTTTATATCCTTTCCATTATATGAATACCACCATCCGTTACCGTTTTCTCTAAAAAAATCTGCTCTATCTTTTAGATATTTTGGATCGGTTGTACTGTTCCAATTAAATCGTGGAACATCTTTTACTTTTCTCCATTCAAGTGAATGTTTAGGCATATTATTCTCCGAAGTTTAAAGAGGACTTATATCTTTAAATACAAGCCCTCTTCTTGGTTTAACCAATATTTACGCAGATGCTCCTGTAAATGTAGAATTATTAGCTATGATAGCTGCATTCTTAAAAGCATTGCGTTTATACTGAGCTGGTTTACCAAATTGTGTAGACCAGACCCAGTCTTTATATTTCTTTTGATGATCATAGTATTCTGTGACTGCATTGTATGCATGCCATAGTGTTTCACCTTCTTTAGCCCAATTATTCATTAATTGGTGGAATACAGGTGTACCTATATCCCTTTTAGTTACATTATGGACTTCATTCTTTCCAGATTGTCCTCTATGTACTAAGAATGGTATTACACTTTCAAAATACTTTGTCGTTTGTTTGTAGTCCATCTTTATATCTATCATACGATTCATTATCTCATGTGCTTGCTGCCAGTTTCCTTCTGCAAACTTTAATGCATCAGATACTTCATCTAGTCTAGATTTTACGTTAGCTGTATGCTTTATCGAAAATCTAAGTGGTGTTTTATTCGATAGTGCAAAGTCTAATGTATTTGCACAGACTACTCGTATATTTGTAGGTTGCAAGAATACTGGAGTAGATCCATCGTGACTATTCATTAGTAATGCATATCGTTCTATTACATCATCACCAACCTTGACTGTTTCTTCGTTTTTCTTTGCTAGTATCCAGACCATTCTACCATTACGAACAGCACCTGCTGTTTCTAAATCGTAGCCATTGTCTAATAATACAGAGAAAGGACTAAAAGCGTCAACGTTTTGTAGTACTTCGTAACGCTTTGATACGTTACCTAGTATTGTTTCATCGTCTTTTAATGTAACAAAATAACCTGTTTCAACGTTATTACTATGTAACCAACCTTTTCCACCTTTATAAGATTTATAAAATGTAGGTACTTTTGTTACTTCCCAGTCTAGATTAGCAAGTTTAATTGCTTCTTCTATTGTGGGAGGATTATCTAATGGGATACCAAGTTGATGCCAAGGTGTACTACCGACATAAAACATGGTATCGTCTAGTAATTGATGTGCCATATTATCTCCCTACCCAGCTGCCATCATCTGGGTCGTTATATCCTAATGTTTCTGTCTCAAATTTCTTTATTTCATCATTCATTATATTTATATCTGCTTTCATGTTGGCTAATGTATGTTGTAGCTTTTCCATCGCAGAACTAATGTATTGATTATTTACATCTAGTGCAAATTCTACTTCTGTTAAATTTGTATGATAATCAGCTATTTTCTTTAGATTATTAATTAAATCGTTCATAATAATACCTTTTTTATAGTGTTAAAGTTAGGGGAGCTAGTCGCAAATTGCTGTTTCTTATACTCGCAGGGTATAATTTCAACCCAGAGCACAACTTTAAAGTTCTAACTCCCCCTTATGAGAGCACGCTACACTCAATGCATTATGATGCCTTTCAGTATCAAGTTTGCGTACTGCAGCTTGGACACCATTGTCAGAAAGAAGGGTCTCCTATCACCATTTTGTACATGGTCATAGAATTTCTTATTTCCTTGGTACCATTCTGCTAGTTCACTTGTTGACATGCTCCTCAAGTCATCAAACTTCGAATGTATCGTAGGAATATACGGTCTCTTCGCTGGTGGAAGATCCTTTGTTATTTCGATCAGGGTCTGTGCCCATCTCTGTTTCCTTGTCATAGCGTGTTCCTCCATTGGTTATGTGTATTTCTACATCTCCAAAGTTATGCATTGTTTCTAACAGAGCAATAACTTGAGATGTATTTACACCTGTTTCTGTTTTTATTGTTTTATTTTGAACAGTAACCTCTAGATCGTATTTATTTCTATTGGTTATATAGTTTATGCTTTTATGTGTAGCATTCTTAGCTAAGCTAAGTGTACCATTTATCGCCCAAACTATATAGCCTACTGTTTTACCAACAGTTCCAGCAACTCTGAATTTACTCATGTTACCTCTTTTCTTGATTTAATATCATTATCTACATCATATAAATCTCTTGGATTAAACATTTGATATGATTTTCTCTTACCATCTGAATATTCATTAAAGCATTCTTCACAAAAGTATACTTCTGTATATTCTGGTTCGATCATTGTAGTATGATATGTATTGGATTGTACTTCCTGTGATGTTAATTCACAGTCATGTATGTTACATTTCATAAAACCTCCTGTAATGCAAAGAAAAGGGTTTACTAAAATGTTTTTTTATGTATTGTATTTATATTACTTAGTAGTTTTGCTAAGCTGCTTGTATTCTGTACTATATTATCCCCTATAAGGTCGAATATTTCATTTCCCAACCACTCTAGTTCTTCCTTGGAAAATAGTATAGATACATGCGTTTTTTGTTGTATCTTCTCTGCCTGAGTTTTGTCTAGTTGTACTTGCATATAACCATCACTCATTTTTACCTCCTATATGAGTTAGAATTTACTTAGGAACCCAGTCAAAATCATTATTTAATTGTATGAATGGGTCCGTATCTGTTTCAGCATGCTCATACTTATCATATGCTTGATGTATTAGTGCTGCTATTATTTCTACTTTCCATGGTTTGCTATTAATTGCTAGTATGTTATCTGCTATTACCTTCGTTCTATCGTCGAATTTTTGATATTCTATGACGCTTTCTGGTATATCTGAATCATAACAAGACGAACTCCAAGGTGGACATGATTTATTCTTCATTATGTTTTTTACTTTTATGTTTAATTTGTGGAAACATAATATCTAAATAGTCATCTTCAGAAATTTCCTCGAAGCTTAAAACCCATTTTAATGCATCAACCCAACCTTTATACTTTGCGTCTTCTAACATTGTGTTTTTATTGTCATCATTAATATCTAATACGCTTTGTAGAAGTTCTTCATAGTATGTTAGTTTTATCATTATAATGTCTTTATGTTTAATGGTCAGTTTACTCATTTGTAGTCATGAAAATAATGTTCTATGGCATACTCAAGTGTATCCCAATTAACACCAAGTGATGCATCGTGACGACGATCTACTTCCCATAAAATGTCCATACATTGATCGTCTGTAAGTTTTACAGGTATTTTCATTTCTTCTGCCATTTGTTTTATGTCATCAATACACCATATTAAGGCTATTGAGTTTGTTTCATTATAACCATGTTGATAATTATATTGTGGTTTACTCATGTTTTTCCTCCCATATTAATTCCATGTTATACAGATTAGCTACTTTTTTGAGTAGTATTGTTGTGTAATGTCTTTTATCTGATGTCATTTCATCAACAAATCCTTCAATAAATAAGTAATCTATTGCCTCCATGCATTCTTTTTTTGTTACTTTATTTAGCATATTACACTCCTTTAATAAGCTAAAAAAAAGGGAAGTGGTTTGACCCACTTCCCTAATATACCTAGAACGGTACTTGATCGCCTAGAATCATAAATCTATATGATCCATTGGACTTACTGGAATATACACTCTCTTCTTTCGTGAGAATGTGTAAACCTTTCTCTGCAAGTTTGTCTCTTACAGATGCTACGTTCTCTTCGGTAGCATGTGAATTAATCCACATATTATAAATAACAGGTGGTGTATCACTACCCTCATCAGGTAATTCAGATGCTTTCACATCAGCGAATGAAACTCGTTCATTCTCCCACTCATCATCTACTTTGGTAGACATTTGAAAAGTAATTGCTGGTGCAATCACACTTAATATAGTATTGAGTTTTAACATAGATTCCTCCTATGGTTTTGTTTTTAGTTAACTATCAAACAAAAGGGTATTTTAAAGAAACGCCTTTTTTGACAAGAAGGCATTTTTAGGTAATAGTATAAAAAAGGGGAGAATAAATCTCCCCTTAGTGTAATCAATCTAGATGATACTTCATCTCTAGGTACTGAGAATTCTCTTCCATCTTAGAAAGATCATATAAGTCAGATAATCTTTCTTGTTCATGATGGTAGCGTACCCGTTGAAGATAATCATAAGATTCGATATGATGTTCTTGACACTTAACATGTCCATCAACATCAGTTGTAATTGTACTTTCACATTGTTCACACAACATAGTACCTCCTTTGTTTATGATTGATCAGAAAAAAGGGTAGCCCAACATTTGCTGAGCTACCCAGTTATGATTATACGACGAGAAATAGACAAGCGAGACCAAGCAAGAATCCACACATACTCCCTAGGAATATGAAGTATCTTGCTGTAACTAGTGAAGACTCTAGGTCTTCTATTGAGATTTCTGTAAGCATCATAGCTTTACCCATACTTTCTATAGTATTGGTTAATACATTACGTCTAGCATTGATCATTTCTATTTGATCCACGTATTTATTACATACTTTAGACTTTTGTTCAAGCTTACCAGTTATCTGTTCTATTTCATGTCTTGACTCTCTTTTAAAAGAATTATACTCATCAGAAACTGTACCTACTTCATACCATAAGGTCATAATTACAGTATCTAGACCTTGAGGTAGTCGATAGAGTCTCTTTATAAACTCTTTCTTTCTGCTATCAGCTGGTATTTGGTCATATGAATGATGTCCATTAACAGCTTTAGCTGATGAAGCCCACGCTTGTTTTATTGCTTTCATTACAGACATATATGCCTCCTTAGTTATTAATTACACAAAAATAAGGGTAAGCTCAGTTGAGCCTACCCTTGTAGTTATGAATTGTCGATGACATCCCTTACTTGACCATACACATCTTTGGAGAAACTTGCCATGTCCTTAGACTCCTTGACAACTTTCTTACCTAGAGAATATGTACCGTAAGAGATTAAGAATACGAATATCTTAATGGTTAATCCTAATGTACTGGTTACTTTAGATAGTATACTTTTCATGATTGTGTACCTCTCTTAGTTAGTTAATTAATTACACATATATAAGGGTAGCTGAGGCTGAGTAGCACCAGTAAGCTCTCACGTGTAGGTAGGGATTAGTATACATAGCTCACGCATATGTGTTGGGATAGTGCGTAGTCATGGTGATGTGATAGTGAAGAGTTACCTCACCTGTGCACAGGGCTAAGGTCTGACTAGTAGTACACGTAGTCATACGTGTTGCACTAGTCAGGCTTAGGGGTGTGCCAGCTGTGAGTTTGGGTGGGTAATCAAGGTAGTGTGTGAACGTTACAGTGAACTCAATTCAATTGAACGTTTGAACTCAACCTGATCGTAACCCTCAACCCGTATTTAACGGGGGGTAGGGGTAACTCTTCCCTCATACACACATTCTAGATATAGTTTTACATCCACCACTCTCTACTGGAACAATTAATACCTTTATTTGTATAATTGGGTATGAGCAAACGCAAGATATACGAAGTATTTAATATGATTACTGGTAGGTGGGAAGCTCATATGATAGACGAAGACGTGTTTTTCTCTGATATGAGAAAACTCGATAATGAGCGAGAGGTCCTAGATGCAGAGATCAAGATTATTAATAAAATCTTAGAGCAGCAACTAAATAATAAGACGGAATCTTATAATGAGAGTAGGGATTAACACTATAGTGTATATACACTTGTGTAATTACTCTTTTCCTAGTATATTATATAAACACTAATAGAGTAACACTATAGAGTTACTCAAGGGGAAAGAAAGTAAATGAAAACAATATTAGCAATGATTGTTGCATTATGCTTATATAATTGCACAGTCGAAGAGATCATTACACATGTAGATACAGATACGTTGTATGTATATCAAACAGATACTCTATATACAACATATAATGATACCATATATGACGTTATAGTAGATACTCTGTATGATGATAGGGAAGGGGATACCGTATATGTTATACGGATAGATACAATATACCAAATTGATACTATTTATATAGATAATGCTTATAATGATAGCACATTATTTGATATATATGTAGAGACGGGTAATGTACCACCAGATTGTAGCCAAATATTGGCTGTTTGTCAAGGAACAACAGATAATATCATATATTTGGAAGAACAAATGTGTCCATATACGATTCAAGGGGGTATTGATCAGATACCAGCTGGAGATTACGTATTAAAGTCATGGTATATTAATAGTATTGGTAATATGATCAGTACTCAATTATATAATTTCAGTATAATTGGAGATATGTACGTTATTATAGATGGAGACTATATAACATTAGTATCTGGAGACTAGGTGGATATATTACGAAGAAAAATAAAGGGAATAAAAAAAGTATTTAAGATTTATTCCCAAGAAGAAGCTGAGAAGCTTGGAATTGCTTATATTCATTGGAAAAAAGCAAAAGAAGGAGATTATGCGGTAACAGATGATGGATTTGTAGGTCTTTGTATAGGGAAAAAGGATTATACCGACAAAAATGGTCGAGTTAAGACTTTTATTAGGCTTTGTCATGGAGCAAATTGGAATGGTAACACCAATAAAATAGAATATTTAGTTAATAAAGCATGTAAGGTATATTCTCAAGCTAATCCAAAATCATGGCAAGAAAGAGAAGCAAAAAGAACACGTACCAAAAATTTAGTAAATGCTTATGTAGGACAAGCTCTATCTTCCTCTGGTTTTGATTATAATAAATTGGGAAGGATATATAGACCAGATCAAAGTTCACCATCAGCAACTATTAAACGAATATTAAAACAGGAGTTTATAAAAGATATGATAGAGAAAAAATTAAAAGAAGTGATGGAAGATAAAGGTATAAACAAATCCTCGGTAGTTGACACCATGTTAGAAGCAGTAGAAATAGCACGTCAGAAACAAGACGTAACTAATATGCTGAAAGCATGTGATTATTTTATGGAGCTACTGGAGATGAAGCCTACTAAAAAAATTGTTACAGATACATTACAGTTAGATATGTCCAGCAGCATAGTAGAAGCAATAGAATCTGAAGAGAAGTCCTTGCTTATGCAGCGTAAAGAAGAAGTCAATGAACCAAGAGACTCCGATCAGTCCTGAAGAACAATACATTGGGGTTGATCCTCATAATATTATACGAATGCAGATAGAGATTGCTGTCGAGGCATTAGTTGACATTGCTTATACAAATAGCTTATCAAAAGAAGCAATGATAAAAGCAGCAGATGATGCTATTAATGAATTAGAAATGGTGGGAGATATGTATAGCTATGGCTACCAAGACTGAAGACTTAAATAAAATAAAAGGCAAATTAGTAAATAATCTTGTATTGTTTGGCAAAGTATGTATGCCCAATATGTTCTCTTCTGCATCTCCTGAATTTCATTATGAGATATCCAAGAGATTAATGGATGAAGAAATTAAACAAATAAATATTGTCGCTCCTCGTGGGCACGCCAAATCTTCCATCGTTGGCGGTATCTTTCCCCTATACCATCTCATGTTCCACGAGGGGCAAAAATTAATAGTCTTAGTTTCTAGGACTCAAGACCATGCTATTAAATTATTAGGTACAATCAAGGATTGTCTTGAGTATTCATCGAACTTCAGGGGTTTGTTTGGATATTGGGGGCAGCATTCTGCTAGACAATGGTCTAAATCAGAGATAGAACTAAAAGATGGTTCAATGATTGTATGTAAAGGTACAGGACAACAGTTACGTGGGATTAAAAAAGGCAATCAAAGACCTACATTAATTATTGTAGACGATCCAGAAGATGAAAACAATACAAAGACTTCAGAAGCAATGGAAGTAAACTTACGTTGGCTGCTGCAGAGTGCATTACCTTCCTTGGACCCGCAAAGAGGGCGTATAGCCGTCATTGGTACTCCGCAGCACCAGCGATGTATGGTAGAAACATTGAAAGAGATGAAGGGTTGGGAAAATATGCATTTTGCTCCAGACCTAGATAAAAAGATTTCATTATGGGAAGAATGGCATCCAGTAGAGAAACTTCAAAGGAAAAAGGAAGAGTTAGAGTCTATCAATAGAGTTTCTGTGTTTTATAGAGAATATCTATGCCAAATCATAGGAGATGAAGATCAATTGTTTAAACAACAGTATTTTCAATCATATGATGGTAAATTAATACACGGGGAAGATGGGGATGCGTTTATTCAGTTTAAAAGTATAAATCATAAAGAAACAGATAAATTATTACCAGTTAATGTCTTCATGGGAGTAGACCCTGCTTCATCAACTAGAAAGACAGCCGATTATAGTACAATCGTATCTGTGGCAGTTGATAGAGAGAACAACAGGTATATTCTCCCCTACTTCCGTAAAAGGGCTACTCCTATGAAACTTGCAAACCAGATAATAGAGCATTTTAAAATACTGAAACCGTCAAAGGTTCGTATTGAATCAGTAGGATATCAGGAAATGCTTAGAGAATACATTCGGCAGCGGTGTGATGAAGAGAATATGTTTATAGCTGGTTTGGAAATAAAAGAAAGCCCTAGGAATAGTAAATCAGCAAGACTGGAAACAATGGAGCCTTACTTTGCTCAAAATAAAGTATATATGATGGATTCAATGGAAGAACTAAGAGATGAATTGCTATTATACCCTAGAGCTAAGAATGATGATTTATTAGATGGTCTCTATTATGCAATGAAAAATACATATTCACCAGTACATGAAACTAGTGATATGAAGATAGATAAAGAACAATATGTAAGGTCTCAAAGTTTTGATTGGATGATTGCTTAAACTATATCTAAGTTCTAAGGAACAATTATGACCTCGAAAACGTATAAGTTGATGTTTAAATGCATTTTTCCACATGCCAGAGATACATCCAGAAGTAAGACTTACACAAGACTTATTCTCTAACTATAGTTCTGCACGTTCAGACTGGGCTAAGCAAGCCTCTGAAGATGCGGAGTTTAGAGCTGGTAAACAATGGTCTGATAAGCAAGTAAAGTCTTTACGTGCTAGAGCACAGGAACCTTTAGTTGTTAATGTAATCCATCCAGCAGTAGAGCAAGCAAAAGCTATGCTTACTGCAAACGCTCCTAAGTTTCAATCTACTGGGCGTGATAATTCCGATACAGAAGTTGGTAGGGTCTTTTCAGACCTTATGGCATGGGTATGGGATATATCTAATGGCAATACGGAGTTAAAACAAGCTATCGATGATTATTATGTAAAAGGTATGGGTGTTATGGTAGCATACATACACCCAGAAGCTGATTTTGGAAAAGGGGAAGTATTTATTAAATCAGTAGATCCTTTATCAGTTTACTTTGATGCTGATTCACAAGATCCCTTCTGTCGGGATGCTAGTAATATTATAATTGCAAAACGAATGACAGAAAAAGAATTAATTGAAATATATCCAGAATTTGAAGACAATATAAAAGAATCAACTCAAACAAGTCATATAAACGAAGAAAGTGAAAATCGTTTTGGACTTATGAAAGAAGATGTACTTCCAAAGTCACGTAAGCAAGGAATGCTTGATATTGACTTTGAAAGAGAACTGGAGGTATTTGAAAGGTATACAAAGGTAAAGATTCCTTATTATAGAGTATTTGATCCTTTATCAAACGATGAGAAACTTTTAACAGATCCTCAATACGCAGAATACAGAGAAGAACCAGCAGTTATATTAACTGTTTCTGGTGGAGAGCAGCAGGTATTCACTGATCAGATGAATGTTTCCAAGTTCATGGCGATCCATGACGAAATTGGAAAGGTTTATCACTTGGAACTTGATCCCATGACGGGACAACCCACGCCAGTGGCTGGTAGGGAGAATGAGAATTCTATCCCAAACAGTTATACTGCTATTGATCCCATCGTTAAAGGCGAACTTATTGACAATGAAAAAATCATGGTTAATAAAGTTATGGTCACCAACATAAAACAATGTATCTCAGTTGGCGATGAATATCTGTATTCTGTTGTATTGCCTATAGAAGATTATCCTGTTGTTCCAATAATGAATAACCACCATAGGAATCCATATCCAATTAGTGATGTTAGAACAGTTCGTGGTTTACAAGAGTATATTAATAAACTACGTTCACTAATTGTGGCTCATGCGAGTAGCTCTACTAATGTAAAGCTGCTTATTCCTCGTGGTTCGATGAACAAGAAACAGTTGGAAGAAGAGTGGGGTCGTGCAGGTACGGCTGTAATTGAATTTGACCCAGAGCTTGGACAACCGATTGTTGCGGGACCAGTACCACTACCAAATGAATTATATAAAAACGAAGCGGATGCTAAGGCTGATATAGAAAGAATATTAGGAATATATACATTTATGCAAGGCGACGTTGGTTCTGCCCCGCAAACATTTAAAGGAACTGTTGCTCTTGACGAATATGGTCAAAGACGTATCAAGTCCAAAAAAGATGATATTGAATATTCAGTAAATCAACTAGCAAGAGCTGTAGTTGGTCTAATGCAATATGTGTATACATCAGAAAAAGTAATTAGGTTAATGCAACCAAACAATAAACCTAAAGAAGTAAGAATTAATCAAAATATTTATGATGAGATAAGCGGTCATCTAATGGAAAAATTAAATGACATATCTGTTGGTAAATATGATATTATCATTGTCTCTGGCTCAACTCTTCCATCTAATAGATGGGCTAGGTTTGAATACTATATGCAGCTTTACCAGAGCGGTCTGATTGATCAAATTGAAGTTTTAAAACAAACGGATGTTGCTGATATGGAAGGCGTATTGGAAAGAGCTGGTCAAATGCAAAAACTCATGCAGCAGGTTCAGCAGCAGGAAGAACAGATTAAAAAATTAGAAGGCGATCTACAGACTGCACAGCGTGAATCTATCCATGATAGAAAAAGAGTTGAAGTTAAAGAATTTGAAAAGAAATTGGCTAAAGCAGAAGCAAAGGCTGAAATGGCTACACAGCTATATAAGTCAAGAGCATCTGATGAACTTGCTAAACTTAAAGAAGAAGTTAAGGAAGTAACAAAGTCAGTGGACAAAAAAGTAGGCTTAAAAGAATAACAGCGGATGCTGGGAGAATACCAATTCGCAAGGAGTAAATAATGGCTGAAACACAAGAAGCAAGAATAGAAGTTGATCAAACACCGTATGGCTACGAGGTAGAAAAAACTACAGTTCCAACAATGGATGTAGAAGTACCTGTAGGTGATACATTAAAACCAGAAAGTTTTGATGTAGATGTGAGCCAACCAATGATCAGCGAAACGCCTGTCTCAGGACAAGAACAGGCTGAGAGCTTAGGAAGTCCTGAACAAGCACCTGCAAAAGAAGACTCGAGTAGATTTGAATATTGGCAAAGTCAGGCAGACAAGGTGAGGAGCGAACTATCGAATGCACAGCAAGAACTTGATTATTATAGAAGTTTAGCACAGCAGCAACAGTCAACGGTCTCCAATGGAAACCCTAATGGACAACCCCAACAAGAAATGGGAGTTCAACAGAATTCATTGCAGGCACCCGTCAAACCAACAAAACCAGTCAACTACAACGAGGTCGATGCGTATAACGATCCTGAGAGTACATCTTTCAAGTTTCGTTTAGAGAAAGAAAGATACCAAGACGATTATATGGGATTCCTTGAACAAAAAGATGAAGTCAGAGAGAGTGAAATGCGAGCTCAGTATGAGCAAGCATATGCTCAACAGCAAACTAATTTGGTTAAAAACAATGCTATGTCTCATGCAATGGGCGGCTACGGTTTTGATCAAACAAAAGCTGGAGACTTTGTGAACTGGGCAAGTAACCCAAACAATGTAACCGTCGATCATCTTATCAAGCTCTATATGATGAAAGATGCACCCGACGCAAGGGTAGAACAAAAAAGACAGGAAATGAAAAAGTCGCAAGAAGTTTTAGCGATACCAAGATCAGCAGCAGTTGAGAGTGGTACTTCTGAAGCTCCTAGAAATGATGAAGACCTGTTTAATGATGGTTTGCTCTCTTTTAAAAGATAGAAAGGTAAAATATAATGGCTGAAACATTAAAGTCCATGTATAATGGTGGCTCCGCTGGAGTTCTCTATACCGATAGACGGGATTTTTACGTAAGCCCACAAGTTGTAAAAGAACTCTGGACTGACGTATCTCCGTTTACTACGGTGATTTCAAATAGGGAACAGCGTAAAGTACCAGACCCAATTTTTAAGATGTTTGAACATCGCAATCCTTGGGTGAAACAAAAATGTCTAGTTAATGGAACACCAACGCTAGACGATAATGATACTGGCGATACAGTCGCTGTTGACGGTATAGTTGGTTTAGTAGACGGTCCCGATGATTCATGGGTTGGTTTAGTATTTGAGTTCTGGAATGTTGCAGAAACATCAAAAGCTGGTGTAGCTGTAGTTACTGCAGTATCAGGTTCTAATCTTACTATGAAATCACTTTCTGGAGCAGCCTTTACTTGTGTAAATAATGCACCAATGTATGTGATTGGTAATGCACAGGGTGAAGGTATGACAGCACCTGAAGCTTGGTCCGATGAATTGCAAGTAGTTTATAATTCTTCACAGATATTTAAAACTCCTTTGCAAATTACTGGAACTCTTTTAGCTGCATCACTACGTGGTGAATCTTCAGAGTTGGCACGTTTACGTGGTCAAAAAAGTCAAGAACACAAAATGCAAAAAGAAAAGGCGTTCCTTTTCGGACAGCGTGATAGTGGAACTGGCTTAGGAGAGTCTGCATATGGTGCTGGTAATAAAGCATCTAACGTAGATGAGACCTTTGCTGATGACGGAAGAACAGATGCATCTGGAAATGTTATTCGTTCAACTTACGGTATCGTAAGTGCTCTGGATAAATATGGTGAAACTGGAGATTATGATTATCAGAACGTATTCAGTATCACTGAAGCTAGTTACAGTTTTAATGATTTTGTAGACGATATGGAAAAAGTATTCCAGTACGTACCAGAAGCTGGTGTTAAGCGAGCTTTCTGTGGTGCTGGTGCTTTAGGATATTGGTCTAAAATAGCTGGAAATAGCGGAATAGCTGGTGGCTCTGGTTGGACAGTTAATATGAGCGATATGAAAAGAGATTCTCTTGGATTTAATTATAAAATTCTTGAGACACCTCATGGTATCCTTCAGTTAATTCCAACTCCTGCATTACGTGGTCCTTACAATAAGTATATGCTTGCTGTAAGTGAGGAGAACTTGTTCCATGCTCAATATCGTTCACCTATGTATCAAACTAATATTAAAACGGATAATGCTTTTGACGGAGTAAAAGATCAATACTTTTCTGACGAAGGTGTTGGTATATCTCTTATAGAAAGTCATCATCTATTTAAAATTAGTTAAGGGAGGTCAATTATGGCTAGACCTTATATAGGTGGTTCAAGTGCTTCTGTTGAAAGTAAAACAGCAGCTTATAGTATAGCTCCTGCAGATCATGGTAAAGCATTTGTTTTATCTGGTTCTGCAATAACACTTACGCTTCCTACTATATCAAATGTTTACAAAGGATTTTCCTGTAAAGTTATTTCAGGAGATGCTAGTGAGCATGTGATAAGTGGCGGTGCAAGTAAAATATACTATCATGGCAGCTATGGAACAGATCATGCAACACAAACTGGTAGAGACATACACGAAACAGTATCATCGCTTACATTAAATGCTGGTGCAATTAATGATATGATTGATATTTTTTGTGATGGAAGTAACTGGTTATGCAATGGTTCAACAAAAGCTACTGTTGACGCAAGTTAATAAAAACGAAACTCGAGGGGGGAGTAATATCTCCCCTCGAACTGAGGAATTATGACACAGAAACAGTTAATAGAAACAGTGCAACAACATCACCCAGAGCTTGGGGAAACGCAAATACGTATATTTTTAAATAAAGCTTTGGATGAGTTTTGTAGAAAAACAAGAATTTTAACAACAGCGTATCAATTTACTACAACAGAAGACCAAAGATA
>Ga0208013_1000852_pt1 | contig 15452 bp, 20 predicted proteins | sample 16_taG_FD_184091 | JGI IMG/M metagenome (GOLD analysis project Ga0208013, IMG submission 184091) | Marine viral communities from the Subarctic Pacific Ocean - 16_ETSP_OMZ_AT15313 metaG (SPAdes) (version 2) | ecosystem: Environmental > Aquatic > Marine > Oceanic | place: Pacific Ocean | collected...
TTCACCAGTAGCCGGATTAATACCTATATCATACCAACCCTTACCAACACCCTCTATAAGATTGCCTTGTCGATCATAGAAAGCACCCTCACGCCACATGTCCTCATAACGCTCCGCTTCCAAACCAACAGCATCAACAGCCCGCTGCTCCTCAGCCTGCATGAATTCCATCTGAAGATCCACCAAATCTTTTTCCTGACGGGCAGCATTAGCCTCACCAATAGTCATACCAGCATAAGGACCCGAAGTCATAAACCCATAAGGTCTACCAGTAGCAGGATTGATACCCTGCGCTAAACGATCCAACTCGGATTCACCAGCAGTAAACTCTTCCCCCGCTATACGCTCACCAGTTTGATAAGCCATCTCACCAATAGGAATATCTCCACGCATACCGCCAAATATGGCGTTAGCATCAGCCCCAAGATATTCGGCTACATCCCTAGCAGACAAAGCATCCTCACGCACCTCAGCACGCCTATCAGCCGTATCAATCTCAGCGCCCAAAATAATCTCAATAGCCTTACTTACAAGATCAGACTTGTAGCCTGCCATAATGTTAGTAAGCATCGCGTCACGGTCATCTTTAGCCAACTTACCTATACGGTAAAGAGAATCAATGTACTGGTATTGGGCATCTATCTGATCCCCATACAAAGTATCTATAGTGTCGAACTCCATTTGAGAAGAAACAATACCTTCGTTCAAAGCAAGGTTGCCTATAATAGCCTTGTCTGCTGCACGAGCAGTCTTGGATTTAGATTTTTCATCTGTCCAAGTTGCAAGAAGACGATCCATCTCACCCTCTTTAAGAGGTTCACCCGTCATAGGATCTAACACAGTGTACTGATTAGCGAAAGTAGCATCTAACTGCTTCTGAGCCTCGCTTTGAATTATATCAATTTGTTCAATACCAGAATCTCTAGCAGCATTAGTAGCATTAGTGATTTCATCTAATCTGCGTTGGATAACATCCAACGCTTCAGTTTGACTGTCAACAAAATTGCCAACAGCAGTCATTTCTGGTTTTGTTTCTGTAGGCCCACCAAAATCAGTTGGACCTGTTGGACCTGTTGGACCTGTTGGACCAGTAGGACCAGTAGGACTAGTAGTTATTGTAGGCGCAGTGTATTGTTGTTGAAATTCAGGTGAATCCATCCAAGGTAATGTCGCTGAACCAGTATCAGCCAACCTTTGTTGAGCCGCTGAAATCTCAGAACCAAAATCTTGCATAACATCAGACTCAGGACCTTGACCGGCAAGGTAATTAAACCAATCTTCCGTACCAACAACATTCAAAAAATCATCCAACTGTTGTTGAGTGCCACCACCCTCTAAAAAATCTGTAGCAGCCTGTTCCCTCATCGCTATACGAGGATCAGCAACCATCTCACCAGCATCAAACGCTGCTTGAGTCATCTCCTCAGGAACCGTAGTAGTCGTTTTTGGTACAGTATTAAACACATTAACAGGATCTATTAAATCGACACCAAACCTGTTTTGATCAATCATTTGATCCATCCACTGATCATTAGTCAAAGCAGCAGGTGGAGGAGGTGCAGCAGGAGAGGGAACTGGATCGCCCCACTCCGTTCCAGCAAGAGCCGCTTCTATAGCAGCCTCATCCGGCTCAAAAGGACTAGCAGGAGGAGCCCAAGGGGTTCCAGCCACCGCCGCTGCTAAAGCAGCCTTATCAATCTCAAAAGGACTAGTAGCAGGAGGACGAGTCACAGACCTTTTAGGTTTTCCCATCTGTTCAGCAAGTCTTAAAGCAGCCTCTACATCAAAACCCTGACCAAATCCACCCATTAGTAACTAGCCTCCCTAATCTGAGTAGCACGCTCCGCACGATCCGCAGCCGCATCAAAATCACGACCATACGCACTACCAAAATATTCGTTATACGCACCAACATTCTCAGCCGTCAAATTAAACAACGCATCCTGCAACGCCATATCAGTATCACCCAACGTCGTATACAAATTCTCAAAATAATTAGTCAAACCACGATTACGCAAACCAGAATCCTGCAAACCCCTCCGAGCGTAACCAGTGTTCAACTTATGCAAAGCATCAGGAACACCCCTGTTGATATCATACCTCTGACGATCAGCCGCACCCGTAGCCCTCTTCTTCTGATACGTTGTACCAGCCAAAGCAGTAGCCAAACGAGTAGCAGGAGAAGTCCCCAACGGGTCCCTCACATTATAATCAGCCAAAGGATTGTACGCCATTATTAGTTAAAAACCTGACCCGCAATGACAAGAGTGGCAGTGTCTACAACAACATTGAGAACAACAGCCCCCTCCGACCCACCGCCGCTGAGAGCAGTACCAGCAGTTACATCCGAAATGTCGCCCGTACTGGTCTGTGTTATACGTTGGTTTATTCTCTGTACGCTCATTGCAACACTCCTTATCCAAAGTAGGTGATCTGAATATCAGAATCTGAAGACCCAGCCCTGATGAACTTCACATCATCTATATCATTTTCATACAAATCCATAACGCTGTATGGATTTAAATAGTGGCCTACAGAAGCAGTTGGGGTTCCCCACCTGACTCTAATCGGTTCAGCACCATTAGTTATCATTGCCGCAACAGCACCAGTAGCCCGTGTGCAAGCAACAGCAACACTAGAAACTGTTAACTGTTGATCACCTATAGACTCCCCATACTGAGAAGCGTTATATCTTATTCCTGACATTTAATCTCTCTTCCCAAAAATGTTTAAACGATTCGCATCTATTAAACTGTCCATTTCTTGTATCTTCTGTTGTATCTTTCTTAACTCAAACTCAAGTGATCTAGCGTTATCGCCTACCATTTTTCGTGTTGGTCGATAAGTTAAAGTCATTACTCTGCTGCTACCTTCGCTGCTTCCTCCGCTGCTTTCGCTGCTGCCGTAGGAGGATCATCAGGGAAAACAACTTCGGACACCTTGGTGAAACCAGTAGGTAGGTCACGTAGTTCTTGACGGTATGCCGCCCATTCCTCAACAGTGTGCGACCCTAGGGTTGCGTCTGCTATTTGAGTCCAGTCAGTTTGACTCAACTTTGCGTTGCGTTCCATTCTGACCATACTGAAATCGAGATCCGCTGCTGCTCGTCTGTCTTCCAGTTCTTGTATTTCTTCAGCCGTGAGTTCGATGTATTCACCGTCTACGACCTTATATTTTGGTTCTGCCATTATACTGCTCCGTTTATTCCATATAGTGTAAAAGTACTGTGTGCCACAAAATTATTCCCTCCTGCGGAAAGAGTAAACTGGTCTATAGCCGCCGTGTTCATAAACACACCTGATGTCTGACCCGTAATCCACCGATTATCTGTATCGTCATTTCCCACCCATCCCCATTGAGCGAGTATTTGTGTGTTGTTGCTTGTGTTTGCATAATTAGGAATCCAAATTTCAATAGTGGCAAAATCGTCAGACGAAGCCTCAGCCGCATTAACATAAATATACTTTATAGAACTATAACTGGTAACATCGGCTGCTACTGGTGGATTAGCCCAGCCATATATTGAAGTGGTACCATAACTGGTTCCCGTTACGCCATTGAATGTCAACTCACACGCATCTACCCAAGAAACTTGGTCAGTTTTAGCGGATGCTACAAAATACAAATGGTCATACGTACTAGGTATAGAAGTTTTATCAAACGACGATGCTGTTCCAGATAACTCTGTGTGTTGTATCAAATTGAAAACTGCCATTACGAATCCTTTATCCCATAAAGAGTCATTTCTGTACCTGACACAAAATTACCACCACCTGGCATCAGTTTAATGTTGGTCACCGCAACCGTAGAATCCCATGTGCCGTTTTGTAATGCTATTTTTGAATCGTTCCTGCCGAACCCTCCACCAACCATCTGCATACTGGTGTTTTTGTTAGTGTTAGCGTAATCAGCGATAAAAATAGTCATGTAACCAAAAAATTCGTACATTAAAGCATTTGAACCGTACATCACGTCATATTGTCTTAAATAAGTTTGACTAACTGCTGCGCCTGAAAGTTCTGAAGTTGCGCTTTGACCTGTCATGTAACAAATACTGTAATTACTTCCAGTGTCTACACTGCTGTTACCTATTTGTACATCAACTGCAAGAGCATCAGAAGTATGGTCGCCTTTCATGTTGCAAGCAAGTTGCAAATGATTGTAAGTAGCAGGAATACTCGTAAACTCAAAAGATGTGGCACCACCAGAGTGATTTTTGTTATATCTAATAGTCGAAATTGCTTCAATAAGAGCCATCAGCCAACCACCAACTTAGGTAGAACACCGAAAATGTCGAAACGTGAACCTGATTGCCAACCAGTAGTAGTCTTAAAAGTTATCGAAGTGATAGCCTTCTGCATGTCACCTGCACCGTAGTAAACGTCTGCACTGTCAACATTGCCGTAAATCATAGTTGTCATCGTGGTACCAGCACTTGTGTCGTTGTCACAATGTGCGCTTTGAGTAGCCACAGTTTTACAATAACCAGCATTTATACTATGTATTCTCATAAAAGTTGTACCAAATGTATTAGCCAAACCAGTAGATCCCGGGCAAGTTATAAGATAAGAGTTTTGTTGTTCAAAAGCCAGAGTTGCACTACCATCATCTCTGAGTGCTTGTCGCCTGTAATGAGCCGCAGTAGTGTCCCCATTGAAAAATACTTGTGGATATGTCTGTGCAGAGCCACTAGCCTCACTTCTTAGAGACATAACCAAAACAAGATCCTGATACTGTGACCAGTTGTTACAACCAGTCGTAGAACTAAGAGTAATGTCTGTAGTCCCTGTTCCTGTTTCTACATGAGTAGCACACGCCACCCATGCTTCACCCTCAGTGAGAGTGTGGTCAACAATATATGCTGGGTTAGCCGTGTTGTATGTTGTTCCCATCAGGCAACCTCATATCTGATTGCTACGAGTCCCGCAGAGCCGCCACCCCAAACCTCTGAAAAACCTGCTCCACCGCCACCTGAACCAGTGTTAATAGCGCCACTGTAAGCATAATTTTGAACCGAACTAGTGTAAGTCATTCCTCGACCACCAACACCGCTAGTGCTACCCGAACCAGCGGGACCTCCTGAGTAGCCTGCGCCTGAACCGCCAGCAGCCATCGGAGAAGAAGTATAACCATCTTGTGTTATGGCAGCATAAGTTGTATTTCCACCAGCACCAGAAGTTGAACCTGTTACCCCGCCTCCTACCGCAGAACTACCGCCACCACCACCGCCAAGGGCGCTAGTTGAACCTGCGCCTGCGTCACCACCTGCATAACCTCCAGCGCCACCTGTTCCACCAGAGGAACTAGAGTGCATACCACCACCGCCGCCACCAGATTGGTCGCTCGAACCTGTAGTACCAGCACCGCCGTTAGCGTTAGCGCCTGATGATGAAGAACCACCACCAGCAGCACCCCCATTAGCAGTGATACTAAATGCGGATGAATTACCGCCTACATTACCTAAACCGTCATTAGTGGACGAGATACCAGTCTTACCTCCAACACCAACAGTTATAGTGTAATTAGTTGCCGCAGTAATAGCCACTGTGCCAGTTTCAATAGCAGCAGCACCACCGCCACCGCCAACAGCGCTTGTAGTCGGACCGCCGCCGCCTCCACCGCCGCCAACAATTAAATAAGTAACGTCGCCTCCACCAGTAATCACTTCAAACGTTCCGCTACCTTGAAAATAGTGAACACGATACGTTGTGCCACTGTCAGTGTATTGTGAAACAATCCCACCAAAAGCAGTAATCGGACCACCGCCACCAGCCAAACCGCCGTTCATCCACGCAGAAACAGCCGTAGACGGATTAGCCTTCGGCAAATCCTTACGACCCTTCCACGTAGAAACCGCAGTACTAGGGTTAGTCCTATCTTGTCGAAACACTATAAGACCTCTTAAGCAGTTATTCTATTTACAAAACCATTAATGTTAATAACATTACCTGTAGCAGCAAATGCTTTAACATACAAACTGTCCATTAGCAAAAAGCCGGGAACTATAAGAGTCATACCTGAATCAGCGGCAAGTTCCAACTCAATCAAGTCATCCTGATCTGTTGTGTTGCCGTATTCAATAGTCAACACAACCGCTGATGCGGAAGTATTGCAAGCATAAACCCATATCTCGTCCATGTTTGTGGTGCCTGCACCAGCCTGATGAACCGTAACAGAAGCACCTGTGCCAGTACCTGTTACTGATATGTTCCTGCCATCATCACTGCCTGACAGTTTTACTTTTGAATATGTCGCCATATTACCTTTCCTTTATTTAACTGAAAATTTGATTATTCAGAAGTAGTTGATCGTTGTTAGTAGTTACAGAAATAGCAGGAGTAGCGCCCCCTGAAGAAACAATAGGAGCCGTACCCGTGACAGAAGTTACACTGCTGCCTGAAAGTGCTACTGTTCCCGTAGCATCAGGGAACGTAATAATCTTGTCCGAACTGGGATCTGTAATAGCAAAAGTAGTAGTATGCCCATTACCAGTAGTAGCACCAGTAAACTCCATTGGGCTAGCACCCTGAAAAGTAGCCTTAGCCTGAAAAGTACTAGTCTGAACCTGAAGAAGAGTACCCGCAATTGTGGTTAAAGAACCACTAACAGACAATGTGGGCGTTTGAGCCGCCCAATTAACAATGGTATCAAAATTAGCGTTCATTTGGGTGGCTACAATCTTAGCCCCAGCAGAGAAAGTATTAGGTATTACTATCGCTCCCATTTAACGCAATCTCCTAGTTCTATACATGCCAACAACCGAAGTCACACCCCACTTGCCTGTAGCATCAGCAGCAGGAAATGACGCAAACCTCAAACTAATAGCCTTCGCTGTCCCAATTGACCCCCAACGGACAACCAAATACTTGTCTGTGGTGCCTTCTTGCGCCCATTCAGACGTATCCCATATACCGTTACCGGAACCAGTAGGGTCAGAATCCCAAGTAGCCTGCGTTATACCAGTAAAAGCACCTGATTGAACTTGTGAAGAAGACGCTAAATTGTAATCTTTATATGCATACATGCTTAAAGCAACACTATTATCAGACAGCAAAACAGTTCTTGTTTTGCCCCACCTTTTCAAAAATGTAGGACGATTACCTTCAAACCAACTTGTCTGATAATAAGAATTAATAACATTAACAGCAGCAGCACCATAATCATCAGTGTCCACATTCTGATCTATTTTCGCTATCCTTACAGGCTTATAAGCAGCCCCTGCCTCTATCTCAGATACAACCGCTATAGGAGAATGAGCCTCACCACTAGGACGATACGACAACATTGCACGAGCATTAATGTCATAACGCACCCAAGCACCCGTGTTACCTAAACTAGGATCCCACATAAACACATTTCTACGGTTTGCTTGTTGAGATTCAGAAATGTTCTCAGCCGACTGATAATCAACGGAAACCCACAGTTTCTCGTCATACCACATCAAAGAAGGAGCATTATCTAGACTTAAAGCAGGGTTGCCAAGATCATAAGTCATAGCAGGATATATGCGTTCAAACACATACACAGGCTCATTGTCAGGGTTTTGTATCAGATACACTCCCTTTTCTGCATACCAGAAAAAGATCCCTTGTCTACCAGCCGTAGGCTGGCAACCATCACGGTTACCCACCGCTCTTGTAAGATTACGCACTTCAAAAGTGTCTCTATCAAAACCATAAATAGCGTAAACAGCGTTCTGTTTAAACACTAAAAGACGATCCTGATCGGAAATAATTCCCGTTATGAAATCTCCATCTTCACCCAAATCAATGTCTATATAATCGTTTTCGCTCCAATCATCACCATCATTAGTTTTAGAAAAACGAACCCGATTAGGATTATCGTCCTGAGTGGTTTCTGTTAAATGTGCTGCCCACACCATTTCATTCCATGTGGCAACATACCTAGCACAAGGGAAATAGCCGTTGCCATAAGCCCATATTCCCATAACAGCATTAGTTCCATCCCAACGCAACACACTATAAGCAGGTGTGTTAGTAGGAGCAGTTATTCCAGAACCATTAGTGTAATAAGTAAAATTATTAAAAGTCACACCCTGTGGAGAACGATCACCAGTAAATTCCACATCCGCACTACCGCTCTGAATAGTGCCATCAAAATTACCATCAGCACCAGTGTTATACATCATCACTGTTGTGCCTTTTACACTGTCATAAACACTTGCCAAAACCTGATTCTGACCAGATTCATAATGAACATTCAAACCCGTAATATCATTAGTAATCGCAGTAGGATTAATACGCTTAATACCATCCCTGCGACGCACACCACCCCTAGGATCAACAGAAACATTCAACATCTCAGGAGATTCAGTCTCACCAAGATTAAACTGATCAGCCCTGAAGTTTAAACCGCCAGTGAAATTAGATTTCTCATCATAACGGTACGATTCAGTAGTAGGAGGAGGAGGTAAAGATACGTTTAAACCCATTTACCATTCCCACGAATAACGTAAACGATTAGGAAGAATGGAATTGGCTCGCCAACGACTAGCATTAACAGAATTTAACAACACAGGCTGCGGAGCAGGAGTGTCCTCAAACCTAGCACGAAGATTTTCTAATTCGCCAATAAACTGGGCGTAATACTGTTGCCCCATACCAGCATCTTCCTGCTGTTGATAAGCCCTATAAATAGCGTACAACGCTAAAACATTGTCAAACGCTATAGGCAAATCAGGAGTGTCAGCATCTGATATCGCATTACGATATATCGGTGTCTGACCAGCGAAATCAACAGCGTTACGGTAACCCCTGACATAAAGGGTTTCCACACCAGTAGGTGTGGGGTACAACCTGATTGATTGCCCACTCACAGCAGCCGAAGCGCTACCACCTTGATTCCACATTGAAAAATAGTAAGGTGTGCCACCCGGAGTGCGATTCAGAGGATAAATGATATCCCCAACGTCGTAACCTATAAATTCTAAAATGTGGCTATCTGTTTTTATTGCAGCAACTTCTTTTAAACTCAGATTAGTTGGCGCTGAACCACCAGCAAAAGCAACACCATCATGTGTGATACTCATACCAGCAGAAATTTCTGCCATAGTATAATCTTTTTGACCATCCACTGTAGAAAACGACACAGCCACTTCATAAAACGGCCAACGTTTCTCTGAGTAAACAATCAGATCATACCCTTCACGAATAAATTCGTTCAAAGTAGTATCCGCTATATCCGTGGTGTCTATATCCACTACATTACGCACATAAGTGCGCATAGTACTAAGTTGCAAAACAAACCCCTACTTGGTTTTAAATCTACTTACTTTTTTAGTAGGTGTTTTCACAGGAGCCTTCTGAGGAGTAGACGTATCCGCTACTCGATGAATTCTGCGTGATGGTCCAACGGTTTGAGGCCGTGGTGACGCATCCCGGAAATTCCTGCCAGCCGCAGGTTCCCCTGCCGGTCTAGCGGTTTTCTTATACGCATGCTGTTCATACTTACTCATAATAAACTCCTGTAAAAACTACCCCTATGCCATCAAACTATGCAGGTGTTATACCATACAAGTATGCTTGACGGGCGCGGTTACTCGTAGTTAAGTTGCCGTAGCAAAGTATCTGAGAGTAAACCGCATCTGTGTCGGTTGGGCGCACGAACGGGGTTGGTTTGAACCATACGTCGCTGTGGGCCACTAACTGAAGGTACTTGGTGTTAAGCATGTACATTTTGCCTTCACCTTCGAGAGTACCATCAAATGTTATAGGACATCCCTTGAAGAGAAGATTTTGGAATCCACCATCAGCCATGTCGGTGTCAGTGTACCTAATCTGTCCATCAAGAAGACCTTCATACGCTTCGTACTGAGCCTGTCCTGTGATTATAATTGTTGGTTGGTCATTACCAACGGAAGCATCATTATATGATGTTGCCATTTTTGCAAGAGTTATTGCTCCACCAACGTTTTGAACTTGTGATCTCCACCACGAGTTGTCTCCGTCAGTAGCGTCAATACCTGCAAGACCGGCTGAACCGTCGTCATTACCAAGACCTACTAGAGCCGCTAGACCCATCCAGTCTTTACCACTGTTACCGGTACTGTTACCGAAGAACATGGTGTTCATGTTTTCAATAATAGTTTCTTGAGTTTGGAAAATTTTTCCTTCAAGAAGGTCAATGATTTGTGCTTCGCCATTGTTTTTGGCTTCTTCAATACCGTTAATTGTTACGGTGGCAGCATACTGTCTCCACTTATACTCAGCAGCGCTTATACCTGTTTGAGCAGTTGTAGAAATAGTATCTGTACCTTCGTAAGAACTAGCGGTAGAGTTTGTGCCATATATAATTGGAACGACAATATTCGCACCACCTGAAACACGCCTAATTGTCTGACCATTTGTTAAAGCGTAAAACAGTGGTCTTGCGCTGAAAATGTTGTCAGTCAGTTTAGGGATATAGTTTTTCAGAGTGGTGGAAAGAATCTCGTTAAAGTCAGCGTTTCCTGCTGCCATCTTTCTTTACCTCACTAATATCTATTTATAATTTATTTAGCAGCAAGTTCCCTTTTGGCAATTTCAAATGCCTCATGGATTGAAGACGGCTTCTCAACAGTAGAGGTTGAAGAACCCGCTTGTTTAGAACCCGTAGGTTCTACAACAGATGCGTCCCTCTTTGCTTCTGTACGTTCCTGTTCTTTTTCCAATTTGTTTGCTTTATCCGAAACTTCACCATAACGCAAATGCGTTAATGCGGCTTCTAAGTTCCCGATCTTATTTTTTAATGCATGCTGAAAAAGTTCAGATTCGTCAAAATCCCCATACTTAGTTTTCAAAGTGTCAACTTGTTGCGTTAATGCTTGTTTTTTATGCAAACGATCATAACCATCAATTCGCGCTTCAAGTTCCTTGATCTTCTTATCCGAGTTATCTGAAGTGTCCCAACTTTCATATTCCTGTTGGGCTTCCTCAGGTGTAACCCCGAAAGCCTCACCAAGAGCCTTGATTGTGCCATCTGGATCTGACTCCAAAGACTGCACTATCGCTTCTGCTTGCTGTAACCGTCTACGTTCGGAAGCCAATTCCTGCGTCTTACGTGTGTAATCCGACTGTCTTTGGTATCCGTCCCGAAGTTCATTAAGGCTGACCTCTTGATCTACTCCATCCACCTTAACAGCGTATGTTTCACCAGAAGGTTCCTCTGAAACCTCAACTGAAGACTCTGAATTGTCCACTTCCGTGGATTCCATTACATCCTCACTCATATATATTTCTCCTTTGGAGTCCTAAGGGTTGCTCCTATTAATAAATAGCGGGTTGTCCCGCTTTATGATAAATCAGGTAACCCCATGTCCATTTGTCCACGGAGTTGATCCACCAACTGGGGCGGTATTTGCCCCATACCTGCTTGCATTCCACCACCCATGCCACCCATCTGAGGAGCAGATCCGGGTACAGCGCCTTCGGCTTCTGGAACTCCGGGTGTCTGCTGCATCAAATACCTGTCAGGGTCTTTAATGTCGAACGCATTTTGCAGCACATAACGTGCTATAGCCGCCGGATCAATAATTGTACCGATCATCGGAGCCATCGCATTCATCAAAGCAACTGCCTGTTGCTTACGCACAGTGTCATTTATTGGCTGTGTAGACCCAGCCTCAACACTAAAATCATATTCGCCTACAATATCATCTCTACTATAAGGAACAAACAAATCTGCACCAGCCTTAGCAGTAACACGTACAACATGTTCACCAGTCATAAACTGTTGCATAACCTGAATAACACGACGTGCGCATTCACTAATACCAAGTTCAACAATTGCTAACTTTTCAGAAACTCTTGCATTACCAGCATCAGCAATAATAGATGCCTCAGTAGCAGTACGCCTAATCTCAGGCATTTGACCACGAGCATACTCAGAAACACCAGAAACAGTATTAATATCCTGTTCAATAATTGCAGACATATTATAAACCTCAGGAGACAAAGGAGTTTGAGGCATTGGTATAACAACCTCACTCAAAGGTTTGTTTTCATCTACAACAGGGACAAGACGACCATCTTCGTCAGATTCTAACGCTTCACGACCTTCAGGACCAAACGAACGCTCATGATACAAATATTTTCTAGCGTAACGTTTACGAGCATTCACTAATTGTGTACGAGTCATGTCTAATTCTAATTGCAGAGACTCTATTGATTCAAGATCACCCATTGGGTAAAAATAGTCAGGAACGTCATAATTTCGTAACATCACAAAAGGCTGACCATAAGCGTAAGGCATAGCCATCGGATCTACTAAAAATTCGTCACTCTCTAAAGTGAACACAGACATAGTGTTCTCTTCAATGTCATAAAACTCGTAGATCGCTACTCGATCCACCTCAGTTAAATACTCTTCCTGAACAGTCCTATCAGTGTAAGAAAGAGTCGGTGAAACCCTAGAATCAGCAGTTAACCTTTTACGAACACTAGCCTTGTAACGTTTATCTTTTTTCGCTTCTTCAACAGGACGAATAACTTTTTGACAAATCCACTGCGCATCATCTAAACATGTAGCCTCAGGGTCAATATACATATCGAAAGGAGAAATCCTTTCAATAAACGGTTGATCTTCTACAACCTCCATTGAAGAATCAGGAATACCAGCAGCGATCTGTTGATCGTTAGGCAACTCTGTTGCCAACGTAGGATCTTCAGTTGCTAAAATGTTTGCTTCTGCAACAGCCTCATCAAACATGATGCCACGTTCATTATCACTGAGCATTCTTTCCTGCTCAACAAACTTCCAACCTACCTTCAACCATCCGTGACCAAAAATTAGAAAATCTCTAACAGACCTTTGGAAAGGTTTACGGAAATCGTGATGCCTCCACGCATAATTAGTTATCGCTTCAACAAACGCTGCCCTGTCCTGATCTTCAGGTTCATTAGGGGAAACAACTATTTTAGGGTAGTTAACAGAAACACTAGGTGCAATAACATTAACAGTACTGAAAGCAAGATTAACTGCAACTAAATCATTGTTATTGATAGTGGTGTTAGGCCAATGTTTACCACGGTACAAATCCACCATGCGTATCCACAAGCCATCGTAACCCATGTCTTCCCGCCAACGAGCAGAATCTCTCAGTTTTTGGGAAATAATATTAAATTGTTCCGCACGGGATTTGCGCGCCATTAGACCTTCTCTATATTTCTACCTTGTGCTTTTGCTTCAGCAACAAGTTTATTTTCACGTTCACGTAAAGTTAAATGCTGTTCATCCGCAGGTAAACGGGAACGTGCAACCGCTCCCGTGATAACCCTCAAACCCAACAACTTTTGCCGCCACTCCCATAACTCTTCAAGTTCTTTGTCTGTTTTAGGTCCTTTATGAACCTCAACATATTCAGCGAACTCTTGAAAAGAAGCCTCGGGGGATAAAACCGCCACAGTTAACTATGGGCGTTTTGTGTGAGGAGTGTAAGTATGACCAGCCAAATCTGGTTGCGGTTGCGAAGGCTCTACATTACCAGTAGGTCCATGCTGATTGAATGGTGTTTCACGAACAGTGTTCTCGCCGTAATCGCCAGTCATATTAGCATATTTTGGGCTATCAAAACGTTGAGTAGGAGCATTAGGTATCGCAGCATCCCATAAAGGATTAGCAACTGCGGAACTACCACGTTCCATTCTATTATTTTGACCCGTAGAGCCATCTACTGTCTGTGATGCACTCGTGTGTGCAACATTTCTTGCCATTTGAACCTCCTAGGTTCTTATAAGTCTCTATACAATATGCCTAACGTGTCCCACGTACCGTATTTTGACCAATTCTCATCGATCCTTCTTCTTTTTGATTAGGCATTAGTCTCCTAAACCAATCTATTGTCCAATAATCGTCCTGTTTCGTAGTAAATTCTGGCATAAACGCATATTGGCGCATTTCATTAGCCAACGCCAAAGCCATAACACGGTCATCATGTGGGCTACCTGACATGCTTCCACGTTCATTACGCACATAAGTGCGTAACTCTGCGATAGTGAACCTGTCATGTAAAATAAGTTCTTCATTACGCAAAGCCATACCAAGATCATCAATCAACAAAGGTTTAGTAGTCCTAGTGGTTTTCCAACCAAACTCTTGAGAAACCTTAGAAGTCACCTGATTTAAACTTCTTTTACGAAAAAGATTAGGAGCGCCTAAATGACGCAACTGTGTGATCGTAGTCAAACCATGATTGTTAGACTCAACACAAGTTAAAGCATCGTTATACCATAAAGACAACAAATAAATATCGTTAGCGAAATCGTCAGGTGGAATATGCCCATGCCACACAGCAACCTGTTCACCAGTACGCACCTCCAAAACTTGGGCGCAAGAATAGTCGCCATGAACTAAACCCTCCGCAGTATCAACACCAATACAATAAGGAACATGTCCTTGAGGCTCACGCCAAACTGTAAGCATCTTTCCTAAACCTCGGAACTCTCTTATACGGCTCGTCTAAATAACCCATCTGCCCCTCCTCAATATGGTTATTCATCTCTTCTAAAGCATGCAAATCAAACACAGGGTTACCAGACTTAATAAAAGCCTCTTCAGGAGTAGTAGGATATTCCTGAGCCAACTGCCAAGGCAACATAGATTCCTGCTTAGATTCATACCATGACTGATCTCTGTCTTCCGTAGCAGACCAAGGAAAAAACATTGGTTCAAACTTATTGTTACCAGTTTCAGAACCAACCCACAGTTCGTGAAAAAAATTACCTGAACCGTTAGCAGTAGACAAACCTATAATTCTACCACCAACATCAGCGACAGGTTCTATAGAAGCCCACGCTTCCTCAGGATTCGGAAGGAACGCCCATTCGTCAACCACAACCAGCGTAGCCGACTCACCTCGAGCAGGATCGGATGCTGAAGGCATCGATGTAACCAAACTACCATTGTCAAAGCCCATTTTTTGCTGATGTTCAACAAGAGATACAGGCCCCCTTTCTAACATCCATTCCGGTAAATGTTGAAAACCATACTTGGATTTTCTCAACAATAAAACCGATTCACGCTCTGTGCGTGACAAGTCAATAATGTTCTGATCTGGATGAAAGAACGCTAACCAAAACTGGTGGGCGGCTACAAGAGTAGTCCAGCCTATTTGTCGTGCTTTGAGAGTCAGACTGTACCTTTGGTTAGTCCAATTATCTAACGCTTCTGATTGTGCATCTCTCAATTTAAAGAGTATACGTCCATGCGCAGGGTGCGCTATATGCCAATAGTTTTCTAAGAAATGTTTCTCATCTGTTATGCATCGTCGCCATTCGGCTTCTTTTTGTAATTCTGTTAAAGTTGGCATTATCCGGGATGGTTCATTAGAAACTCTTCATATTTCTCTGGTGAATCCAAGATTATCGTAGTGTACGAATAACTACCAGTATCCTTATCATCTTTTCCTAAGGTCACCGTAATGGCACCTATCAGGGTGCCAATAGCGACAAGCAAAC
>Ga0208013_1000854_pt1 | contig 15430 bp, 14 predicted proteins | sample 16_taG_FD_184091 | JGI IMG/M metagenome (GOLD analysis project Ga0208013, IMG submission 184091) | Marine viral communities from the Subarctic Pacific Ocean - 16_ETSP_OMZ_AT15313 metaG (SPAdes) (version 2) | ecosystem: Environmental > Aquatic > Marine > Oceanic | place: Pacific Ocean | collected...
GTCGAGTAGTAGAGCTCGACCGCCTCCCCCTTGTGGACGCGGAGGCCGAGCACGTGGGCGTGTGACGCGGGAGCCACGCCGCTGGTGTCGGCCAGCGAGGTCCCGCCCTGCCACCGGACCAGCTCGAGCTCGAGGGCTGAACCGATGTAGCTGGACAGGATGCCAAAGCCGGAGCCGCCAGACTCGGCCATCGGGCTGTCGTTGGCCTCGACCCCGAACAGCACGCCCATCTTGGAGGTGCTCCAGGTGTCGTCCTTGACCAGGAGCTGCAGGTCCACGGTCTGGCGGATGTCGGTGAACTGCGACACGAGGTCGCTGATCAGCGCACCGATGCCGCAGCGCTTCGTGGCGCCCTGCCAGGTGACGGTCCCCTTCGGGACCATCTGGAGCCCGGTGCCGTTCACGACCTGGAAGTCGTCCGTGTTGTTGGGCGACACCATGCCGCCAGCCACCCACGTGTTGCCGTCGATGGTGACGTCCCCGTCGCTCTGAGCGTGGACGTCGTAGGAGGCGTGGACGGCGAAGTCGAGCTCGTACTCGTTGGAGGTCCAGCTGTCCCCGCCCGCAGCCGCAGCTGCTGCTCGTGTCGTTGCCATACCTACTCCACGACCAGCGTCACGGTCGCCGTACCCGACTGCGCCGCGACGAAGACCGAGCCGGCTACGGTCAGGTTGGTCGGGATCCGCGCCCGGAAGTAGTCCTCGGGGCGGACGAAGAACTGCGTCAGCGTGGTCGCCGCGACGGGCACCCGGTGCGTCCCGACCGCGCCACCGTCCGCCGGGGTTTCCCCCGCCTGGTTGTTGGTCGAGTCGAAGCCGGCGTAGAGCGCCGCGTCACCGTAGATCGTGACCTTGGAGGCCCACACCGGCAGCGTGTACGCCTGCCAGGTGGTGCCCACGCTGGCCTGGGTGTAGACGGACGGACGAGACACGTCCGCGGAAAGGTCGATGGCTGCCATGGGAGGTCCTGAGTTGGGGGTAGTCTACGCCGAATGAAGGTCGCGGGCCACGTCTTCGACGAGGACCAGCGTGAGAGACGTTGAGGCGGGCGCGATGGTCATGGCCCCGACGATAGCCACTTGCGCCGTTAGGCTCACGTCCGCGTCGGTGATGGTCACGACAGCGCCCAGCTCGAGCCACGCCAGCTCTATGCCGCCCTCGTAGCTAACGGTGCGGGTCGTGAACCCTCGCGCCCTGATCATCCACGCGAGCACAGCCGATGCCGATGCCTCTCGATAGAGGATGTCGCTGTTGATCTCCTCAACCCGGTGGCCGAACCGCGCCTGAGACACCCAGGCGTAAACGCTCCCGTGCTCACCTCGCGCGGAGAGGTTCGGCTCTGCCTTGAGCACCGTCGTCCGCTTCCACTCTCCGGTGCGGAGCCGCTTTGCGAACGACAACCTGAGCTCGTTGACCACGTCGTGACGCGTCTGCTCGTACTCGATGGCGCTGACCCGCTCGACCTGTTCGCCCTCGGTCAGATCCAACACGGCGTCATCCGCGGTCGCGGTGTAGTCCCAGACGACCGGATACACACCGTCCGGCCCGTTGACGATGCTGCAGGGCAGGAGCGGTAGGAGGTTGTCCGTCAGCCAGTCCCACGGACTCACCTGCTCGTCGAGCATGGCGCTAACGGTAATGGCGTTGAGGCTCGTCGCTGCCACCTGACAGCGCCCAACGTCCACCCGGAGCGTGGACTGCTGCAGCATCCAGAGCAGCACGTCACCTGCCCCGGTCAGGGTCGGCGTGTCATAGAGACCCGCAAGTCCGTACTGAACCGCCCCGCCCGCTCCATTCTGCCAGACCACCCAATAGCTCGACTCCGCGCGCACGGCGTCATCGGTGGGGCTGACCGTGGCGACCGTCCGGCCCAGGGCGTCCCGCTCGTGCGTAACGGCGAGGGTTTCGTTCCCACCATCGGAGAAGAGGCGCACGTTCGTCGCCTCCACCGGGTGCCCTGCAATGAGCACCTTGGTGACGATGTCCTCGCCTGAGCCGCCCCCTGCAGCGGTGTCCGCCACCGGAATGCCCCGGCTACCGCTGGTTCCCGTCGCCCCGCTACTTATGGTGTCGTAGTAGCCGGGTGCCCCGATGATCGTGGGGTACGCGAGGCCCTCGGTGCCGTCCGTGAGGCTGGTGTTGCCCCGCCCTGTCCACGCGTCATCGCTGACGATGGCAGTGCTCGCCGGGATCGCCCCGCCATCGGAGAAGGCCGGCTCCTCGAGCGAGAAAGCGACTGGCTCCCCGTCTGCTCCATAGCTGGGGTTGACCACGTCTCCGACCAGCAGCACCCGCCGGTCCTCCCAGGTAGTGCCCGGCACCCACAACGCGAGCTCACCCACCGCCGCGGAGAGGTCGTGGCCCTTCGCCACACGCGCCGCCACACCGGCCGGGAAGAGCAGATCGAAGGGGACCGACACCAGGTCCGGCGATGTCGAGAGCAGCGAGAAGGCCAGCGAGAGGTCTACCGCGCCGAGCTGGCCGTCGAAGACGTAGATATCGCCGTCTGCGTCAACGGGCGCGGCTGGCACCGTGGACCACCTGTAGTCCACACCGCCCCACGTCACGGTCAGGAGGTAGACCACCTCCGCACCATGGAGCTCCGACCGGAAGAGAGGACGGCCCGCCATTAGACGAGCTCCTCGACACTGACAGCGGCCACCCGCACCACCTCGTCGGTCCCCTCGTCACCTTGCACGTTCTCGATGCTGACCCCGTCCAGGCTGCGCCCGTACACCATCTGGTGTCTACGTGTGAGTACCTGCGTCTGGAGCGCGGACGCGATCTCGGGGAGGTAGACCACGGGACGGTGCGGCCCGTCGAGGTAGCTAATGAGACCGTCGAGCAGCAGCGGCGACTCATGCCGAGATGCACCCACCTCGCCCGACGCCTCAAGCTTGACGTAATCCGGGTCGGGATCCGTCCCGAGCATCTGCGTCAGGTCCACGCCGTCTTGCCAGGCGAACGCCACCTTGCGCGCGACGGGGCTGTACTTTACCGACCGGCTGATGCGGTCCGGCGAGGTGGACACAACCGCACCGTGTTCGACATCGACCGCCCGGCCCCACGAGTGACGATGCCCGAAGAGAGCCACAGGTCCGAGCACCATGTTCCCAATCTCGAAATAGCCGTCTGCGGTCGTCTGCGCGTCGATGACGAGCCGGTAGGCCGCGCCGCGCTCGCCTCGCATGGAGACAACCGCAACCATGTTGGGTGCCCAGACCTTGCCGGCGGTTCCGCTTCCAGAGTCGGCACCCGCCACGTCGTCGAGCACCAACGTCGCCAGCTTCCGGTCTGTCGAGTTGGCGAAGGCCCCCTCACTGTGCCACCCGATGTGGCGTGGGGTGCCCGAGTCATAGGCGAAGGTCCCGCCCGCCATCTCGTTGGAGTACAGGTAGGGCGTGTCCCCTTCGGTCCCTGTCGCCGGGATGATGGTGTTCCCGCGTCGGGTGTAGTGCAGGGTGTCCATGCCCGTGGCTGCGTCGAGCGTGACGAGGTCCACCCACGACCCGCCACCAACGTCACGCCGCTGGAGCTTGCCGGTGCGCCAGTTGATGCCGAACAGACCGATGGCAATGACATCGTTCCCCGGCATGCTCTCGGCTGTCGCCTGTAGCGTCTCGTCCAGGTACAGCGCAAACGTGTGCTCGTTCTCGTCGGTGGAGCGCCAGCGCACCCGCGGCGAGCTCGAGACGGCCGGAAGGATGCGCTGCCACTCGTACTCGTACCGGGTCGCAATGGTGTAGGTGTCCCCTCGCCACGCCGGCCCGTCGATGGCCCTGAGCTTCGTGTCGAGCTCGGGCCCGATGCGGGTGGGGCGCGCGGTGTACCGCTTAGCGTGTAGGTCGGTCTTTGCTGTGACGGGGAGGCCCGCGGCCATGAGCGACAGGCGCGCATCGTAGCCGAGCCAGACCAGCCGCCACCGGCTGTCCGAGGTGGACGCCGCGACGTGGCCGAAGCGCACCAGGTGGGAGCCCGAGGCGCCGCTGTTGTCGCTGAGGCTGAGGCTGCTGCCGATGGCGGTCCAGGTCTTGTCCAGGTCGCCCTCGCCCTGCCTGTAGTAAGCATACGCCCGCCCCACGCCCGCAGCGGATGCGTCCATGCCGAGTAAGATCTGCACGCCTGCCGTGGTGTTGACGGACACCGTCGCGATGGTGGACGCGCCCACGTTGTCGATCATGCGGATCTGCGTCGTGGTGAAGCGAAGCAGCACCTCAAACCCGTTGCTCCCGTCGTCGATGCGGGCCTGAAAGAGTACCTGGTTGCTCCCGACCGCCCCGCCGTTGTCAATCTGGACGTTCAGCATGGCGACGATGCCCTCTTGCAGCGTCCCCGTCGGGGTCATGTCGTAGTAGCGGGTGTTCGCGCCCGTGGTCTGGATGCGTAGGCCGGTGCTGGTGAGCGTCTGCGAGGCCGTACCGCTCGCGGTCCACCACGGCACGTCACCATAGTTGGCTGGAAACTCGATCGGGATGTACCCCCTTGAACACGACGCCTGATCGTCCATCCTGTGGCTGTTCGCCCGGGAGGGCAGGGTCTGCGTCGAGTAGCCGCCCTGGGACCCGACGCCGAGCGCGATGAGCCCGGAGGTGTCCGTGTTGAAGTTGCTGAACCACCGCACCGTCCCCGCCTGGACGCACCACGAGGCGTTATCGCCGAGGGTCTCGCCGGCTCCAGCGTCAAAGGCGTTGCGTGCGCCGTGGTCGCCACCAACATAGGTGAAGTCCACCGTGAGCGGGTCGCGGGAGTAGTACACAACGACGTTCTCGCCTCCGATGGTGTTTCCGCCCGAGAGAAAGTAGGCGGTTCCGTCAGCGTCTACCGCGAAGTCACCACAGATACCGTGCGTGACCACGCTGGCATACCCCGAGCCATAGGTGGGCAGCCCCGATGTCCCCTGACTCGCGGCATGGAACGGGACCCACGCATTACCAAGGACAGCCAGATCCGACGCGCCGGTATTGTCTGCGTCCATCCACGCGACAAGCAGGCCGTGCGGGCTGGAACTGCAGCAGCTTCCCGCGTGAGCGTCCAGCGTGGTGACCTGGAGGAAGGTGTGGCCAAGGTCGTCCGAGGCGTACTGATGGACGGTAAACGTCGCGCTGACGCCGGTCCCATCGTTCGCGTCGATCATCAGCAGAATCGCGCCCTCATGGTAGGCGCAGCGCATTCGGAACACGTCGAGGCCCGACGCCACCGCGGTGGCGAGGATGGAGCGCGCCGCCTCGGTCCAGGTTGCGCCGTCGTCGTCCGACCACAGCATGTTCACCTGACCACTGGCCGTCGCCCAGAAGAGCAGGAGCCTACCGTCTGGCAGTTGGCACATCGTGGGTGCGGGCTGCTCCTCGTAGCCCGTGGTCGTGCTGGCCTGCGCGTCCGTGTCTACGACCTCGACGATCGTCCACGCCGACGCCGTCAGCGACCGATAGGCGACCTTGATCCTGTCGGTACTGCTCTCCTCGGAGGCGTAGCAGCAGATCGCCGTGCCGTTCTGCAGCGTGATGGCGTGGAAGCCCCAGATCGCCGTAACGCTGTGCTCGATGAACTCGAAGCTGTGGCACATCGTGTAGGCGTCCCAGCCGCGTAGCGCCGTGTCGGCCTCGCTGGTCTCCTTCCACGCGTAAGCCGCGCCTTCGACGGCCGACGACACACCGGGGAGGCGACCGCCGCGGATGGTCTCCACGGTGTAGCTCTTGCCCGCGGCCTGGTCGCCGCTGGTCTGCAGCGTCATCGACGTGGCCTGACCAGGCTCGGGGATGCCTGGCTTGGGATTCGCCTGGGTGAACGACGACTGTGCCGCCCAGGCCGAATCCGCCGAGAGCCGGCGGTCGGGGATCAGCAGCCCCTGATAGGTGCTGTAGTCGGTGCTCTTGTTGGTGCCCATCTCTAAACGTCCCTGTGCCCGACCCTGCGGCCCTTCGATGTACGGATAGCCTGACGGACAGGCGACCCGGCCATCCCGTAGCTGTCGCCGAACACGACGCCGAACGACCGGGCCTTGTAGACATGGTCGATCCTGATCGTCGCCGGGGCCCCCGCGCCTCGGTTCGCCGCGTCAAGCGCTGCAGTGCCGCCGATGGCCTCCACGCCCTGACGGGTGAGCACCCCTTCGCCGCGCCGCGCGGTGATGCCCACCTCATCGGGCGCGTCACCGGCCGACCCGATCATGCCACCGACGTGGAATGACGGGGCGTCTTGTGATGCGACGATGCCAGCCTGTAGTCCGGCGATGCCGGCGATCGCGAGTGCGGCCACGGGGCCGCCGATCGGCCCAAGGGTGGCGTAAGCCTTGATCACCGCGACAGCCGCATCGATAGTGATCTGCGCGATGGCAGCGGCCTTCTGCAGGACGAAGAGCCGCTCATACTCGCTGGCGATAGCTTCCACCGCGGACAACTGCGTCATCACGAGGGATACGGCGTAGACCTCGCGCGCCTTCTGCTCTGCCGCCACGCGGGTGAGCTCCTCCTGGTGCGCCTTCTCCTGCGCCGCCTCGTAAGCCTCGAGTTCTCGCATGGAGGCCGACCAGCCCGCCTCGCGCGCAGCCCGTTCCTCGTCCATCAGCTCCAGCGAGGTCTTGCCGGTGGACGCTGTGACCTTGTCCTGCGCCGTCCCGAACTCGAGCACTGCCCCCGATAGCTGGCGGTGTCCTGCCGTCGCTGCGTCGGTAGCTGCCGCGAGATCCTGATAGGCGGCCATCGCCTCCAGGGCGCGGTCCACGGCACCGTCCAGCGCGTTGCCGTTCTCGTCGATGGTGTGCGTTGCGTTGCGCCACGCATCGCTCCAGCGACCTTCGAGGATAAGGGCGACCGTCTGGCCGAGCTGCGTCAGCTCCTCGACGACCTCCTCCACCGCGGCGCCTGCGATGGTCTTGAAGAAGACGAAACCGGCGGTGAAGTCGCGCAAGATCTCCGACCCGCCACCGAAGGTGTCCGTCATGTCAGCCGCGGCGCCACGGAGCACGAGCTGGAGCTCTGCTGTGGCGCGTTGCCACGTCGCCGCGCTGGCTGCCGCTTGCGGTCCCGCGTCCACGCCAAACCGCTCGCTCAGCTCGACAAACGCGGCCAGACTCGATGTGTCACCCAGAGCCTGGAGCACCTCAGCGCCGGACTTGCCGAACACCTGGGTGGCGGCTGCCGCGCGGTCGGTCGCTGTCTCCAACTCACCGATAGCGGCTACCGTCTCGGTAAAGACCGCGTCGGCATCGCGCAGGGCACCGTCGGTGTCGGTCACCTCGACACCAAGCCGCCCGAACGCCTCCACCATGTCCTTCGAGCCGCGGGCTGCGTCGCCCATGCTCTTGGGGAGGCGCTTGAGCAGCTTTTCGACGTTGGAGAACTCGAGCCCTGCGCCCTCATAGGCGACCTGAAGCCCCTCGATGGTGCTCGCCGCCACGCCTCCGGACAAGGTACTCAGGTCGTTCAGCGCGTTGCGGGCGTCGGCGGTCTTCTTCGCCATCGCGAGGGCAGCGGCCCCGGCGGCGGCGAACACCTTGGCTACCTTGACCGTGGCCGCGGCCACGTCGTTGATACCCTGCTTCGTGTTCTTCCACGCTGCCTGTGACTTGCTCGCCGCCTTCTCGCTGGCGGCTGTCGCTTTGTTGAGCTGCTTCGACAACTCACGAGCCATGCCCTTCGCTTCCGCGTCGGACACGCCGCGCATACGCTTGAACTGCTCGATTACTTGCGAGAGGTCGGCGCGGAGAGAGAGGTCTACGGTGTCGGTGCGCGCCATCTACTTACCCGCGATGCTCTTAGCCAAGTCGCGGCCGACTTGGCGGGCGAGCTTCTTGGAGGTCTTCTTGCCCGGCTTGGACACCAGCTCATTCCATACCCGGCGGCGGGGCTGGCGCTTCACCCGAATCATGTACGCGTATGGCGCGTCGTTCGTGATGCCGACCACGATCTGCTTGCCGTCTCGACGGATGTACTTCCGAAGGGACTTCTTGCTCTTCCCTGTCACCTCGGGCCACGCGGCTTTTGCGGAGTTGAACACCTCGTCAAGGACCTCCTCCATAGCCGACAGGGTCACCTGTCCAGATTCAGCCAGAGCGCGGTCCACCATCTCGCGGAGCCCGTCCGACATCTCCAGCGTGACGATGCCGTCTTTGATCTTCACGTCAACACCCCGGCGAGTAGTTGGGCCGCGTTCGGCTTGTCAGACTGGAAAGAGGTGTGGGTGATGGGCTTAGCCTTGCGTGGCTTGGCTGGTGCCGACCGGACGCGCCACCACGCCAGCAGGCGGATCTGGGCGGCACGGCCAAGGCTGTAGAAATGCAAGGGGTCCGTCCATCCGAAGGCGCAGGCGATCTCTATGGCGAGCCAGTCGAGCCCGCCGCGCCCTCGGTAAAACCCTCGGTGTCTGACACCTCGGTTTCCGTGAGGATGGCAGCGGCGCACAGGCTCCACGCGACAGCACCCGCGGCGAGGATGTCACCATAGGCCGCGCGCCCGCCCAACTCATCGAGCACCGCCCCGCCGTATGCCATCACATCGAAGGCGTACCCCTGGAGAGAGGCTTTCGGCGCAGCGCCGCCCGACCAGCACAGGCCGAGAGCAGCAGCGAAGGCGCGCGACTGGTTGCGCTGGCTTGCAGCCACCACATCGGAGAGAAGCGCGAAGGAAGTAGGGAGGACCAGCCGCACGGACTCGGTCCCCACCGTGATCTCGGTGTGCCCGTTCGTCATGGTCTGCCCTAAGCCAGCGTGATGGCGCCGTACACGGTGCCGGACAGGCTGAAGGTGTTGGGGTCGCCTTCCGCGATGTCGATGCTGAACGCCACGTCGTCGGCGGTCAGGATGTGCGTGCCGCCGGCCGGGTCGGTCACCGTCCAGGTCACCTTGAGCGTGTACACGTCGGCGTTGGCCCCCAGGGTGCTCACCGCGGCGCTGAAGGCGTTGTTCTGGAGCACGATGTCGGGGATCGTCTCCTCGCTGGCGTCCGACAGGTCGGTGTAGGTGGCCGAGAAGGACAGCGAGGGGAAGGTGCGCGAGGTCTTGCGGACGGTGTGCAGCTCGCCGCGGTCCATGTACGCCGTCAGGTCGTAGGGGCCGCTCAGGGACTGGTTCAGCCCCGAGACCGAGAGGTCCCCGGCTTCGTACTGGACGGTCACGTCGAGCGGGGTGCCGGTGCCGTCTTCCAGCAGGATGGTCCCGTCGCGAAAGTTAAGCGCTTGATCTTGGATAGCCATGGTGGCTCCTTAGAAGGTCAGGTGGTGTCGAATGTTGAATCGAAGCGTGTAGAGCAGGTAATCGCCACCAGCGAGGCGCTCGACAGCGGGGCCGGCGGTGTAGCGGACCCTGAGCCCGTCGTTCCACGCCTGCGCCTGTTGCGCCATCAGGGCCTGGACGATGCTGTGCGCGTCGTCGTAGCCGGCCTTCAGCGTCGTGATCTGGTCGAGCGGGGAGACGACGCGCAGGAAGCGGATCACCACGTCGGTGTCCACCAGCGCCAGCTCGCCATCCTGCTCTCGGGTCAGGCGCTCCACGCGAGGCTCGAGCTCGACTGCGAAAGCCTTGTCGGCCACCGACTCGGCCGAGCCGGACGGATCGAGCGGCCACAGCGCCTCCACGTACCCCGACACCGTCGCTACGCGGGTAGCTACGCGGGTGTGCAGGGTCGATAAGGGGACGGAAGCCACTACCAGTACCGATAGCCAGAGGTGTCGTTCAGGAAGACCTGGGACACGGCCCCGCGCTTGTCCTCGCGGTTCTCCTCGCGTCCGCTGTCGTCTGCGTCGTAGCGGAAGGACAGCGCGTTCCACGCGGCCTGGTAGTCGTCGAGGTACTCGGAGGCGAGCTCCGCATACTGGCTCTCGATGCCCATCCGGGTCTTGAGCGCGCGGAAGATGCGGTAGAGCGTGCGGTTCAGGTGCACGTCGTAGAGCGCGGTCGGTTCCATGACGAGGTTCGGCCGGTTGCCCTGCGCGATGAGCCCGCGGGCCACGTCGTACCACGCTTCGTCGAGCTGGTCCTGCCAGTCGGTTTGGCCGCTCGGCAGCAGCGAGTCGATCCCCGGATGCGCCCGCTCCAGGTCCTGGTCGGTGACCACCGCGTACAGCCGAGCCCGCACCAGCGCCGCGTCACTGCGGAAGGTGTGGACGATGCCGTCTGCCATGGTCAACGCCCACTCAACGCGCCAGCCCGTGCCGAGCGGCTCGGTCGTGGGGATCTGGTTCGTCGAGCTGCCGAACGTGACCGAGTACTCAGCCACGTTGGCGGTGATGGTGACCGTCTGCGCGTCGATCACCGGCGTATCGTCGGGTCCCTCGTTGGGCCGGTACACGCTGACCGTCCCCGACGCTGGCGCCGACGCGGCACCGTCGAGGAAGGTGGGGCACTTGATGAGCTGGGTACGGCCCCGCTCCACCAGATGGGGGAGCCGCAGATGGGCTGTGTAGTTGGTTTCTGCGATGCTCACCGAAGCGCTCCAGGGTCAGGGTGTGCGCGGGTCGATCAGGTGCGTTCCTGCACGACCTTGACGTAGTCGATCTTGAGGCTGTTGACCTCGGTGCCCGCGTCCCGCTGAATGCAGATGATGGGCTGCACCAGCGTGTTCGCCGACACCGCCGAGATGTCCACCGTGCCGATGGACACGCCGTTCAGGTAGAATCGCACCGCGGACAGGTCGCCGCAGTCGATGGTGAACACGGTGAACGTGTCGTCCACGAGGTCCGTACCGCCGGCCTGATCGTCGGTGTCGGTGGTGCCGTCGTCGCCTTCGACCATCACGTCGTTGTCGGCGCCCTCGACGCGGAACCAGACGTGGGTGGTCACATCGTCCAGGGTCGCCTCAGCGGTCGCCAGCGCGGAGCCCAGCCCGATCACCATGCGCTCGTCCGCGGTCAGCGTGGCGCCGGCCATGGCGAGCTTGGCGCGCACCTCGAAGATCGGGTTCTTCGAGAGGTTCACCATCAAGGTGTCCCCCCAGTTGAGCCGGCCCGCCTGGCCTTCCGACGTGGAGTCGGTGAGGATCTCGTAGACGCCGTTGGCCTCGGAGACGAAGTCCCCGGTGATGTTGGCCGTCTCGCCGTCGTAGGACCACGACGCGGGAAGGGTGGCGGTCACGTCGCCGTGGAAGTCCTCGAAGAACTCGACGAACGACTGGCGCTTGATGCCCTGGCGCAGCTCGCACTCACCGTGAACCTCGAGGGGCTTACGGATCTTGTGGGGGACGCGGGAGACAAGGTTGTCGATGCCGCTGGTAGCCATGTGTCTGTCCTCTCACCGCCCCTAAATGGGGCTTAGCAAATGAATGCTCACAAGAAGGACCGTAGGGACGGTCTAACGGTGCTTTCTGTCGTACCGCTTCGCCGCCTCCACAGCCTGCTCGCGGGCCTGTTCCGGGTTGATGCGTTCGCCGCGTTGGCGGCCCTGGTCCACGATGCGCCGGGTCATCGAGTCGATCGCTTTACGCGCCTTCTCGTGCTCAGCCATTGGGACGGTTCCTGCTTGCGGCGCGCTTCGGCTTCTTGCCGGCGGCCACCTTCATCGCTTCGATCTTGGCCGCGTCCTCGTCGAGGCGCGCCTTGACGGCGGGGATGTGGGCGTTGTTCGCCTTGCGTCCGAGCCGGTGGGCCTGGCGCTCAATGATGGCTTCCAAGATCTCGGGCTCAGGCGCGGGAATGTGCCCGTTGACCACCAGCGAGCGCAGGAAGTCGTGCTTCGCCTTGTGGTCGGTCTTGGCGATGACCGAGTTGCCTACCATCTTGAAACTGTCGTAGAAGCAGTGGTGAACCAGGCCGCCCTCGCAGGGGGTGGTCACCACGTAGCCACCGTCGCGCACGCGCTCGGGCTGACTGAGGATCGTCCAGTCTTCCGACTGGAAGCGGATCATGGCGGGTCGCACATCGGCGCCCGCGCGAGTCTGTCGCACACCGTTGACGCCCGACGCGGCGGGGAGCTGCTTCAGTCGGGGCAACCATTCCCAGCCCTTCGCCGTCTCGAGGCACTCCCACGATGTGGGGCTGTGCATGAGGTAGAAGTTGGGCCTGGGTGCCAGCTTGAGCTTGCGAGCCGTGAGGCTGCCGCTGAGCGGGGTGGCTGCCGTGCTGGAGAAGGTGTGCGCCATCGGTGGGTCCTTGTGGCTTGGGGGAGAGGGCTGAGCGGGGCGGGGACAAGGACCGGAAGCCCCTCCCCGCCCAACCCAGGGGGAACTACGCGTCGGTCACGAAGCCGACGATGCGCCCCTGCTCGAGCAGGGAGGCACCGTAGTAGGCGTGGCCCACGACCTCGGTGGTGGCCGCGGAGCTGTCGCGCTGGATCTCCACGAGGATCGGGGCGTCACCGCTCCGGATCTCGGTGGCACCGCCCTGGACGGGCAGCGGGACACCGGCCGCGTAGCCGAGCGCGCCGTAACCGAACATGGCGCCGTGGCGGTTGCCGCCCGAGCTCGTCACGTCGGTGGACAGGAAGACATCGACACCAGCGAGCGAGCCGACGTAGCCCTGGCCCTTGATGGCGATGGCGGCCTGCACGGCGGGCAAGAACTGGACGGGGCCAGTCTCACCGCGAAGGCTCTCCTGCAGGTCGGCCCACTGGCGCGGGTGCAGGATCGCGGCGTAGGGGCCGGGCGCGCTGGCGATCTCCAGCGTGTAGATGCCATCCATCCAGTCGTCAAACGACGCGTCCACGGTCGATGTGCCCACGTCGGTGGAGGCGCCCGCGATGGCGGTGGCGACCAGCGAATTGAACCAGCGCTCCGAGCTGATGACCATGCTCTGCGCGAGCACCAGCGGATTGATGTCCGACGCGAAGCCGGTCATGCTGGCGAGGTCGGAGATGTCCCGACGCAGCGAGCCGCGAACCACCGCGATGTCCGCCGAAGCGTCCGTCATGGCCGTGGTGCCCTCGTCGGTGTTCTCGGCCGCCGTGGTGGACATGGCGTCGGTGCCGGCCAGACCCGCGAAGCGCACGCGCTTGGTGTCGGAGCCGGTGCCGTTGACGAGTCCGCAGTCCTTGAGCGCGCCGGAGCGGCGCAGGCCGGCCATGTCGGCCAGCAGCATGTGGAGTTCGCGGTCGAGAGCAGCAGCGAGCCGAAGGTCGGTCTCGAGGTTGCTGTGCAGGATGACGGTCATGTAAGTACCCGTGTACGCTGAGGTTTTCGGTTCGTTGACCGGCCTTCAGCGTTTAACGGGGGCGACCCGAGCCGTTGTATGCCTCTTAGGCATACTACAAGCGCCCAGGCTCCGCAACTACTCCCACTGCTTACGCATGTCCGCCCACGCCTCGGGAGACGCGCTCAGGATGGCGTCGGCGCTGTGGCTGGACGGTGTCGCCGTCGTCTGGCGGTGCGTGCCGTTCTGCGGCGGTGTCCAGGTCGGCGTGGCCGGTGTGGTGCCCACGTCGGTAGGCGCTTCCTCGGTGGCTTCCGCTTCCGCCTGCGGTAGGAACGCCTGTAGCCCCTTGGGCGCGTCTTCCGGCTTCTCGCTCAGGGTCTTGAGCCAGTCAGCGAGCGGCGGGCGGCCCTTCTCGTCGAGGCGGCCGTGGTAGAACCGCGCGAGGTCCTGGCCTTCGGTGTCGGTGATGCCGAGCCCCATCAGCGCGATCTGCTCCTGGTGTCCACGAGACTGGACCTTGAGTTGCCCTTTCAGGTCGGCCACGGTGGCGCTCAGCGCCTCCACGGTGCCGGCGGACTTGCCGAGCTCGCCTACCTTGCCCTCCAGGTCGCTGATCTGGCTCAGCGCGTCCTTGAGCTTGGCGTTGACCCGCTGGAAGCGCTCGTAGGGGACCGCTGCGGGGCCGTCGTCGGGTTCCTCTTCGATCTCCCAATCCTCCTCGGGGAAGGGAAGGCCGCCGCCATCCTCCCGAGCCGCCGCGGCCTTCAGGGTGTCGAGCTGTTCCTGGGTGTGGAAGATGAGCGTGTCCACAGGTGGGTCCTTGTGTTGTGGCATGGGAGACGAGAGAGCGATGGCGCGAAGGGTCACGCCGGGGATCAGCCCGCGGTCTGGCGCGTCCTCGCGAGGCCGTAGCAACTCGGCCAGGGTCACGCGTAGCGGGTCACGCGCCATAGGCCAGACGCTCCCGGCGGATCCTGTCGAGCTCGGCCGTGGCATGGCTGCGCGACCAGTCGGGGTGCAGGTACATCAGCGCATCGACCGGCGACATGAGTCCGCGGTCCATCATGCTCTCGATGTGGTCCCGCTCGGCCTTCGCCTCTTCGGCGCTCTTGGGCACGCCCGCGTAGCTGATGCTGTAATCCGACTCTGGCAGCCGGGAGCCTGTGGCCCGGTTGAGCAGCGCCGCTGCCTTGCCGATGAGTTCGAGGTCCGACAGCCGATAGATCGGCTCCATCTTGGCGGCTGCCGCACGCTGGCCCGCGCGGTTGATGCTGATGGCGTACCCGCTGCGAGCCTGGCCGCCGAGCCGTTGGATGTCGGCCGGGGACACGCCCGCGAACTCGGCCACGCGGGCCTCGAACTTCGCCAGCGCGTCGGCCAGGTCGCCCACGTCGGCCCCCGGCTGAAACTGCCCGACGATCGCCTGACCTTCTCCGGCGGACTCGAGCATGAGCAGGCTGGTGGGGTCGGTGACCAACTCGCGGCGCCGGCCCGCCTCTTCGTCCACGGTGTTGGCGCCGGGCACGTCGGCCCCGACTGCGTACCGCTGAGGCCAGGAAGCGTCGCGCAGGCAATGGAACCAGAAGGACCAACCGACCGACGCGTTGACGCTGCCCTCGATGACCTCCACGCCCTCGAAGGCGTCCCACAGCTGTCCGGTGAGGGCTGCGTGGTACATCACCGCTGGAATGAACGGGCGACCGTCCGCGTATCGGTACTGATAGGCCGCGCCTTCCTGGCGACCGCCGGGGATGTACAGCGCAGACACGTCCTCGGTGGCGCGGTCGTGGGTACGCCGCTCGTACTTCCACACCGGCATCGACGGGTCGGAGATGTCGAAGCACTCCCACACCCACTCCGGTTCACCCGTCTCCGGGTGGTCGAGCAGGCGCGCCTCTTCGAGCACGACGGGGCGCATCGGGTCCGCTGCGAGGCTCCGCGCGTGTACGTTGTTCGGCCACACCGGTCGGGTTCGGATGACGCCCGACTCGCTGGCATCCAACCGAACGATGAACTCGCGGCACGCGATGGTGTACGCCTGGACGCGCTGCATCAGCGACCAGATGCCCGACGTGGCGAGCGCGCCCTTAGGACCCAGGAAGGTCCCTTCCGACTCGCTCGGATGGCTGACCGTGGGCCACATGTTGTACAGCACCGCAAGCTGTACGCTGATGCTCTTGGCGACGTTGGACGACAGGTCAGGCTTGCCCCACGCACCTCGCCGGACGCGCCCGATGTGCTCCTGGATGGCCTGCTCCAGGTCTGCACGCCACATGCCCATCATGAGCCGCTGTCGAAGGCTGGTGTGCTCCCAGCGCGCGGCGTCGTCGGGGCTCGGGACAGGCGGGATCAGCTCGGGGCGCTGGTGCAGCATC
>Ga0208013_1000859_pt1 | contig 15388 bp, 34 predicted proteins | sample 16_taG_FD_184091 | JGI IMG/M metagenome (GOLD analysis project Ga0208013, IMG submission 184091) | Marine viral communities from the Subarctic Pacific Ocean - 16_ETSP_OMZ_AT15313 metaG (SPAdes) (version 2) | ecosystem: Environmental > Aquatic > Marine > Oceanic | place: Pacific Ocean | collected...
TGTCTAGCTCGCCAGATACCAAAGAACGAACTGAGTTGTAGTCAGCGCTTTGTACTTGAGTTACACTTAATAGATCCTCAAGACCAGCTGCTGATACTGCGATGTGACGATCGCTCGATGGTACTCCTTTATCAGTCAATGATTTTGAAGCTGTAATAAGCTTGGCTAGTGTTAATCCCGCTGAACCATGGGCAATTGTTGTGCCCGCAGTCGCTGCGTCCATTGCATCTAAAACAAGCTGATCACGACGACGACCAAGTGCGCCAGCAATAGTTTGCTGAAGCTCAGTCTTTTCATCGAAGTTTACTTCTTTAGAGTCAAAGATGTCTGTGTACTCTGGCGCGTTCCAGTTGCCGAGTGTACAGCTGATCAAAGAATGCGTAATACCCATTGCAACAACGTCAGCTGAAGTAGCTTTCTGATTTGCTAGGCCTTTACCCATTGCTCTGAATTTATAAATATCACCGATAACGTCATTACGATTCGTTACAGTGTCCTTTAGACCGCCATTTGTTTGAAACACGTGCTTGACTTCCGAGTCAAACAGCGTTTGGGCGGCTGCTGATAATTGTGCGGACATAAGTCCTCCTTTATATTAGTTTAAATATTACCTTTTTGCCGGGTGTCCGCACCATGCGGGCCGAATCCTTCCTGGCTGGGTTCTATAAAGAAGTGTCCATTAGTTGGATTTTCTCTGATTGTACGCTACATTTAATATCTTTTGCAACAAATTGTATCTTTTTTAGTGATTACTTAGGGTAATCAATCCCACTTGTATCTAATTAGGCCGGAGAAATATGAGGAGAGCTATCGAACCTTCTTAGATTGGCAGTGAACCTGGGAGAAATTTTCATAAGCTTCATATCCCGCTTTGTATTGTTCAATTGTTTTTTCTGGTCCATACACAAGATCATGTGGCTTTCCATCTTTTGCACAAAGCCAACCCGATTGCCAGGCCAATGGTTTTCCTTTGTGCCAAGATTTATTGTCCATACAGCTGTTCAAATTTTTCTTTCACTTCAGATCTAAATGCTGCGGAAGTTTGATACTTTGGATCTTTAACCATATCGTCTAGCATATCCTGTGTTAATGCTGGAGCTCTTACTGTATTTGATGTTGGCATTTTGCCTTCACCTGTTTTAGCAATTAAAGCTTCTAATACCTGGACACCGGCTGCTGTCGTTGCCAAACCTTTAAAGCCTTCATATTGATTTGAATCTAAATTAGCTTTACCCCAATCACCAAGATCTCTTAACCTGGCATTCGCATTCTTACCTAATGCCTGGATCTCAATTGATTTAGCAGCTTCTGGATCACTGGCTTCAACTTCCATCTTGGCAAAGCCATGCAACATCTTATTAAATGTGTCCTGGCTCATGTTTGTTTCTTTTGCCATGTTTTGGAACCAATCAAGCCTAGGATCCTCCATATCAAATTCGCCTGGCAGATCTTCTGGTGCTTTGACTTCGTAATCGCCTTCTGGTGATCCAGTAAAACCTCCGAACTTCTTTTCAAGCTCGGCATAGGCTTTTGCCTGGTCCTCAACAGTTTTGTATTTATCTTTGAGCCATTCTGGTTTTTCACCTTCTTCTGGCGCAGCTGCTTCGACTTCAGTTGATTCAACTACTTCTTCTGCTGCAGTTTCTTCTACTGGGTTTTCTTCTATCAAAGTTTCTTCTTCGCTCATATTATCTCCAAAGTTATTTTTTATCTGCCAAAGACAACTGATCAATGATCTGTCTTACAATGTTGTTTTGACCTTCTCTTATCCCGGCACTAAATTGTGTCGAGTTCGGATTTAGCACTGGTTTATCAATCGTAATAGATTTCAACCGATCCAGAACATATTGCCCCGCATCTGTACTAAAACATTCTTGGAATTGACCAGCTATTTCATGGGACTTAGCCTGGTTCTTTTCCCTGGTTTTTTGTATTTCTTCGCCATCTAAATCTAATTTATCCCAACTGCTCTCCGCCATCTTGCATCTCCTGTTGTGCTTGCATTGCTTCCGCTGCTTGCGCTTGCAATTCAACTCTCTCTTCTTCTGATCTTAAAAGCTCTTGATCAATACCAAGCTTCTTACCTATATAACTCGGCATATCTTCCATCTTGGTTCCTAAAGCAAATACTTCTGGTCCAAGCGCCATTGCCATTTCCATGTATTGCTGCACTGCTAACATATCTTCTTGATCCTGGGCCCTGGCTAATGGTGAAGTGTGCTTGATCGTTACTTCTCTACCATCAACTTTAAAGTCACCAAGCTTGCCATTCTTCATTAGGATATAGACAGATCGCTTAATGATCTTTTCAATAAACTCAGTCTGTAACCTGGAGAAAGCTGATCCGGCATCCATAACCAACTCTTGACCACGCAATGACATTTCAGTGGCAGTCTTTGTTGGAGAATCCATGCCGCCATAAGGTTCAGCAAATAAACATTTGTTAATACTTTCTCTGAGATCTTCCATAACTAATTCAGATACATTGAAGTCACCAGCTCTGTCCAGGGGACGTAATGTTGGATTTGAACTATCATTAGATCCGACCGGGATGGCTGTGCCTGGCTCCAGGTTAATGTTATATGGATTAATTACTCCATCATCTGTTACTGTGTAGATCCCAGAAATAGCGAGAGCTGCATTGCGAAGCGCAAATTCACTAACTTTATTTACTGTTTTGATCGCTGGCAGCACTTGCATGACTCTACCTCGACCAAGGATCTCACCTGGTACAACCATTTCCCGGAACACGATCCAAGGAGAAACTTCATAAAAACGTGTGAATATAACTTTTTGATGCTCTCTTTCGATCACGCATTGGTAATAAGCGTTTTCTTTTGGAGCAAATACAGTGCCTTCGATCAGATCGATCTTAGCATCTGGCTTGTCTTTAACTTTTCTTGCAGCTTCATCTGATAACTCAGCGCCTGGCCAGATCCTGTCAACGTGCCTGGCTGGAACGCTATGATTTCTCCAGACAGTTTCAATAGATCCTTTCGGTCCTTCTTCTGGATATAGATCTGCAAGCGGAACTGCAGTGAAATGTAATAATGAGTCACCACCTGGCTCGGCTTCTTCTAGCATCAAAGCGCCTGTTGAAACACTGAGATCTAGTAAAGCTTCATGTGCCTGGGTAGCAAAGTTTGAATGATTAATATGATCAAATAGAATATCGTTGGCTTCATCTAAATATTCCTGGACTTCATCCTCATCTTCAACAATCTCAGATCCTACAACTAACTTGGACCATTGTCGCCAGGGCGGAATTAAAGTAGCTTGTAATCTTGACGCAAACTTCTGGACTCCCATGACTGCTGTTGAATCATAGATGTCGACATTCTTTTTTTGTCCTGGTGTATGAAGGGAAAAGTTTTCACGCTGCGGCAAAGCAAAATCATAACATTCTCTAAGATGATTGATCCAGGGATCCTTTCTGCTTTTCGCTGCTTCATAACGAGCTATCAGTTCTTTGACTGTCCCTAGCTCTTTAGGGATTTTATATTTAGCCATCTTATCCGCCTAAATTGCTAGTAATACCTCTTTCATCATTTGAGATCAAAGAAGCACGACCTCTCTTCTTACGCTTGCGAGCTTCCTCTCTAGCTGCTATTTGTGCGTCAACTTTAGCTTCTTCTTTCTCTTGCCTAGCTTCAGCTTTTGTTACTGCCGGTGGTTTAGCTGGTTCTGCTTTACGTCTACCCATGGTGCTCCTTTGTTAATTATGTTATACTTTTTTCATAATCCACCTAATAATGAACTACGACTATTACTTTTGGATTTAAAAGAGGAAGTGCCGCTTTCTGCATCTCGGAATTGCCTTCTCTTTTGGACCATTTTTGTAGCTCTCTTCTCATTAGCTTTGCCCATTGCCACTGGATCTTTCACCTTTGGTGGATTTTTAACGTCACTCCAAGAATCTTTGCGGCTGCCCATGACACTCCTTTATTAAATATTTATACAATTGATTCGCAGTGTAAATATGCCAGGTTCTTAATCCGCCAATCCCCAATAAAGCCTTTGTTTGCTCTACACAAGTGCAAAGTGTCGGCCAGGGATTTCGGATCCTGGAATTATCACGACGAATATTAACGTGGATTATAACACTACAATTAGTATCATTGACAACATTTTGTATCTTATGTTGGGGACCAAAGGGTAAAACCTGAATATCAGTGCCACCAAGCCTGGGATTAAAAGAGATCCAATTGAATCCATCCCAGCGTACTGCCCAGACATGACGAATGCCTGGTTTAAGTAATTTGGCAAGCTTCCAGGGCATATCACCATGCTCGAAGATCACATACCATTCAGCAAAATCGTACTTCCACTCTTCAATGAGTGAGTGCTTGAGCCAAGTCAAAAGATCTTCCAATCTTGCTTGAGTACAGCTGGACCGGTCATACCTTCATGACGTTTATCGATCCAGGCAACAGCAAAATATCGGAAGGCATCAGCTCCATGTGAGCTCCAATCGTGCAGCGGTCTATCCTTGTAAACTCTTTTGTCCTCATCATACTCGCAGCGGTAATAACTCAGAGCTCTGATTCCATCAGCACAGCGCTTCTCATCGAAATAACACCTGGGCAATATTCTCCTGGCAGCTTCAATGCCATCCATGATCGGTAGATTTGGTGTCACTCGGAACACGATCCCCATTTGCCTGGCTTGATCCTTTCTTGATTTACCAGTGGTCAGCTCTCGAACTTGAATATCATGAGGGGCCCAGTGATCTCCGAAAGTGATACCATGCGTATCTCGAAAATCATGCAGCCAATTGATGTAATGTTGTAGGCCTTCACCAGAGTTTTCATAATAACCAACGACTCGCAGCTCAGTGCCAGCTCTCTGGATCAGCCAGATTGAAGTTGCGTCCGCTATTCCCAGATCCCAGAATGAATTTACTGGCAGCACTGGATCAATTGGAACTTTGGTGATCCTGTTGTCCTCCCTGGCTGCTTCGATCTGCCTGGCATAATAGGCTCCCTTCCTATTTTCTAGTGGTTCTCCGAGCCAAATGTGCTTATATAATGCCTTGTCAACTTTCTCCAGGTGTACTCTTTCCTTCTCTAACTCTTCTGGAAACCAAGGATTGTCGGAATAGTTGACTTTAACAACGTATGAGTCCTCTGGCGGATTGACCACGAATCGTTGATAAGTTGGATCCAGCAGATCTTGAGCATTAAAGGAAATCCAGATCTCAGATCCTGGAGCTCGAATAGTCGGAATGAGTGTATCGTATGAACTTGCAGTGATCTTCTCAGCTTCCTCCAGCCAAACGACCTGGATTCCTTCCATTGATTTTATCTTAGTTATGTTTGATCTGAGTCCTTCAAAGCTAAATCTTGATCCATTGCGGCCAATGATCTGAGTCTTTTGAATGTCAAAGAAATCCTCCAGGCCCATGCGTTCAATGGTATCAGCAAGCAGCATGAGCACTGAGTCATTGATCGACTTCTGGATCTCCCTGGCGCATAAGATCCTGGTCCTTTCTCTGTAAGCCTTCATGATCAAGAGCTGCGCGATCGTCCAGGATTTGCCAGATCCTCGTCCGCCATGGCAAATTTTATAGCGATGCGGCTCTAGGAAGGGTTCAAATTTGTCAGTGATTTGTATGCGGAGTTTCGTCGTCGTCATGATTAAGATCGTGATAATGAACCATATCAACTATGGCTGAATAGCACCAGGGACAAAAATTTACTTCAGTGATCCCAAAGAAACCTTCGATTCCACCATCCATTTCGTCATATTCACTGGCACAAACATTGCAAGTATGCTCTATCGAAGCCATTGCATTTGATGGATTATGTAAGGAGCATAACCAAACCAAAAACCTATAAAGATCCCAAGGTATAGTTTGTTTATTGGTTGCTTATGAACTTCTATTTCAATTGGATAATCCACTTGTTGTCTTTTAATTTTTATCATTTCTTAATATCTCCACTTGTATTGTTGCTGGCATTGGATTTTCTGGATCGTTGGACATAACCTGTTTGTCTAGTCCATGGATCCTCGCTTTGACGTTTAGAGCTGAGATAGCTGCACCAGGTTGGCCCAGAGATCTAGCTAATTGTCGATCCTCGTCAAGTTCTTTTGATAGTGACTCTACTGTTACTTCAAACTTTTTTTGTAGCAGCAATTCGATCTCACCGATCCTTGTTGCAATCTTGGTGTTATCAAGAAGTGCTACTGCATTTCGATTTATTGACGCTCCTTTCATTTTTTTACAGTCATAACTGCGACGATATGCTTCACTCGCATTCCCAGTTTCAATATAAGATTTGCAAAACTTTTCTTGCTTAACTGTTAATTGATTCATACTTTGGCCCACCACTGATCCTCTATAAATTTATATTCTTTATCCACACTGATCATCAAACGATTGATCACTTCAATTACATCTTCCAAAGAGTAAACGACTTCAACATATCCACCAGCTTCCTCAATCTTCTTATGAAACCTTTTTTGGACTTTGCTTAATCTCCCTTTCGCAGAAGTAGTCTTTGGCTTTTTAACTTCCAAACCAATGTATCTTCCAGAATGAACGATCGTGAGATCTGGGACACCAGGCTTAACTCCTTCTCTTTTTAATTTGGTTCCGGTTCTCAGATTTCTGCTGCCACCATTTGGCACCGCCCAATAACAAATACCTTTCAGATCTAAATAATCACAAATTGCTTTCTGGACTTGGTGCTCAACGTCGTTCACTTTTTCTTAGGCACAATAGTTTTTGCAATAATATTTTCAAGATCTACTTCCCAAGGATCTGGCCATTTACCAGAATGCTTTTCAGACTCTTCAATTCTTTTTCTGATCTCCAACAATGCGTCTATTAAATCTTCACTCATGCGCTTCTCCTATTCATAAAATAATTAATAATGTTTTTCTGATGATCGTCCTTCATTTTCTGGATCTTCTCTCTCCTAGATTCTTGCTCTTCCTCATTAACATCTAACCACTGAGGTTGAGCATGAAAATTAATCATCATCTGCGATTCTTGATTGGTCCAACCTCGATGCTGTTTGTTGTAATTCTTAAACCAAACCTGGACATACCCAGGGACATCAATGAAAGGGTGATCAACAAAGAATCGATACTTTCCTTTATCGTCAGCATTCATCCACATCTGAGCATAATCTTTCTGGGGGCCTTTTTTATTTTCCAAAGCTCTATTCAGTTTTGGTCGCCCGCCACAATATTCAACAAACTTAGGAAGGGATGGCGCAAATTCAGATCCAGATCTTCTCACTATTTCGATCGCGTGCAAAATATCAACATTAGGTATTCCAGATAAACCCTTTGACCATTCATCAAGCGTTAAGTTCATCCATTCTTCATCATCATCCATCTTTGCAGCAAAGGATGGAAACATCACTTTCAAAGTAGATATAACTCTTCCCGCTATTTTTTTCTCTTCAGCTGCGATCATCTTGACACCTCCTTCAATAAATTAAGTCCAGATCTTTTCTGAGGTGCTGGCGCTCTCCTTCCTCCTTGATCTTGTTCTTTCGATAACCAGGAATTAACAAACTTCTTGATTCCATTCTTAGTTTTCCTTCGAGTAGGATTACCATCAATCCAACCCACCATATTGCGAAGCTCTTGTTCCACATTAACAGCCGGATATAAACCTCTCCACTTTACGAGATCATCATCAAAGATTGAATAGAGTGATCCATCATTGAGCTCCAACCCAATAAAGACATTAGCATTTTCATTTACATTATCATTAACATTTACATTAGGTTCGTTCTTGGTTTTCTTTTGGTTATCTTTAGGTTTCTTTTCGCTTTCTTCTTGCTTTGGTCGTCCACCTTTATTTCCGTTTAACCATTTCTTATAGTTGGCTTCCAGCTGCGGTTGGATCAGCTTAAACATTGCAGCTGCCATTGGTCCCATGTCAGTATTCTTATGATCCAGGCCAAACTCAAAGATCGCTCTGTAAAGCTCTAACTCTTCTTGATCTCCCAAAGCTTTAGCAGCTTCATAGAAAGATCGATAAACCACAATAGAATCTCGTTTAGTTTTCATCGAGCTTCCTCCGGTGGATATATATCTGGCCTAGTATGGTGACGAGATACTTCACCACCAGTAGCTTTTTCAAGGTTAATAACGTGTAGATCAGCAACTCTCCTTTGCTTTAGCGCCCACAATTTAACAAGTGGAGTCGATACTCCGAGCTCTTGTGCTATACTTCCCCAGATCTCATTAAGGGACCTGTAATTGCCAAGTGCTTTTTCTTTTCTTCCGTACTCAATTAATGTCATTTTTTCATAATCTCCCAATAAATTGTGGCAAATTGTATCATATAGTTAAACAAGATACAAATATTATTCTAAAAAAGCTACTATTATTGTATTGTATTTCATTCAACATGATCTTTTATATGGACATTTTGTTCATTTCACACCTCATGGATAACACTTTTATCCATTAATTTAAACTTTTTTTTATCCCTGTAGGCCGCACCAGGCCTACATTTCTTATCTTTCTTTAGATACTCTGTGTAATTAATTGTTGACAAAGATACATATTGTATTCTATAATGTCCCTGTATTAATTAAAAAGGAGGTGTCAATTGAGAACTAAACCAACAAAGCGTATCAATCACAAGGGCCATGATTATTGGTCTTGTTGTGTTTGTAAAAATTTCTTTGAAGGCTGGGGTAATAACCCTTGGCCATTATCTGATCGAGATGATGATGAATGTTGCAATGAATGCAATATGGAAGTTGTCAAGGCTCGATTCAAACTAGCGGGAGTAGGTTAATGGAATCAATACCAATGTTCAAACCATTTAAGAATATGAAAGAAGGCTTTGACAAAATGCTGGAGATCGCTGAGAAGATCGATAACGATGATCGAAAAATTGAAATGATCGTTTGTTATGGATGTTTGATCGAAACTTTTAATGAATTCAATAAAGCAAAGGAGGAGGTGTAATGAGCCACAAAGATTATTTTAGGGGAGTAGATGATGGCGAGAAATTTGCCATTGCCTATGGCATTGTCAATGATTTATACAGGCGAGGATGTGCAGCAGAAATTCTTGCTGATCACAATCTTGATGCCAAAAAGCTTTATGAGTTTTATCTGGAAGAAGTTTTTAGTATTCCAGATTATGAATATAAGCGATTTGAGAAGTTATTTAAAAAAGAGGAGGTGTAATGGATATTAAGCACGTTAAAGGCCAGGATGGAAACTGGCATAAGATCGGTCCGGAAGATCGAGATTATGGTGAATGGCCAACTAAAAGATCAAGATATAAAAATCGAATCTTTAGAGTGCCAGTTGGGTTTGCTTTCACAACAACTGAGATTAAAGAAATAATTTCAGAATTTCAATCAGCAATTAAGGAGGAGGTGTAATGGCTGAATTTCCTAATCTTAAAGAACGTAATTTATATCACAAAGTTATATTTACTAAAGACTCACTGTTTATAGCGCAAGCTCCTTGTTGGAACTTTGAACTAGATGCTGACAAGCTGCTTGCCAAAGCATTGGAAGTTGGGTTCGTCACTAAGATCGGTGATGATGAATATTTAATGAATAACAATTATGGGGAGGTGAAATGAATAAATTAAAAAAGTGGGGCCCAGTTAAAGAGCTGCCACCAATCAAGGGAGCCAAACTTGGCGAGCCTGTTGATCATTGGAAACTGGTTCATCCAGATCTACTAAAACTTTTGGATGACAATAAACATTTACTTGAAAAGGAGAAATAATGAAAACTAATGCTTTAATTAAGAAAATTAACAAAGCGATCCCGGAAGCCAAAGCTGTTCCGATGGCAGATTGGGATGGCAGCGATGATGGGATCTGGTTTCGAGGTAGTGAGGATTATGTCGAAGCGGATGGAAGATTGATCTTTAGTGGAGGATCTGATGTTCATCCTAAACTTGAGAAGATCTTGGATGATGCCGGTTGGTTTGCAGAACCATACGATAGTGGCACTTTAATGGCTTATAACTAAGGAGAAGATATGAAGCTACTTACTAAAGAAATAGAAAGTATGTTTAAAAAGGTTGGCCGCCAGGAGGATGTTGAAGATCCTGTTGTGGTTGCCAAGTTTTTTACTCCCTGGACAAATTGGACTTGGTTTGCTACTGAGTACGATCCAGAGAGTAGGTTGTTTTTTGGAATGGTCCATGGTCATGAGAAGGAGTTAGGTTACTTCTCACTTGATGAGCTGGCTAGTGTAAAGGGACCATTTGGACTAGGGATCGAGCGAGATACTTCTTTTGATCCAAATCGATACAACGAGCTGGCCAAGCTTAGTGAGGTGGCAGCTTGAGTAGGGAGGAGCTCCTGGCATTTGCCAGGGGCATTATTTTGTCAACTAGGAGGAGCAATGGAAATAATCGTTGAAGTAAGAGATGTTTATGGTAAGCCTTTGGTTTACCCAGTATGCAGACGAGCAGAAATGTTTGCAAAGATTGCTGAGTCAAAAACATTAACACCAAGAGTTTTATTAGCTGTTGAGATGTTAGGTTTTGAAATCAGAGAGTTTGGAAATATAGCAAATTCACCACGTTTAAAGGAGGCATTAGCAGCATGAATAAAGATCTTAATATTAAAAATACAATGGTTCCGATCTTGAATAAGATCAAAAAAGAATCATTTGTAAATGGTTATGAACCTTCTGATGAAGAAGCTTTTGGTTTGTTACTCAGTAAATATTTTAAATGGGATGGATATAGAATTTTCAAAGTTTCAAATGAAGCTCTTGAAGATGCTAATTTCCATGAGCTTAATAGAAGATTATTCAAAACTTATGAAGATTGGTTTAATGGAGCGCCAGCATGAATCATTTTAAATGTAGGAATTGTCATTACGAGTTTATTGAAATACCAGGCACTCGTTATCCGTTAGAGCGTGGTGAAAATTATGAGGATGGAGATGTAGCATTTAGTTCACAAGATCCAGGTGAGGGTGCTTATTGTCCAAGCTGTAATGTGGCTGGCGGTGTTTTGGAATTTAAAAGAAGTTCTCACTATGGTTTAAATAAGCTGGAATATGATCCAGAAACATACGGAACAATTTTAAGGAGGGTGGAATGATAAAAGGTTTTGAAGATTGGAAAGAGTATGGGGAGCATTCAAGCATTCCTAATAAATATTATGACAGTGTGCTCGGATCATTTGATCACAATGTGATTGTTTATAAGAAAGAGTTTGATAGCTACGAAAAGCTTGAAGCATTTTGGTTTTGTAATTTATTTAATAAAAACTTCAAATCAAAAGTTATTGGCAAGAGTCTTTTATATTGGAAAAAGGAGGAGAAATGAATAAAGTACCAGAGCATCGACAAGGATCAACAGTGTATTGCAGTCGAGCTCAAGAGAACAAACGACGTGGAGAGTTTGGTTACATCAACGCGCTGCTAGATATTTGTGATGAGAAGATTGCGGTGAATGAAACTAAACGAATGGCTGATCACTATTCAGCACCTATTGAAGATTTTTGGGAAACTGTTACTAAACATATGACTATTTCACGCGACAGAGTATTAGACATTTTAAAAGTAGATGTTGGAATGGCTGATTGGAAATATGGATTGTTTAGTTATGTAGGTAGAACTAAGGAGGAGAAATGAAAAAAACTGTAACACTTGATAACAGAGAGCCATATAGTGCGCTGCGCTTTAGGGTTTCTCATATCAATTTACTAATACATAACCTAATGGCTCATATACGAATGATCGCTCATAGTCGTAACATCGAGCCAGAGTTAGCCAAAGATCTGAACAAGTGTGTAGAAGCGCTTGATCGTACAAAGAGTGCTAATTCAGAATTTAATCATTTAATAGAAAAATTACCGGAGGTGATCAATGGATCTAATTGAACAGAAAGATGAATACGATGATTTTAGAGATGAGTGCGCTCATTTTCCAAAGTCAATTTGGAATGCAGTACGAGATCTAGTAACTGGAGGAATGTCAAGATCTTTAGCAGTGGAACAGGGAGAGAAATGGCTAAAGGAAAGAGATCTTTTGGTCCAGGATGCAAAATCACATACTGCACTTTTTAACGTCCTTAATGGATACAAATAATAGCTTACGATACTAAAAATAGCATATAATACTACTACTATGAATAAAAATACTAACACAAAAGATATGACTCATGACGAATGGCTTGCAGCTAGGCGGCATGGTATAGGCGGATCGGACGCTGGTGCGATCCTTGGATTAAGTAAATGGAGATCTCCACTGGATGTTTACCTGGATAAGATTGGTAGCTCCGAAGATACACCAGATAGCGAACGTATGTATTGGGGCCGAACCCTAGAAGATATAGTCGCAGCTGAATATGAAAAAAGATCTGGCAATAAGGTTCGACGTAACAACAGGATCATTGCTCATAAAGATCATGACTTCATAATTGCTAACCTGGACAGGGAGATCGTCGGCAAGAATGGAATCCTGGAGTGCAAGACTTCTGGCTATTCTCCAGATTGGGGAGATCTAGGATCAACTGATATTCCAGAATATTACTTGGCCCAGGTTTATCACTATATGGCTGTTACAGATGCTGAGTTTGCAGATGTTGCAGTTCTGATCAACGGAAATGATTTTAGGATCTACCACATTCCTAGGGACCAGGAAACTATTGATCTGATGATCGATAGAGAAGTTGAGTTCTGGAATGAAAATGTCCTGGCTAAAGTGCAGCCGGATCCAATCAATATGGCTGACATTAAAAACAAATGGCCAAGTGACAATGGCGAAACATTAATTTCTAAAAAGCTTACTTCTAAATGTACCAAGCTTAGTGGAGTTAATTTAAAAATTAGAGATCTCACAAAGATCAAAAGTGATCTACAAGTTGAGATCCAAAAAGAGATGGCTGATCATTCATCCCTCACAGATGAAAGCGGCCAACTTCTCGCGACCTGGAAGGAGAGCTCCAGTCGTCGCGTTGACACCAAGCGGCTTAAAGAGGATGGGATGTATGACAAATACGCTACTGAATCTTCAAGCCGCACCTTTCGTTTAAAGATATAGGAGAAATATATGGGAGATAAAAGCTTAACAAAAGTGATGGCGGCCAAGTTTGATATGGAGCCTGGTCCATTCATTAGAGCACTAAAAGAAACTGCAGTCCCTGGCAATATCAGCGATGGACAATTTGCAGCGTTCTTAATGGTTGCTAAAGAATATAACTTAAATCCAATTACCAGGGAGATCTTCGCGTTTCCTTCCTCTGGTGGTATTCGTCCGATCGTTTCAATTGATGGTTGGATGAAGCTTATTAATAACCATCGAGAATACAACGGAATGAAGAGCACCGACAACTTAGATAAAGAAGGGAATTTAATATCTATTACTGTTGAGATGTTTCGTAAAGATCGTGAACACCCTGTAGTGGTTACTGAATACATGAATGAATGTCGACGTAACACAACAACCTGGAAACAATGGCCAGCCAGGATGCTTAGACATAAAGCAATGATCCAGGCTGCAAGATACGCATTTTCTTTTAGCGGTATTGAAGAAGAGGATGAATTTAAAAGATCTGAAATTCCTGTTGAAGCAGTAGTTGTAGATCAAGAAGCAAAAGGTGCTGAAGCAATGAAGCAAAAATTAATCAATAAAGGAGAAGAACATGACGCTAAAGAAAGCGATATTGCAAAAGCTAGTTGAAGCTTGGCCCAATGGCATTACTGCTAAAGATTTTCCACCAGGAACTTCACTAACTCAACGAATTGCTGATCTAAAACATAAAGATGGCTGGGACATTATGACTGTTGATGTACCACATATATCGTTTGGTCGCAAGGGAACCCATGCTTTATATAAATTAATTAATTACAAAGGAGAATAAGATGGCAAAGTTATATGATTTATCAGTAGCAACAGGAAAGTACCAAGATAACACAGGTGCTGAAAAGAACCGATGGAAAACTATTGGATCTGTTATGCAAAATGATCAAGGCGGTAAATACCTTTTGATCGACAGAATATTTAATCCCGCTGGACTTCCAGTGACGTTAGACAACAACGGACAACCGCGTGATTCTGTCATAGTTAGTATGTTTGATCCTAAAGATCAACAGAAAGCGGCAACAAAAAAAGCCGCACCACAAATAACACCACCAGATGATGATGATGTTGGCTTTTAAACCAATCTTAGCTGTAATTTATCTTATCACTATCCTGGGGATCGCTGGCGCTATGGATTACCAGGATATGATCAATGAACATGATTTCTATATCGAAGCAGTATGCTCCGGAGAAGTCTATGATCACAAACAATTGAACCCGGAGTGTTTATGAATATTTATTCACATAAGTTTATTAAGATCAAGCAAGTTGCTGAAATGACATCTTTAGCTGAGTCATCTATTTATCGATTACAGAAGCAAGGAAAGTTTCCAAGATCTGTTAAGATTACGGACAATACATCGAGATGGGTTTATAATGAAGTTGTTGATTATTTAAACTCTCGTATAGCTAATCGAATATAACAAATAAAGCTGCTTATATTGAGAAGTCCCTGGATTGGGTTACTGAGATCTTATAAGATCAATACTCGCTGTGTTGCGCCCTACTTCACCAAAGTCTTTATGCAGCAGAATACAATTCATTTCGCGATTGCTGCGATAACCCATGCCAGAATGCCAGGCATCTTTTGCTGCAAGCGTTCTAAAACTTTCCCAGGTACAACCAGCTGACTCGATCACATTGCGTGAATGAATATGGCCAGTGTACCAATATCTGTATTTAGCATCTCCCCATTCTTTGGGTTTATCTGCAGCCATGATCATTGGCAGCTTCTCTGGTTTAGCCATGTCACCATGCGTCGATCCGATTAAGCATTTTCCAAACTTGTAATACCAAAATTTAGATGGCTCAATATCAACAGTCACTCTGGGTTCGTTATGGTACATACGCTCAAGTGCAAGTCCAATAAATAAACTTGAATGTGAGTCATGGTTTCCAATGATTGACTTAACTATAACGTGTTTATGTTTCCGCAGCGCTGAAGTTACGATCTCGCACATTAGATCTATACCAACTTTTAAAACCTTGTGCCAGCGACCATCAACATCCAGGGCATTGTTTCCTCTACTTGTTCTGTTCTGATCATTATCGGAGTGAAAGAAATCTCCCAGGTTAAGTATGACTGCTGTGTCCGTTTGAGGTGATCTATCTACCAGGGCATTTGTTGCTTTCTGCAGATCCTTAGTTGCGATCTTCAGATCAAAATCTTCACCAGATTCATTTCTGTGGGCGAGCATTCCAATGTGAGGATCTCCCATAACGTATGCAGCCAGGAGATCTGAATCAGTTAGTCCTGGAGGATCTACTTTAACTGGTTTAAATTCTCCCAGGGCCTCATTAAAAACATTAGCAACTTCCTCTGGATCTAATCCATCTTGCTGCGTCTTTA